>Ga0208898_1000090_pt1 | contig 97379 bp, 91 predicted proteins | sample VirMetDEL_Mar_4_FD_184513 | JGI IMG/M metagenome (GOLD analysis project Ga0208898, IMG submission 184513) | Aqueous microbial communities from the Delaware River and Bay under freshwater to marine salinity gradient to study organic matter... | ecosystem: Environmental > Aquatic > Marine >... | reverse complement strand
GCAGAGTTCATAAACACCTGCCCGCCACTCACCACAAACGGCGTAGTAATGGTCCCGCCAGCCAACGTGTTAACAACAGCGAACCGATCAGCGCTCACCAGGAACTGGCTTTGCAGAAGGCCTTCGGAGTTCTGCTCGATACCGAGCCCAATACCGGCCGCTACATACTGGCCGTTCTGGTTCACCTGCATCTTCACCGCCCACATGGTGGACAGCTTGCCGTCGGTATCCGCCTGCGCCTTGGCCGTGATCTGGATAGCAGCCTTGTTCTTCCATTCGCTGAGAGCACTCGCAAGGTCACCCTCGTCCGTACCATCGCGCCCGCCGCCGGCTATGGCTTCGAGCGTGGTGGACTGCGAGGCGATCGCCTTGCTCGTGTCGACCAGTGACTGGCTAACGGTTTGCACCGCCGCCGAGTTGTCATCGACTTCGCCTTTCAGTTGGTCGATGCGCTCGGCGGTTGCCAGCTTATCGGTAGCCACCACCTGCTCGAGTGTGGTCAGTGCTGCCTTGTTCTGGCCGACTGCCGCATCCAGCGCCGTGGCGCGCTCAACCATGGCCTGATTATCGGATGCCTGCACCTTGACCTGCTGGGCGAATTTCGCAGCCGCATCCCAGTTTTGCAGCGCGCCCGATAGGTCACCCTCCCCATCATCCTCGCGCCAGCTTGCCTGGAGCGATTGCAGGGCCGACGCCTGAGCCGTGACCTTGCCGCCCACGGTTTCGATTGACGCCTTGTTCTGCTGGATCTGGAGCGCCATGGCCTGGGTTGTTTCGGCAATGGTGCCCATGTTGAACCAGAACTCGGCGGCGGGCGGCGGGGTATTCACCGGAACCGCTTTGATCGCCTGGTACAGGTACTGGCCCTGCCGAACGATTTGCCCGACGGTGTATGGCTTGGCCGGATCGTAGGCCAGGGCGTCCGTTACCTGGTCGATCAAGTCTTCCAGTTCCTGCTTGGCCTGCTCCAGCCTGTCATTGACCGAGCCAGGGCCGGAGCCAGAGATCAGGTCGATCTGGTCCATGATCTCCTTCGCAAGCTCGGTATCGCCAATCTGGCCGGCGATCAGATCAAGGATCGGACCAGCCTGCGAGCTGGCCTGCCCAATCACGCCATTCACAACCGGGTAGAACGGCCCGATGTTGCCGGTACGGTCCACCAGGCGCGCCCAGAAAAACAACGTGGCGCCCGCCAGCAGTTGCTGCATGCGGTAATCTGCCTGTGGATAGGCCAGGTCGGCCAGCTTGGTAGCCACCGACAAGTCATTGGCCGGGCCATACCACAGCTCGGTGCGCTGGGTGTCTTCGGCGCCGGCCGGGAAGCCCCACTTGATGCCAATGCCGAAGAGCTCGCTGGTGGTGGTCAGGAACGCCACCGCCGGCGGCAGGCCGACCTTCCCTTCCAGGTTGGTCAGTGCCGACGTGGTCGGGATCGAGGACACATTGAGCGCGCTCACCGCCCGCACCCTGGCCATGTATTGGCCGGAGTAAATGCCGCGCACGTCGACCATCTGCTCGGCGGTGCGCGGCACAGTGACCCATTCGCGCGCGCCCCACTTCCATTCAACGTCATAAGCCACAGCGTTCGGCGCCGCGTCCCACGCTATGGACATGACGGTGACCGCAATCCCCTGCTCGATGACAACGTGCTGGCTGAGCATCACCCGGGCCGGAGCGTCCTGACTGCCCGCGGGAATACCGGTGATTGGCCGAGGGTCTACCACGGCCCCGTTGTCGATTGCTTCAAACTTGCTCGGGTCGTGCTGAATAACTTCAAACTGGAACTGGTGCCACTCCGGCCGCGTGACGTTGCGGACGTAGAACTGCATCAGCTTCAGGTCTTCGTAGTCCAATATCCAGCCACACTCGGCCTGGGGCTGCTCGCTGAAATCGGCCATCACGGTGACGTCGCGCCCAGCAACCGACTTTACCACCCGCCCTTCGGACTTGCCGCTGGGCAGGTTGACCATCAGGCGCGCGCCGACCGGCACCACGGTATCGCGATCGAGCGTAACCACACGTCCAGCGGCCGCAGCGATCCGGCCACCGTTGTTCCGGCCAACCAGCATTGGGTCGGCCACGGCGATAACCTGACCAGGCTTTGGGATATCACCGTCGAGCCCGACCCGAAATACACCGCCCTGGGTCTGCAGCTTTTCTGTCAGCGCCGCCCACTGCCCGGCGCGCTGCGCCTGACCCAGGGATGTGCAGGCGATGGCGTCGATGGTGGTGTCGCGCACGATTCCGCCAAGCTCGACCATGGCCTCATCATCAAATACCGGCTCCTTGTCGGTTTCAAAACCCTGGTCCGGATTATCCCAGGACACCATGTAGAGCGTGTGCCGATCGCGCGCGCGGGTGCCTTCGTACTTGATAGCGCCATTGTTCAGGATCTGCGTCTGGTTGTACGTGTACACCGGATCGCCTGGCATATCGGCATTGACCACGATCTGGCTGCCGTCCCAGTAGGCCAGACCATGAAATATTGACGCCAGGTCCTGAAGCACGGCGTAGGCTTCGGCCTGCTTCTGGAAATAGAGGTTGCAGGTGAAGCGCGGCTCCATGCCCCCCTTCCCATCCGGCACCATCTGGTCGCAGTACTGCGCGATGCGATAGAGCGACCAGCGATCAACCATTGTCGCGTCGATCCGATCACCGAGCCCGTAGTACGGGTGCAGCACCAGGTCGTAGAAGATCCACGCAGGGTTGTTGGTGTAGACCTCCTTGAAGGTACCGTCCCAAATGCCGTTACTTGTGCCGGTGCCCGACGTTGCGTAGGTGCGGGTTGTCGCGTCGTAGTTGCTCGGCACACGAATAATGCGACCACGCATGAGGACGGCGATCTTGGCGATATCTCCGCCGAAAGTCTGGGCGTCGTACTCAAGACAGCTGACGGCGGTGAGCGGGTATTCCTGATCGCTGTCGACCACCTCGGCAATTGCCTTGACGATCATCTGATCGACGACAAGGTCGGAGTTTGCGTTTGGAGTCAGGCGACGGACGCGAATAGTCCAGCGGCTGCCGGTGGGCAACTCCAGGCGGTGCGCCCGCTCGTACTCCGTGATGTTCTTGCGATCTACGGCGGATACCAGCACTTCAACGTAGGGGCCGTTGTCGGTGGATATGTCCACGGCATAATCGATACGCACGCCATTGATGTTACCGGCGGCGTCCTGACTGCGAAGCGTTGGCCAGCTCAGGCGGATGCGCGCGGCATCGCTCATCGAGTTGGTGATGGTGTACAGCCATGGCGTTCCGTAGATCAATTCCTTCTTGACGTCGATCTCGTTACTGGATTCCTGTATTCCCTCCAGGCGCTCCTGATTCAGCTCGCCAGAACGGAACTGCCACTTCACACTGGGATAGTTGATCGTGCCGTCAGCGGCCTTCACGGGTGTTCCGTTGAGCTTGACTGAGCGCAAGTCGTCGACCGGACCAACAATAGGACCCCAGCTCCACAGGTAGGTGATTCGCGCGGTGGAGATCGATGGCACGCTATTGGAGGCGATGCTCGGCTGCTTCTGCTTGGCCTGACCGCCCTTTCCGCCAATTACGGCCCGGCGCTTACGAGGTGCTGCGCGGCGCGCCTTCTTTTCTACTGCGCTCATGCGCCCTCCAGAATGCAAAAACCCGCCGAAGCGGGTTGGTTGTGGTAACTGAATCAGATGTTGTCTTGGGTGTAGATCCCGCCAGACTCGACCGCGCCGCCGATCTCGCGCTCGCCGTAAAGCAGTGGGTACGGGTTGCCCTGGGCAATAGTTGTCACCGCCCCGCCGAAGCCGTAGCTCGGGTTGTTGCCGTCATCGTTCTGGCCATCGGCGGTGGCCTTGGTGGTGGGCGACAGCATTTGAACAACGCCGCCCAGGCCGACAGCGGCGCCGGCGGCGAGAAGGCCCATCCCCAGAGTTGAGGTGGTGCCGCCAGTAAATAGGCCGGCCACGATCAGCACCACGCCGAGAAGCGTCTGAAACATGCCCGCCTGTTTGCTGCCCTGGATAATCGGCTGAATGCGGATGTCGCCCTCACCTCGGCCCACAAGGTCAAGCTCCTGCTCGCCCAGATTGCGCTCATCTACGAACACGGCGAACACAAGGCCGCGCTCTTCGGCGGTGCGCAGGTACTTCTCAAAGCCCGGCTTCATCATGCACAGCGCCGCCATGGCATCACGGAAGCTGTGAACGTCCAGGGTGTACTGCTTGCCAAACTTCTTGCCCAGCACGCCGCCGAGCTTGATGGTACGCATGGTCATGGGCGGTAGTCCTTGTGCCGGAGGATCAATTTCACGCGGTTCGCCATCGACCAACCGTAGATTTCACGGATAGCCAGGCGGCCAGGCATGTGGTGGTAAATGAACGGCCCGGAGCCACCAAGTTTCGGCGCCGACTCGCTGATCAGCGACGGCTCATCGCCCAGGTAAATCACTGCGTGATTTGGGAAATAGCACTCCCGGCCTGGCGTGGGGATCTGCAACACCAGCATGTCGCCGCGCTTCGCCTCGTTTACCTGGTAGAAACCAGTCGCCGCAAAGTTGTCCTCGTAGAGGCTTGGGCCGTCTTTCTGCTCCCACCACAGGTCGGAGCGTTCGAAGTTTGGCAACTGCAGGCCCGCCTCGCGCGCGTACCAATCGCGGCACGCCGCCCAACAGTCAAGCAGCCCATGGGAGAAGTCCCGGCCCAGCAGCGGCGCCTGGAAGCCCGAAGGCTTGAACCACTCGAAGTCACCGCCGGGCCAGCCGACAATGCCCCATGGCAATTCATGCAGCTCGCAACTGACGCGGTCGGCCATGCTCGGCGCCGGCGCCTTGTCGGGGTGGCTATGGATGATCGCCAGCACCTCGCCCCGATCTTCCGCTCGGGCCATGTCCTTATGGTCGATTTGGAAATGTTCGCGCGGCGTGGTGGCCAAGTTTACGCAAGGCACGTACTCGCGGCCGGCGGCGGACTTGATGACCACCCCGCAAGCCTCGGCCGGATAGACCCGCTCAGCGTGCGCGCGGATCTCATCCTGCAGTTTTTGATTGATTCGCATGGCTACCTCGAACTTGCGATAAGGCTTGCGCCCATGGACCCGCCGAAGCGCCGCGTGTTGCCGCGAAGTTTGCAGCTGCTCCACCAACCGCCACAGCGATCGAGGGCGGGGTTATCCGTGGGCTGGTTCTTTTTGTCGAACATCGCGGTGCCGGTGTAGGCGCAGGCCTCTTGCCGATAACCGCCCCGGCAGGCCCAGCGGCAGAGCTTGGTGATCTGCTGGGAGGGCAGCATCTGCCCTTCCATGTCCGTGGGACTGGACAGCGAGAACGTGACCGAGATGCTGGGCAGCGCCTCAGTCTTCTGCTCGATAAACCAAAGGTTCGTTTTCGACTGGTCGCTGGCTTCCGGGTTACCGTCAGGGAAATTCGCGGCGTCCAGGAAGTGGCGGAACGTCTCGATCACCTTGACCCGGGCGCCGGCCAGGTCGCGGAACTGGAAGCACAGGGCAGTGATCGCCCCGCGCACGCCGCCGAGCTCGTCGTCCACCTGCAGCGTTGGTGAAGCCGGGCGACCATCCCCGCGGATGTCGAAACCCTTGGCCTCGATCTGGAGCGGCGAATACAGCTGCCCCTGCCAGATGATGTCGCCCTCATGGGCATGGCCGTGGAACCGCCAGAGCATGCCGCCCAGGCGCGTAGCGTCCAACTCGTAAAGCCTGATCTGGTTGCCCGGCTCGAGCTTTTGAATATCGGCGTTGTAATTCATGGGACCTCAGAAACAAGAAACCCCGCACTTGGCGGGGTCTGGTGAGGGTTAAGGTCGTGGGTTGAACACCTGCTTAACGGTGAAGGTGACGGTGTAGATTTCCTCGCCGAGCGCTTTTTTCTTGTACCCGTTGGCTCGGTACCAGCCTTCCGGCTCACCTGGCGGGGCAAAGCGGAAAGCCTTGTAGCCTTCATGCCGATCCAAGAAGGCGATCAGCTCGGGAAGCTCCTCTCCCGGCAGATCCTCACCGGTATGCACCAAGTTCCAGACTTGGCTTTTGGTATTGATGCCAATTCCCCCAGCCTGGACCAGCCCGTCGCCAAACTCGTTTTCCCAAGTGCGCTGGCTGACATCACCATCGGCGCCGACCTCAACATCAAAAGTAAATGTCTCAGCCATCAACGCCTCCACAGCCGGCCACCCTGGCCCATTTCACGATCAAGAAATTTACCGAACTGCGTCTCCAGCCCGGCCGACATCGCCTGTCCTTGGCGTGCTGCATCCTGGTCTGTCATGCCGGGCTGGGCCTGCACGGTGATTGGTGCGCTGAAGACAATCTGTGTGGGCCCACTCGGTGCCGACTGGGCGCCGGCGCCAACCATTGCCGCGCGCCCATCGCCACCCGACTCCAGGCTACCAACACCTATCTGGGCTTGGGGCTGCGAACCGCTCAGGCCGTTGTCGATCCTCGCCAGCATTGCATCCAGCTTCGCGCTGGTTTGAGCCGTGGTAACCCGCTCACCCTTTTGCAGAAACCAACTGCCATCTTCGGGAACCGAATCGATACCGTCGTGCGCCATACCCGCCAGCGCGGTCATACCCACCGCCGATGCCAGGGGGCCGGTGACGGTCAGCGCCGCTGCCATTGCCGCAGGCGCGGCTGCTGGCCCGATGATCGGAATTGCCGCAGTCGAGGCGTAAGCGTTCAGGCCAGCCTGCAAGGACATAGCCTGAGCATTGGCACCCAAAGTGGTGGCGGCGCCAGCCTGAGTTGTTTTGCCCACCAGCAACTGCACGCCCTGGTAGATCAGCCACTGCGCCGCCATATCCCCCAAAGCCTTGAGCATCGACTTGGCGAAGTTACCGACCATGTCGCCCAGGGCGTCATCGGCGTCCTCCGCTCCACTGGCCACGTCCGAGAAGAAAGTGCCAAGCCCACCGGTTGCCTCGCTCAATGCGGTATTGGTGATGTCCGTTGCCTGGGCTGAATAGTCGCGCGCCGCATCCGCGTAATTGGCCCAAGCCTCGTTGACGCCATTCATCCAGTTGGCTTGCTGTTCATCCGTCGCAGCGTAGAAGTTCTCCTGCGCCAGCAGACGCTTGTTCAGCTCATCCTGCAGGACCTGGGTCTCATTGGCATAAAGCTCCGGCGTGATCTGCCCGGTGTTGCGCTGCTCATTGAGGCTCGCAACGTCAGCCGCGTACTTCTGCCGCATAGCCAGATCAGCGCGCATCCGGTCCCGGGCCTTGTCGCCCATACCGACGCCAGCCAACTCCTGGTCGAAGCCGTCCTTCGTGGTTTGGGTAGTCAGGGCTTGGGCATTCTTGAACGCCGTGAGCTTCAGGTCATCTTCGTTGGCCTTCTTCAGCTTGTTCAGCGCATCCAGCTCGGCGGCCATGCCCTGGAGCTTTTTCTTTTGCGCCTCGCTCAGTTTGCCGAGCTTGCCCTCCTGGAGTTCGAAGGAAAGCTTCATCACCTCCGTGGCTTCGTTCTGCTTGTTGCCGGTGGTGTTGATCAGTTCGATCTGGCGCTTGTAGCCCTCCTCGGCGGTGTCGAAAGACTTGAGCTGCTGCTTGGCGGCAGAGTTCGATTCGGTTGTGTTCTTCCTCAGTGCCTTAGCGGCGGCGTCATCCTTGGCTTTCTGCGAATCCTTAGCGGCTGCCGCCGAGCGGATCGCAACGACCATCTCGTTGGTGAGGTCAGTGTTCTCCGCAATGAAGCGGTTTGCTGCCTCAAGGCTGGTTTTGTCTTGGGCGGCGCCGAGTTGCTTCTGCAGCTGCTCCAAGTACTTCTGTCCAACCTGCGCAGCCGCAGCCTTCGCCGCATTGTTCTCGCCCTGGGCGCGGGTATTCGAATCGGTTTCGCCGGTTAGCAACGCGAGGGTTTCGCGCTGCTTATCCAGAACATCCGTCAGCCCCGAAACTTTGATCTGCCCGCTTTCAATGGCCTGGGCCATTTCCTCTGTGACGCCAGGGATCAATCGCAACTGATCTGCCAGCGCCTTCCAATCAACGGCCTGCCCTTTAGAGGCGTCAGCCACAGCCTTGTTCATCAGGTCCATGGCGGACTGCAGCTCAGCCGAGAGCGGCGTAATCCCCGCCATAAAGCCTGAAGATCCAGCCAGGCCGGCATTGACCATACTGCTTTGGAACTCGAAGGCCATTGTTCCGGCAGCGCCAGAAAGCTCTTCTTCAGTATCTGCGATCGATGCCCTCAGCTCTCGTAGAGTAACGGCCTGAGTTGCACGATTTAGCTTGTTGAACTTCTCTGCCAGCTTGTCGATAGGGTCGCCGAGATCACCAAGCTTTTCCTCGAGAACGCTTGTGTTGTCACGAAGAGTTAGAAACGCGGTCGCGGCGCCGATAGCCAGCGCGGCCACGCCGACCGGACCGCCAAGCATGCCAACAAGGCCAACCCCTGCCCGGCTCACGCCGACCTGAGCGGCCGCCACAGCATTGGTGGCCCGCGTCTCCGCAAGGCGGGCCTCCGCAAGCTGGAGAGACATCTGTGTCTGTACCGCAGTCCCGCGTGCTGCGATCGCTTCCTTCTCAGCTAGGAAAACAGAAGTTTGGGCTTTCTGCTGTTCTGCCTGAGCCACCAACAACACGGCCGTGGCCTGAGCTTTTCTGGCCGCAACATCCTTAAAGGCTGAGTAGGTAGCAGTTGCCGCCGATGTCGCTGCAAGGGCGCCATAACGCGCAAGCGCAGCGACAGCGGCCATTATTGCAACGTCTGCAATCGTCTCGAAATTGTCCCCGACCAAACTGATAGCCTTGCCGAGGGTGCCTGTGAAATCTGTCGCTTCGTTCAAGCGCCCAACGTAAACACCGAACGAGTTGGACAAATTTTGTACCGCATCACGCACTGCGATGCTCATGCCGTCAGCCAGTTCGCCATTTGCCTTTGAGGCCTTTTGAAGGCCTTCGGTCAGAATATCGAGCCCCAGCTTCCCTTGGGCGCCAAGACTTCGAATCGCTTCGGCTGTCTTCCCAGTGGATTTGGCAATAGTGTCAACAACCGTCGGCATCGCGGCGAGGATTGATTGCCAGCCATCGGCCTCAACCTTTCCGGTTTGGAGCGCCTTCGAGTAGGCGTCAATAGCAGAGCTGGCTTTGTCCGCAGACGCCGAGTTCGTCACAAGAAGGAAGCTGAAGCTGTCCATCACATCCAGCGCTTGGCTGGTGTTGTAACCCATGGACTTCAAGCTGTCTGAGGTTCGGATATAAAGCTCTTGAGCCTCAGCCAGCGGACGGTAGGTGCGCTTTGCAGTATCGAGCAGGCGCTGCTGCACCAGATCGTATTCGCCCACGCTCACTGTAGCCATACCGATCCGGTCGGACATCTGTCCGTATGAGTCTGCGGCCTCGATAATCTTTCCGATACCGGCCGCGCCAATAGCCGCGGCCATGGCGCTCTTTATCAGTCCAGATGCATGCTGCGCTCGCTCGCCCGCCCGATCAAAGGCGACATCAACACGCCCCAGGCTCTTATCAATCTTCCCGGATACCTGCGCGACACTAGAGTCGGCGCGCGCCATCTCTTGACGCAACTGGGCCGTGGTCGCCTCGATGCGGACGAGCATCCCCTGTACGTCGGTGTCGGCCATGCTTTTCTCCAGGCATAAAAAAGCCCACCGAAGTGGGCTCTATTCAAAAATAATATCAGTCCAAATAAAACTTTTGTTCAACCCCAAATATAGGGATTAGTGATAACGCCCTATCTAACCTGCCAACATCAAAGCGTTCCATGAACACCATTTCCAAATCCGATAGAGTACTCAGCCCTATTTGAACTTCGCGAGCTGAAACGCCAGTGTATGTTCCAGAGCCAGTCCAAAGATCCGCAAAATATGCACACAAGGCCTTTGCGTCACCACGGTCCGTTTGAAACTCTATCAGAACGCTTGGTTCGGACGGGATCATATCGCCCCTCGACATTACCGCCTGAGTGGCGCGACTGAAATCTTCAACCTTCCGTTTATTTGGATCGGGCTGAATGGCTGTAGCGCTGATAATTTTTGCTCCTCGAACCTTTTCTTTAACTACGCCTACGCAGTCGCGCATGATCGCGGCAGACAGCGCTCTTTTTGGAGGGACGAACGCAATAGACCCGATTATGAAAATAGCCACCACGGCGACAACCACGATAGAAACTTTTGCTCCCTTCCCCATTACGCCTCTCCATCAAAGTTAAACGGGGAGAATAGCAAACTCCATCTAGGCAGCCTGCCTACCGGTGAGTGCCTGACGCAGCTTATCCGCTACGGTCGAGGGTGACGGCTTACCGGCCGCCCGCTTGGCCTTACCACCGCCAAAAGGATTGGTCATCTGCGCCCATTCGATCTTGGCATCCATGGCCAGAAACAGTTCGGGCATCGGCGTGCGCCACGCCAGATCAGGAGGCCAGCCCAGCCAGCCGGTGGCCACCGCGTAGAGCCGGTCAACATAGCTGCCGTCTTCTACGGCACTTACGCCGCCGGCTTTTCCTTTCCCGAGCTTGGGCCCTTCGGGTTGTACAGAGCCACCAAGTAAGCATTCAGCTGCACAGACACTTCCAGCGCACCGGCCTGCCACACCTGCTCGGCGATAGCCTCGGCATCCTTGCCTTTCAAGCCTGCGCCGCCGGCGATGATCACCGCGCAACCATCGACGCTCACAGCGTTGATGGCCTGTGACGCGCCACGCAGCCCGCCGAAGTGAGCCTCAATGGCGCGCACAGCACTGAGCGTTGGCGTCAGGATATAGGTCTCGTCGCCGAGCTTGATCTCGACGGTACCGTAAAGGGTTTTGCTCATGTCGCGAATCCTTGGGTTTCGGGGCCGAAGCCCCGCAGGTTATGCCGCGGCAGCCGGGAGAATTTCCAGGATGTCGGAGTTGATGCCGATCGTGACGTTGCGGCGAACTACGTTGTCAGCAGCGCCGGCGGCGACGGTGTTGTTCATTACCTTCCCGCGCAGGTAGAAGGTGGTCGGAAGAATCGCCGGGGCGGCATCAGGGTCGCCATCGTTCAGCGTGATCTTGATGTTGTAGTCGCCCTTGCTGCGATCCTTGTGAGCGATCTTCAGCTTAGCCTGGCCTACGTCGCCGTTGTCCAGGCCGACGGCCAGGGTCAGGTCGCCGGCATCAGCAGTGCCCTTGTACTTGCGCACGCGGCCATCGCGCAGCGAGGTGAAGGTCACCGAACTGAAGGTGTCGCCGAACTCGCCCAGGTCTTCCACTTCGCCGATCTCGACGTAGGTGTCTGCCTTGTAGAGCGCTTCGGTATCCGCGCCGTTCTTGCTGCCGATGCTGATCCGGCAGCCGGCGGCTGTATTGAGGTTGTCGTCGGCCATGGGGGTTCCTCCAAAGGCACATTGGATAAAGCCGCGGGGCGGCCGGTGTTGGGTTTAGTGGGTGGTGATAATGCGGACCGTGATCGATCCCTGATACGTGACGCCGTCAGCATCGCGCTGGGCGTCGGCTTGCTCAACACGGACAGATACAGCGCGCCCGACGGTCAACGGCAGGCGGCGCTCATCCAGGGCGGCCACAACTTCACCGGTTATCCGTTTCACCTCGGCCTGGCCGTGGGCATCAGACCATACCGACAGGTAAATCAGGCGCTGCTCGCGCTTCCGGCCGGCGATGGGCGAGATGTTCGTGGACAGTTCTCGGTCAATGGACACGTATGGCATCGCCGTGTCCAGCGGCGCACCATCGTAGATGGGGCACGAGACCTCGGCCTCCAGCCTGGAGAACAGCGCCTCCTGCAACGCAACAGACGGATCAGCCATTGGATAGCCCCTTGCTCGCCTTGCTCAGCGTGCGCGCAATGGCCGCCTTGATGTTGGCCACCACATACTCCCGGTTCACGTCCTTCGAAGGACGAAGCCAGGGGTGCGCCGGGCGGGCCGGTATATCTGGATACTTGCCAAAGAAGTTGGTGCCGTCAGCCTTGTTCGTGGGGCGGCGCGTGCGACCCCCAGCGCGCTTGTTTCCGGTGTAGCCCTTGGTGCCGTATTCGATGAAGCGCAGGTAGAAGAACCGTTGCTTGTTCTTCTTCCCGCGGATACCGATCTGTGCGTCGAGGCCGCTTTGCGAAACGAAAATCGTAAGCGCAGCAGCGGCGGCACCAGTGTCTTTCGGGATTAAATCCTTCATCGTCGAAAGAATCCGCTCAGCGCTGTCGCGCATTACCGGGGCCAGTTCGTTATCCATGGATTGGTGGATGGTGCGAAGTGTCCGGCGCAGCTTGAAGTCTCCGGACATGCGCGAGCGGCGGGCGGCCATGGCCTACTCCTTGGCCTTGGCAGCCTTTTCAGTTGTCGCGGTGGACTCGGCTACCTGGCGAACAAGTGCGCGCGCGATAAGGTCTGCACCCAGCTTTGGGTCCACCGTAAACTCTTCACCCTTCTCCCGGTCGCCGGTAGCGCCGGACAAGGTGCCCAGGGCAATAACTTTCATGATTTACCTCTAAGGGTTGGGGACGTTTGAACACAGCAGCCGAAGCATGTCGCGCTCGTTGTTCGGCAGTGCGGCTTCGATTAAGTAGGTGGTGGCGATTCCATTTGCCGTATGAACCAGACGATATCCAGCAACAGCATCAGCCCTTGGCCTAATAATGATCTCGGCGGTGACTAGCGCCTTCACCTGCTCAGCAACCGGCGCGGTTCTCCCTGTAGGCAGGGTGATCTCCGAATAGATCTTGCCGAGGTCAATCCATGTGGTGTCAAAACCGCCAGTTGTATTTTTCACGCGATTCGGTCTTTGCAGCATGCAACGGTGCCGCAACCGTCCGGCTCTCATGGTGCCTCCCCAGGCGCCGGATCAACGACACCGCGCCAGTTCCTAGAAGCCCACAGCAATGAATCCACACCCATCGGCAGCTCCGCGGTTATGGTCCCGACCACAACCGCCTCTCGGGTCGAGTATGAGTTCCCCAACAAAAGTAGCAGCGCGTTTTTGAACGATGCCGGAAAATCCGCCACCAGCTTGAGCGCCGGGTTGTCGCAATACCACAGCGCCCAAGCCAGGGCAGACTCAGCGTAGAGCTCGATCAGGTCGTCATCGTCTTCATGGTCGACGCGCAGATGCTTGCGCATCAAAGCGATCGGCAGTAGGTCGGTGACGGGGATGCTCATTTTTTACCGCCTGCTTTTTTGGGTGCATTGGCCGCCGGTGTTTCCTGCTCCTGGATTGGATCGGCATCAACCTCTTCCGCCAAGGCCAATCCGATCAATGCCTCGGCATACTCGTCCTTTACCTCACGGACCTCGAACTGGCTGAAGTTGCCGGCGTGGTAGTGCGAGAACTGCCGCAATGCGCGAATCTTGATCATGACGCAATCGGGGCAGTTGCCTGCCCCGCCCTCGATTATGGTGCAGTTGCGAAAGGACCGGTGATGATCGCGGTTGGCCGGTAGTGGGCCAGGGCCAGGCGCTCTTCACAGAGGATGGTCAGCATGTTCTTGACGAAGTTGTCGCGATCTTCGCGGCTTACCTCGACGGTTGCGTCCATGCGGTCCCAGACCTGCGACGCCAGATCAAAGCCGCCGACGGTGAACGTGCCCAGTGCCTGGGCCTTGGTTGCAACCACTGGCAGCCCCCACATGACCTTGGCTGCGAAGGCAGCCGGGCCGCCGAAGATGTAACGGCCATCAGCATCTTTCAGCAGCGCAATGGCGTGCCAGTCGCGAGGGTTAAGGATGATGCCCGAGGCCTCGAATTCGGATTCACTGGTCTGGAAAATCGCGTGGGCAATCTTGTCGGCCCGGGTGTCTCCGGTCACGTTCAGCGCTGCGTCGTAGGCCGTGGCCACATTGTTCAGCCCGGTCAGGTTGTCACCGGTACCGTCACCGTTCAGCAGTTGCCCCTCTTCAACCAGGGCCAGACCGAACAACAGGCGGTTGTTTACATAGGATTCCAGCATCGGCGCATCGTCCATGACCTGGCGCGAAGCCTGGATCCAGTGGGCGATGGTTTTAACGTTTGCTGTTTCCTTGGTGAAGGTCAGGTTGGACTCAGGCTTCAGCGTGCCCTCGGCGACCGGCGCAGCGCTATTGGTGAAGATGTTCTCGCGAACATATTCCAGCGAGTTCGAGCTGATACGGCCCTGAGCCAGCAGGTCGCGAATGGTGAGGCGGCGCAGCCCTGGCATCAAAATTCCGGCGTTGCGCTGTGGCTCGATCAAAGCGCCGGCGGAGCCTGCCGTACTGCCCAGTTGCTTGTTGAAGCTCTTGACGTCGACCTTGCCCGACGACTTGCCGTCCCAGGACTTTTGAAGATCGATTGCCGTTTGTTCTGCAAAGGATTTCTTCGTTTCAGGGTTGTCCAGGTTGCCGGCGGCAAGCTTTTGCTCCAGGTCGAACAGTCTCGTTCCGGACTTGGTCAGCTCTTCCTGCACGGTCTGGAGATCGGACTGCAGCTTTTTGCTGACGGCGCCGGTCTCGGTGATTTCTTTTTTCTGCGCATCGAACAGTTCAGTCATGTTCTTTTGCGATTCTTCAATAGCCTTTTGGATCTGGGCCAATTCGGACATGGTTTATTTTCCTACAGATGGGAATGACTTAAGGCGATCGAGGATCGCGGTGATTTCGCCACCTTCGGAATCGCTCCGAACTGCGGACTTAATCCGGGCCACAAGGCCCAGAGCTTGCGACTTGGACAGACCGACTGAATCCCTCAGCCAGTGCTCAACGTCGCGGATAGTTGTGATCGACTCCATAGATTTCATGGACTCGATAGTTGCCAGCTCATTGGCTGGGAACGTGCAAATACTGATCTCGCGAAGGGCCGCCACGCTCTTGAACGCGCGGCCGGTGGCGATCAGGTCGAAATCGTCTTTCATCACGGTGAAGCCGACAGACATGCCCTCGACAGTCTTGTGTTCCATCGCGGCACGAAGGTCGTTAGAAACAGAAAGACCCGGCGTCAGTTCGCCTCTAACGATCAAGCCTTTGCTGTCCTCTTCAAGCGATTGCCATTTACCCACCGGCAAACCGTAGGTTTGATGGTTGAAGAACATGCCAACCTGCCGGCTCTGCGTGCTCAGGGATTTTTTAAACGCGCCCGGAAGGATGATGTCGCCATCCGAATCGATCACATCGAAAACGCTGGCATATCCCTCGAAAACCCCAACCCTTCCGCCGGAATCGAATTTGATCTCAGCCTCAGCGAAGGCCAGGGTCTTTTGGATGTTTGACATTTGGCAGCTCCAGAAAAACTAAACCCCGCTGGGTGCGGGGTTTGTTTGGCCAAGTTGGGTAAGTGGTACGTTCTGCGACTGCCTGGTGGCTACATCACCCCCTTCAACGGGCGGCCGGTTGTTGACGCGCCTACCTTCGTTGATCGTCAGCAAGCCGGTATCCACCAGAGTTTTCATGTAGTTCGCCCTGGCGGTAGAGTCGCCACTGAGAAGGCCGTCGCGGTTGTGCTCAGCATGAACTCGGCCGAGGTCGGACGGCTTTACCAGCCAGCGCAGGATGCTGCACTCCCAGATCTCCAAGTAGGGATCAAGGGCGTACTGTAGAAAGCCGAGGTTTTGTTGCTCGATACCGGATCCCCAACTGGTGGACTTTTCAACATCGCCCACCAGGTGGGGAGGCACACCAAAGAACCTGGCCAGCTCGCTCACCTGAAACTTACGCGCCGCCATCGTTTCAGCGTCCTGCGGGCTCACTCCAATAGCTTGGGTGGTAAAGCCGCCCTCAAGGATCCACAGCCGCTTTTTCACTGGGCCGCCGGATATCTCCTTGAAGTTCTCTTCAACCTGAGCGCGCTGTTCTTTATTGAGAACCTTGCCATCACCGGTCATCAGCAACTGCGGAGACTTGGCACCGTTCGCGTAGAAGTCTCGCTGCTGATCCTCCATGGCCACCGCGACACCAGCGCTCTTCGCCGCAAATGCGATCGGGGAAAGCCCTACGAGACCATTGAAGCCGAACCCTTTGAGATGGAAGATTTCTGCTTGTTTGAAGTCCGCATACTCATTGTCGCGACGATATCGATACACAACCTTACGACCTTCGAGCCTGACGTCCATGTTGGCTGAAAGAAGCGGAACCAGACTGATTACATCCCCGGCGCTGTTGCGCTCGATCAGTGCATACGCGTTGCCGTAATAACAGAGCTGCATCGTCATCGACACACGGAAGTCGAACGCGGTCATGAAAGAGTTGGGGCTATACCGCAGCAAGCGTGCCAGAGGATTATTGAGGTCCACCTTCCTGCGGTCATCACCCGTTGTTTCAAATACATCCAAGGGCATGCACGCCGTTACGCTGGATATCAGCCTTACACACGCGAATACCGTGGATATCTGGAGCGATCGTTCGTCATTGACGACCGAATCCCCTACTACCCCTGACGCTGATACAGGACCGGTCTGCGATCCCTTCTCAGGAGTAACTAGGCGGCCGCCGACAAAGAAGCTCGCCATACGCGCCCAGAAGGGACTGCGCGTGCGGAGGTCGATGCTGTAGTCGGTATCTGCCATTACATGCTCATCGGTCTGGAGAGGAAGTCGTCGACAGAACCTTGCACCTCAGCGTTCGCCAGGATGCGCCCTATCGTCATGATCAGCGCGACAGCGCCGTCGATCTTGTTGTCATCGCCCTGTTTGATGGGGCGCACGACGTCATCATTGCCGGGCAAGTTCTTGCCTATAACGTTGCCAACACACCAGGTCATGATCGGATTACCGTCATGATGGAACCGGCCGGCCTCAATCGCGGCTTCCAGCTCTTTCATCGGGTCCGACATGTTGGTGTAGTTCTGCGTGATCGTGACCGGATTGAAACCTTGGTCATCCAGATCGTGGCTTAGCCCCGTAGCGCCGTGCGGGTCAATCGGACACTCCCGCACCGGGGCTTGGTGGTTCGCCTCTTTGGTGTCCTCCAGAATCTCCCGGTAGTCCACCTCAGCCCCGTCGGTCACGTCCAAATGCTTGGAGTGAATCCAAGCCTGGAAGCGCTCAGCCATCCGCTTGTTATCGGTGTTGAACGCTGTGTCGTAAGGAACCCAGAACTTCGGCGCGATGCTGTAGTAGTGGTTCTTCCCATCGATGACGCGCCAGAACAGTCTCGCCCTCGAGTTCATGTCGAGCTTTCGTGCCAAGTCGAAACCTGCAATCCACTCCTGCCCCTCGAACTGCTCCAGGCTCAGCGACGTGTCTTCGCAAGCCTTCCAGCTTTCCATGTTGTAGAAGCCGGACTTGGCGCTCACCCAGAGGTTGAGGTGCTTCGTTTTGAAGGTGTTGGCAAAGCGTGCCGAGCGAATGGCCCTGGCCTGCTGACTCTCCAAGTACTCCTGAAACACTGACACGCCGTGGTTCGGGTTGGCCTTGGCCAGCATCTTCGGGTCGGTCCAGTCGTCCCCTTCGTCCAGCGTCCATATCCAGCCGAACAACTCTTCGTCCGGCACGGTGCCGGCCAGCATCTCAACGACCTGGCGGCGCTTGTCGTAACACGGCCCCTCGATGTCCGCACCCGCGGTGGTGATGATGAACATCAGCGGCTGACGCCGGGCGCCCATCCCCGTGAGCATGGTGTCGTACTGGGCCGACGTTGGGTGTTCGTGGTATTCGTCTACGATGGCGCAGCTTGGCGAAGCGCCGTCGCCCGGGTTGCCGATCAATGGTTCGAACCGGCTGAAGTCGGATGGGATGTTCATGTTCGAGGCGTTCACCTCGATCCCTGCGGCCTTAATCAGCATCGGTGACTTGCTGACCATGAGCTTCGCGGGCCGGAAAACCTCCCACGCTTGCTTCTCTGTGGTCGCGCCGGCGTATACCTCGGCACCAAATTCGCCATCGGCAACGAACATGCTGATGCCAACACCGCCGGCAACAACAGATTTTCCGTTCTTCCTGGGCACTTCCCAGTAGCTTTCACGGAACCGGCGGTGACCGCCCTTCTTCTTGACCCAGCCAAATGTCACAGCCAGGCCGAACAACTGCCATGGCTCCAGCGTGATCAGTTGACGCTTGAACGCCCACTCGCCCTTGGTGTGCGGGAGCAACTGCATTAGCTTGAGCTTTTTCTCTGCCTTCGCCGGATCGAACTTGAAACGGAAACCGCGCTTGCGGCTGGCGACCAGGTCGTCGAAGTGACGCTGCACTGCCTGGTGGATATAACGGCACGCAGGGACCTTACCGCGGAGCAACGACCGACCCCACGCCATTGCCTTGTCGACATTGGGGTGGGCAGATTTGGTCATCAGGTTCTCAGCAGGTTGGCAAATTCGTTGGTTTCTTTCTCCTTGTTGCCGCCGATCAGTCGTGTGCGGCTGGCAGGGTCCAGGCCCAGCATCGAACCGAACGTCACCATCTGGCGCATCGTTTCGTTAGCGGCTGTAAGCGCGGGGTTCTTCATAGGCCCACCGGTAGCGCCGGCAACAACGATTCCGTTCTTCTGGATCGATTCCTGCGCGAGTCGCCAGTTGTCGTAGGCGCTACAGAATGCCTCGACGTTATGCAGGTCCGTGATCGCCACCACGTTCTCGCGCAGCAACTCCGGAACAATCATGTTCCACATGGTGGCTGCCCGAGGACTGAACCAATCCGGCGGGTCGATCTGGGTGATCTTTGAAAACTGAGGTTCGGCTGTATTCAGCGCGCGCTTGCCAGGGTTTCCGGCGAGTAATTTTTTGGCCGTTGGCTTGGGTTTGCGACCACGGCCGGCGACCGTGGCGGTGCCTCCCATCGCGCAACTCCTGAATTTTTAATTTCGCGGGTGTAAGAAAAAGGCCAAGGGGACGGTCTAGCTCACGAAAACCCCGAACTTTTGACCCTCCCCCTCCCGTATTGAGAATCGATCTCACTAGGGCGCGCAGACCGGTCAATTCGCACGATTTCTCGATGGATTGCCCCAGCCGCCGTCCTCGGACGCCGTCTTCCTGCTGTGACAGGGGTGGCATAGGGCTTGCCAGTTCGAGCTATCCCAGAACACGGCCTTGTCGCCCTTGTGAGGCACGATGTGATCAAGATCGGTAGCTGCGACCACCAAGCCTTGGCGCTCGCACTCAGCACAAAGCGGGTGCTTGGCCAGGTAAGCCTTGCGGGCCTGCTGCCACTTGTAGCTGTACCCGCGCTGGGCGCTCGTCTCACGCTGCCGCTCGCGGCGCTTGGCCTCGACGCTCTTGCCGATGTCTGCGTGGTCGTCGCAGTAGCGTGGGTTGCGGGTCAACACGTTGCAGCCCTGAGCGTTGCACGGCTTCTTCGGCCTCAATGGCATCTCATGGTGTCCTGGTCGGAAGCTTAAAGTCGGTGACCCGATCAGCAATCGACCTGATCTTCTCGACACCCAGGAAGCCAACCCAGCCACCAACGAAGGTGGCCATGCTCTGGGGCAGCCCGAAGAACTCCAGACCGCTGATGATGGTTAGAGTCAGGCCGCCACACAGCACCCCCTCCACCAGCATCTGACGACGCGAGCCACCACCATAGGTGATGCGCAGCACGGCCATGGCGAACGACAGCCCGGCCGGGTAAAGGATCGGCGCATGCTGGCTCAGCCACGCAAGCATCAATGCCCAGGTGTCTGGCTTGTCTGGCATGTTTGGCATCTCGGGTTCCTCCCTCTCGGGGAGTGAATAGATCCGGCTCCAGCAGCACTCCCAGCTCGGAGCAATGGGTGTGGTGGAGCCGAAAACGAAAAGGCCTCGATCAATGTCGAGGCCCGCGATTGGTAACTGGCTGCCAGGCCTTCTTGGCCGCCTGAGTGATCTTCACTAGGCCGTCCTGCAGGATTTCCATGTGTGACGCCTTGACGATGATGTCAGGCATAAACCCAGGGTCTACCTCAATGCCAAGCCCCAGGCCGGCAGCAACGTATTTGCCATCCGCGCCTACTTTCATATTCACAACCCAGGAGGCGAGCCGTGGCGAAGCGATGGAGCCTTCCTTGATGAAGGCCTCGTTGATATAGGTGACCCCGTCAACAACGACGAAAGGCTTACTGGATTCCTTACGAGTCTTTCCGGAGTACACCGCTTTGGGGTCAACCCCTGAAACCGTTACCCGATCCGATGCTAACTCGAACTGCCCGGTAACTGGGTCGATTTTCCAGCCGGAAACGCCCGGCACATAGTCACTGGATTGGATGCTGCCGGGCATTTGCTGCGCTCCTGAAACGAAAAAGCCCCGGCATATGCCGAGGCTCAAGGAAGTGTAGAAAGCAAAAAGCCCAACTCAGGGTCGGGCTTTGCTCGCGGAAAAACCGCAAAGTAACTGAAATCTATATACAGGGACCGGGGGTGTCAAGCAGCCTGACGACGAATATCTAAAGCACCATCAATCCAGGCGATGCCGGCCTTCCATAGCCCGCGCGTCTTCTCTTCGCCGAAGCCCATCTTCTTGCCGACCTCCATTAGCGAACTATCGCGGGTGGTGTAGTACTTCATCAGCACCTGGCCGCATTCGGGGTAGCGCTTGAGCAGGCGACCCATTAAGCCATCGATCATCAGCGCATCGTCGTCGGTGATCATCGGCGACAGGATGGTGTTCTCGCGGGAGGCGCAGCAGGACACGCCCGAACCCAGGACAACCCAACGGCCCCAATGCTCCAGCAGATCCTCGGCGGTACGCTCTTTAAAGCTCGGTGTGAAGGCCATGGCTCAATCCCCTGTGTAGTTGGTGGCACCTGGGCCACGGCGGTTGTTCTCGCTGTATTGCGCTTCAGCACCGGCAGGCTTGAAGCAGTTGTGTTGCGCGATCTGTTGCTCGGCGGCCTGGAGCCGGATGCTCAGCTGGGTCACCAGCACCTCCAGTGGCAGTGCCTCACCGGTTTCAGCGGTGACCCAGCCCGAGGCGTTGCACTGCACGCAGGCCAGTTCATGGAAGACGCCCTTGATCACCGCCTTGCCACGGCATGCCGGGCACTTAGCCAGGTCGAGTTGGGCAGCGCGGAATGCTGGGCCGTGAGACTTCTTCATTTGGCCTCCAGCGCTGCTATTCGAGCCCTTAAAATATCCGCGCGGTGCATACCGAACTCCCTTGCCCGCGCGGTCGACTGAACCCATTCGGTTTTCTCAGTCCACACCATGTAGGCAGCTTCGAATCGAGCCAACCGCTTGTTCTCAGCGATCAGATTCAGAACCACGGCAGGAGTAGCAACCTCGCAGAATTCGATCAGCGAGCCTTGGGGGGTGTACATAGCACTCGTATCACCGAGGATTTCGCGAAGCTCGCATCCGCTGGCCTTGGCGGCTTCGGCCAACTGCTGTAGGCGGGCAAGGTCGGGGATTTGCGCTTTATTTTCCATTTTTAAACCTCGCCTATGGTTTGTCGTTGATTTGGCTAGAGGCCGCGCAATTCGTGGCCTCCACCGGAATGCGGGAAACTTCGCATAATGGCTCTGCAATGGTGTGGATCGCGACAAACCCACGCCCGTCTAACCATTCATGCCACTTCTCCAGCGCCTCTCGCTTGCCTGCCTCTACCCACGTGTGGATGTATGCCTGCACGTTGTGACCCATCGCGTGGTTAAGCAGTAGCTCGCCAATGAGGAAGTCCACTCCCAGATCCACCCAGCCTGTTCTGGCAACCTTGCGCAGGTCATGGCTTGTCCACTCGCCTCCTGCCAAGCGGGTAAACACGGCACATGCCTGGCTGTCGGTCAGTGGCTTGCCGCCACGGGAAGGGAATAGGTACTTGCCCTGGTAACCAGTGGCCGCCTGAGCCGCGTGATATCGCTTCAGCAACGCACATACCTGAAGGGTAAGAGGAAGGGTCAACTGGCACCGGGTCTTGGTGTGCTCAGCCGGGATATGCCACTGGCGCTCTTCGAAACTGAAATCAGACCATTCAGCCATCCGCGTTTCGCCGGCGCGCGAGCCATGGCACAGCATCATCAACGCCAACATTGCATCAGCCGGAGCCGAGTTGAACTTGGTCGCCAGACCCGCCAGTACCTCCTCCACCTGGACGTCACGCAGACGCGCGGCCTTGGGCTTGATTTTTGTTTTGGAGAAGTCGCTGAACCGGATCGCATTCATGGGGTTCGTCTGGATCAGCCCGAGACGTGCCGCCTGGCGAAACGCCAACACCAGCAATCGAAAGATCAGGCGCAGGTATTCAAGAGACAGCTCAGCCTGCAGTGGCCACATCAATCGCTGGTCGATCTCGGACTTGTTCACGCCGGACAGCAGGAGGTCGCCAAGGCGCGGGCGAAGATGCTTGCTCATCACCGATCGCGCAGTGGTCTTGCGTTTGGAGGACAGGTTACGGTCGCGGCCCATGCGATCGTCGAACCATTCAAGCAGCTGACCGACCGTCGCCCAGGTCCCTATCGCCGTGCCTGCCTCAGGCTCGGCGACCAAGCGAGCACGTACCGCCGGCAGGGCCGTTAGCATTTGTTTGGTATTCAGGTCGGGGAAATTCGCGATCTTGTTCCACGCGCTACTCACGACCAGGTACCAAGACCCTTTCGTGCGGTCCTTTTTGTACCGAAACCTGAACGCAGGTTGGCGGGCGTCCCGAAGGTCGCGCACCTCGCTGGCCGCATGGCGGCGAATCTCGGCATCAGAGAGAGTCACGGTTAATGTCTTGGGTTGAGTCATGCGGCAGCCCTGGTTTGAGGTTGAAGGAGATAGGCCCGGATCGCCTCAATGGCGTCGAAGTGCCCTCGGCAGACGATGGCCAGGTAACCCTGATCGGTCAGCGCCTGCAGGTATGCGTCCTGGGCCGGGGAGACGGCGGCGTCATACGGCGCCCGGGCCTTGAATTCGATGTACAGCCCGAAGTACCCGCCGCGGGCCATCGGCAGCACCAGGTCAGGCACGCCGGCCTTGACGCCCTGCTCTTTCAGCTTGATCGCCACCAGCTTGTGCCGGTGACCACCGTTCGGGACGTGGTAGATCAACTTGGCAGCGACCGGGTAGCGCAGGCTGATCTCTTTCATCAGCGCGGCCTGCTCCAGGCCCTCCCGGTCAACTGCCTTGGCGCGCACCGGCTTGACGCTGAAGGCCTTCGGGCTGAACTGTTTCAAAGCTTCACCTTCCCTTCGCGAATCAGGATGTCCTGGGTACGCATCACGCCATCGGCGAGGTAAAGACGCACGTCGTCATGGGTCAACTGCACCGGCGCGCGCAGGCGGCCGTCGGCGATGTCGTGGCAGTAACCGCACGCCCAGGCGGCCTGGAAGTCGTTCGGCTTCATGCCCATTCCGCAAGTTCCGGCCAGGCGGTAGTGAGCCAGGACTGTGGTGGATGGTTCGCATGAGCAGCCGGGAAACCGTACTTGGCACTCGCGATCGCGGGCGGCTTTGGTGAGTTTGCTCATCTGGAGCCACCTGCTAGCCGGGCGCGCAGTTCGGCGATAGCTCCCTTGCCGACTTCGGGAGTGATTCGGCCATCTACCTTGGCCGGCAGCGCCTTGGGCATTGACTGAAGCGGCAAGCCGTCGAGCAAGCGCCGAATAGTGATCGTGTAGTTCCGGTCGAACAGCTTCAGGCTCAGCGCGGCATCGAGCTTGTTCAGGCTCTCAAAACCGCATTCTTTGGCCGTGTGCCAGACAGCATCGTGCGACCACTTGCCCTGCCCCGCCATGCCTGGATGGGCGTTCCTCACGGCTTCACGGTGAGCCATTGCCAAGGGAGGCAGGCCGAGCATTTCCGGGGTCGGCTTGCACCATTCAATGAACTGACCAGGGCTCGGGATGAAGTCGGACACCTGCTTGCGCGCCTTGATCATGCCGAATTCGATCTGGCCCTGGGTGCGGATGCCTTCGTCGAGGAAGGCTTGCATCCACTGGACCTTGGCGGCTCGGTAGGTCTCCTTGTCCGGCCAGGCTTGGCGCCATGCTGAGCGAATGAGACGAAGCTCAGTGAACAGATCGTTGATAGCGACCGCCATCTGGCGTCGGCCTTCGTCCTGGGGCGCCTGGATCTCATCTTTCGGGATGAACTCACCGGCTGCGGGGTTAGCCCAAAGGCCCTGGGTAACGGCGGATACTTGCTTCATCACGATTGCACCCCGTTCTGCCAGTCGGTGTCGTCGTCATCGAAGTCCGATGCCGGTGCTGGCTTCTGACGTATCGGTGTGACGTTGGTGGCTGCAGCGCGGGCCTTGTCGTTGTTCACCCACTTGACCAGCATGCTCACCCACTCAGCCTGAGTGTTGACCTGGTGCTGTGGCTCGTAGTGTCCGGTGAATGCGACCCGCACCTCCTCGGTGAACAGGTCAAGCGACAGGCCACGATGAAAGGCGTAGGTTTTCAAGAGCTTTTCGTCCGGCACCCAGTCAAGGGTCATCTCGCTGGGCATGCGAGGGTCGACCGGCTCCCGCGCAGAGAGAGGGTTTTGATCTTCTCTTCTCTTCTCTTCTTTAGGTAACGCACCGCTAACGCTCGAAGCGTTACTTTTTCCGTTACTCGCCTTGTGGTTTGCCACTCGCTTTGCGGTAAGAAGCCTGTTTTTAGCGGTCTTCCCATTGTGGCGGTCGAAGTGCGGGAGGCTGATAACGCCGTCGATCTCGATCATCCAAGCAACAGATTTCATGTGTTCGCAGAAACCGATAACGCCAACGAGACGATCAAGTAACTTTTTGCTAACGCTCGGAGCGTTACCGTTCTCTGTTTGCTGGTCGAACCAGCCCCACACACGCATAAGCTTGCCGACGACAGCATCAGGGTCGATATCGGCCAAGTCAGCGATCTGGCAAACCTCGGGCTTATCCAGGGTGGTGAGTTCGAATTTTATCCAGTCGCCGGCCATTACAAAGCCTCCTGAAGGACTGTTGCGAGATGGGTGATGCCTTTGCGGGTGACCATGACCTGCTCGACCACCTTGAGATCTTCCTCGGAGCCCTTGCCTACCTTGACCAGCTTGTGCTCGAGCAGGCCGGCGGTGAGGCGGGGTTGGTACGCAGACCAGGCCGAGAACGCGGCGCGGCGATAGATCCAGCGGTTGTCGCTGAGCCACTTGAAGAGTTTGAGAGGGCCTATGCCGAGTTGCTTGGCAGCCGTGGTGATGCAGATCGAGCCGTGGGTACCGGACAGGCGCTCCAGGGCTTGAACCTTGGGCGCCTGCTGCTGGATGACCTGGTGCAGAGAGGCGTTCTGCTTGGCCTGATCGGCGGCGAGCTGGAGAGCTTCGGCGAAGTTGGTAGGCAGCGACATGGAGTGTCGCGACACCTTTTCTAGTTCCTGCAATCGTGTCACGACACGATGACGAAGAGGGATGCTGTAGCCGGTAAGCAAGGTCTCGGTCAGGACGCGATCTAGACGAACTTCCGAGGTGCGGCCGCGCTCGTCGGTGTATCGAACTGCCTGGCTCAGATCTGAGCCAGCCTTTTCGAGCGACTCAAGCATCACGTTCACATCCCTAAGGACGTTCTTGTGCTGCTTACCGGTGAGCTCAGCAATCTCCCGGCTCGACATGGTGACGGTATTGCTTGGAGCAACAATCGTGTTCATAATGGCCCCACAGTGTTTTACAAGTTGTTGAAAGAGCCGGGTTGCAGCCCGGCTTTTTTGTGCCTGAAATTCAGGCAGCCTTAAGCGATTCGCGCAGGACCTGCAGCGCGTCTATCGCTTCAAGGATTGCTTTCTCGCCCTGGGCTTTTTCGTGCTGGCTGATGTGGTTGTCCGCCGCAGCATCGAAAATCAATCGACCAACATCACCGCATTCCGCGGACAAGAGGCCCAGCGCGGCCATCAGCGGTTTTGCTTTCGGCTTTTCACGAGCAGCGAGGTCAAAACCGAATTGGTCAGCGAGCGCCATCAGCGGGCGCATATCTTGTGTGTGGAGCAGCACGCCAAACAGATGCTCGATCGTTAGGTGGTGCGCCGCGTTATCCGGGTTTGAACGCTGCAGAAGGCTCATGTGAGCCATGCACATTTTCCCTGCCAGCTCCTCTGCCCCGCTTTCCTTGATGGTGGTGTGGCAAGCCCTCAAGAAATTTTCCATTCGTAAAACCTCGATTTTGTTTCCGTGGATGCTCGCCACGGTGTGCGCGATCATTTGCCCTACGGATCAACGACAGGGACGACCTATGCAGCGGATTGTTTTTTGTCGGCCTTCAACTGGCCGTTGGTCACCAGCTCAAGCTGGTACTGGCGGAGCTGAGGAATTTCATCGCCCCACTGCCGGACCGCCTCGTATGTGATTCCGAGCGCTTTGGCCAAGGGAGCAATCCCTTTGAAATAATTGATAGCGTCGGCACGGTTCATGGCTGACTCCTTGTGATGTGCGCCAATTCAAGCATGCTTGTGTTTACTAAGCAAGCATGCTTGCCAAGCTAACTTGTAGATTGCTCGCATGAAAATTACTGATCGAATTACTGCCCTCGTCCGTGCTCGCAAGCCAGAGGTCGGCGCGCGCGGGTTCAAGCGCGACATAGCGACCACTTGCGGGGTCAGCTACGAGGCTGTGCGCCAGTGGTTTGCTGGTGATACAGGCAACATCAAGAATGAGAATTTGAAGGCGATCGCCGACGGCTACGACACGACAGTCGACTGGCTGCTGAGTGGGAAAGGCGAGCCGCCGCGTCGCATGACTCCAACCCGATCTGCCGAGGATTCTGGAAAGTCATCGGCCGACATCGTTCAGCAGATGCTGGCGAAGCACGGGAAGAATCTGTCTGATGCCGCAAAGCAGAAGATCGCAGAAGCCGTTGCTGAAACGGCCAACGAAGTAAAGTCTGGCAATGTCATCCCTGCGGATTTTTCAGGCCTTCGCGCCAGGGCCGACGAGGTTCTGATTCCTCAATACGACATCCGTGCCGCCATGGGCCATGGCCAGGTACCGCCAGATTACAGCGAGACGGTCCGCAACCTGATCGTGCGTGAGGACGTGTTGCGAGAGAAGGGTGTGACATTCACCACTTTGAACGCCCTCGCCGTGATTACTGGCTGGGGTCAGAGCATGGAAGGCACGATCAATGACAAGGATCCTGTCATTGTTGACCGTGGAGTGAATGAGTTCATCGGTGATGGGATCTATGTGATCACCTGGCACGGCCTGCTCTACATCAAGCGCCTGCAGATGTCCGACGAGGATCATTTTTGGCTGATCTCTGACAATGAGAAGCACAAGGACCAGCAGGCCAGGATCGACGACGTGACAATCCACGCGAAGGTTTTGCTGATTTGGAATGCCAGAAAAGCCTGACCTGACACAAAACAAGAAAGCCCGCCAATCGAGCGGGCTTTTTTGTGACCGCTAAAACGGTGCCGGATCCTCTGCCACAGATACATCATCAACCTCTAACGGTCGATCTTCGTCGCTCGCGGCCTCCCAGCGCAGAGTGATCGCCTCATCACCATCCTCGATGGTCATTTCGATACCGTCCGTATCTGATAGCACCAATAGCAACTCACTCCATTCCATCTGCCCGTCCGTGTCCAGGCGATGAATGGTAACCAGCCTGTTCAGTTGCGACGTCGGGTGATTGATCATCGACGAAACGCGCAGATTCAATCGCTCCATGCCCGTCATTGGCTTGGGCCCCGCCTCCTTCTTCTTATCCTGCTTTGCCATAAAACACCTCCTTTACTTATGCTGTATATCCATACAGTACAAAAAATAAATACAAGCGTGCTTGCATTCAATACACAAGCATGCTTTTATAAATGCAAGCCGACTTGCAATAGAAACACAAGCAGACGGTCAGGGCCTCAAGAGACCCACTGCTCTTTAACAGCCAGCGCAACAAACAACAGACCGCATTGCCTCTACCGGCGACCGGCGAGCGGACAGGCCCGAAAGCCTGCCAACGACAGGGAAAACCTTGTACGGCTGCTCGATGGTGAAACGCCAGAACCGAGTGAACGACCCGGCAAGCAATGCGCCCCGCCCCTTCCGGCGGCAGTAGGAGGGAAAGCATCACTTCTGCACCTTGGTAACAGGGTGCAGCGGGATGTCACCCAACCCAGAGGAATAACCATGTTAGGCAAATTGTTCGGCAAGAAATCCGGCCAGGCCCGTGCGGCAGTCGCCAAGCTGGCAAACCGCGACCTGATGGAAGCGGTTGTGTACGGCAGCATCTACGTTGCGGCCGCAGACGGCGACCTGGAAGAGAGCGAGCTGTCGAAGATCGAGACCATCCTGAGCAACAACCCAGCGCTCCAGGGCTTCGGCGCTGAGCTGTCCAACACCATCGACCGCGCCAAAACCGACTTCAAGTCAGGGGCTCGCATCCTGCGGCAGAACGCCGAGAAAGAGCTGGGCGACCTGGCTCACTCCCCGGCCGAAGCGCTGACCGTACTCAACGTGATGCTCACAGTGGCCGAGGCCGACGGCGAGATCGAACCGGCCGAGCTGACCGCCCTCGAGCGCAGCGCCAAGCTGCTGGGGCTGAATCTGAAAGACCACCTGTAAAGCATCACTTCTGCCCATTCAATGAGTGGGCAGCGGGATGACAACCGACGAGGAATCAAACATGCAAACAGCAGCGCAACAACAAATCACCATCCCTGAAATAGGCGCTGTATGGCCTGGTCAGGGCGGCATCTACGGTGGGATTCGCCAGTATCCAGAAGGTCTCTGCCACATCATCTACGCAGCCCAGGATGTACCTGGTCGTCACGAATACGGCGATTACGGCGTGGATGTCGATGCATTGAGCCGAACCGATGGCCGTGCCAATACCGAGATCCTGATCAGTCGAGACGGCAAGCACCCCGCCGCGATCGCAGTCACCGCGTACACCGCCGACGGGCATACCGACTTCTATCTGCCTTCCATTGGCGAGTTGCATCACGCCTGGCAGTTCGCTCCCGAGTCGTTCAGCGAGGAGTGGTACTACCTGTCGTCAACGCAGCGCTCCGCCGACTACGCCTACAGCATGGACTTTGACGATGGCTGGCTCAACGACGACGACAAGAGCAGCGAGCGGCTCGCGCGCCCTGTCCGCAGATTCCTTCAGTAATTCATTCCTTCAATTTTTTTCGAACAACCAGCGCCACGACAGCCTGTCGTTAACTGCCCGAGGCCCTGGTACTCCCCAGACCAGGCCGCATCGGATATAGCTCGGCACTCTGTCGTGATAGCAGGGTGGCCACCTTGTCCCGAGCCTGAGCGGATCTTGTCGCGGCGTAGACGGACAACACTCGGAGGGATTCGAGCTATATCCGATGCGGACGAACACCCGGCGCGCGCCGGCCACCTGCATTTCAACCCACCTAGAACGGAGGATTGGCAGCCATGTAAACAACAAACCCAGGCGCTCGACCGCCACCCCCTGCGTGACATAGGGAGGTCTATGTAACGCAACGAAAAGCCCAGTCCCTACTGGGCTTTTTTTCATCTCGCGTTTACCCGTCAGCACCCTCCCCTGGGCCCACCGGCACAGACCAGGCGGTCAGGGTGCTGACGAATACACGCAACCCACTGAGGTATCCACCATGCACGCATCAATTCAACAGCGCGTAGACGGGGTTGCGGCCCTGCACGTGCGCTCCCGCATCGCGACCGCCGAGTTCTACGCCCTGATCGGCAAGGAGGCGCCAGTGCAGAAGATTCGCTTTCAGATCCGCACCGCCGGCAAGGCTTACCACATCGTGGAGATCGCCACCGGTAAGGTAAAGGGCTTCCGCTGGACCTGGAAGGATGCCAGCAACTTTGCCCAGGAGTTGGAATCTCGGGCCGACGGCGTGAAGGTGACGCTGTCAGGCGGCGCGCAATGATCGGCGTACCGATGGACAACCCGAAAGACGCGGTAATCGCCGACCTCAACCGCCAGATTGATGCCTACTTCGGCGCGGGCAAGACCGCCCAGGTCATCCCGAGCGGCGTCAGCGCTGATGGTCCTTTCAATGGCACCACCGCTCACCACGAACGCCTGCGTGCCCAGCGTGACAAGCTGGCACCGTCGGTACGCGCCGAGGCCGCCAAGGGCGTCGTAGCCAGCGTGGCAGCAAAGAACCTGGGCATGCACATCAAGCGCGTGATGCTGATCGCCCAGGAGAACGGCTTCAAGTTCGCCGACACCCCATGAGGCGCATCAGCAAGATCACCGCCGCGCGGCGCCGGCCTGCATGGCTGGCAATCCAGGCAAGTGGAATCGAAGAGGTAGGCCATGGCCGAGGAAGAGCAGCAACCGACGGCGGAAGCGCTGAAGCAGCGCCGCAAGCGCGAGAAGGCAGCGGCGAAGGACGCAGCATTGGGCGTCGAGAAATTTACGATTGAGGTTGCAGGCATCTTCAAGAAGGACCTCAAGCGCCTGATGAAGCAGCACGGCTTCAACAACCAGCAGGAGGTGCATCAGACCCTGCTGCGCAACGTGATCGCTGCCGACTTCGAAACCGCGGCGCAGATGCTCAAGTGTGTCACGACACCTTTTGACGTTACCGAAAAGGTGTCGCGGCTAATCCGGGCGGCGGGCCTGAAGTCGCTTGTCGACGACCCGCCAGAGCCTGAAGACGAAATCGAAACACCCGCTTAACCAACCCTACACGCTGCATCCGGAACCCGGAGGGCGGCGCTTACCCGGAGCAAACCCATGACCAAGCAAGCACAGCAAACAGTACTCGCCGCCGAACTCCCTGAGCGCGGCCAACCTCTGGCCGGCGGTGTGTTCGTAACCCGCTACTGGCTTAACGGCGCAGAGCGCGCCCTGATCCTTCTGCCTGACGAGCTCAACGGTGTCTGGGGCGAGTATGGCGTAAAGATCGAAGGCGCCGGCAGCTACAGCGACGGAGAAGCGAACACCCGCGCCATGGCCGAGGCCGGCAGCGAGATCGCCGTAAAAGCGCTGGAACTGGACGGCTTTATTCCGTCCTGCCTCGAAGGCCAACTGCTGATGGCAGCCAAGGCTGATGGCCTGGTGGAACTTCGCGATGATCGCTATCACTGGCTGAGCACGCAGCGCTCCGCCAACTACGCCTACGGCCTGGACTTTGGAGATGGCTGGCTCGGCGACAGCGGCAAGACCCTCGAGCGGCTCGCGCGCCCTGTCCGCAGCCTCCCTATTCAGTAATTCATTTCTTCATTGATTTTTCGCAGGTGATTCCCGGGAGCGCCAGGACGGCGCTCAGACCAGAAGCTCGTCGGGAAGCGCCGGCTACCTGCACCCTTATCTCGCTCACAGGAGCATCCCATGCAAGCAAATCAACTGACAACCTACACCCGCGGCGATCTGATGATCAGCAGCCCGGATGAAGCTGTAGTGCTGAAGCTGGCAACGCTGGCTATCACCGCCGCGCCGGCTATTGCGGCAAGCGGCATCCCAGCCATCGGCGAATACTGGCCCGGTGAGGGCGGTGTGAACGGCGGCCTGTTCCCTGGCGGCGAAAAGCCCTACTACCTGATTGTGCCGACCGGAAGCGATGCAGAGGCGACCCATGAGTGGGGTGGCTACGGCGAAGAACTTGGCGGCGCCAAATCACCATGGGACGGCCAGGCGAACACCGCTTACCTCGCTAGCAGCAACCGGGAGCACGACCACCCTGCCGCCCAGTTCTGTGCAGCCTTCGAGCGTGATGGGCACAAGGACTTCTACCTCATGGCTCGGCGCGAGGCTTACTTCCTCGAAATCACCGTGCCGGATGTTTTCACCCAGGCGTACCACTGGACCAGCTCGCAGCGCTCCGCCAACGACGCCTACCTCATGGACTTTGTAGGTGGCTGGCTCATCAGCCTCGGCAAGAGCGACGAGCGGCTCGCGCGCCCTGTCCGCAGAAAGTTTATTTGATCATTCAATTCTTCATTCATGGGCGCGATAGCGCCCTTGCTTTTTGGGAGGCCAGGGATGGCGCTGCATACGGATTTGGAAATCCACAAGGTGGCCGAGGAGTTGCTCGGGCTTTCGCTTGACCTGGTGCGCAATATCCCGCGCGACCTGAAACAGGTTGTCGGGGCAAAAATCCGTGACGAGTGCCTACAGGTCCTGGTACTGATCGGCCGGGCCAATATGACCCGGGACAAGCTGCCCCACATCAACCTCCTGCTCGAAAGCATTTGGATGCTCAACTACCTGCTGCGCGCCCTCACCAACCGAGGGTTGATCAGCAAGGGGCAGCACGCCAAAGCAATGATGATGACGGCCTCAATAGGCCGCCAGGCCAACGCCTGGAAGAAATCCGCAGCCGCGCCCGCTGCTTGAGGGTCAAGGCCCTCTTGCCTGTGCGCTAAATCTGGTCGAGCCGCTGACCTCTGGGTCACCGCCATGCGCAAAAACAGATACCGCCGGTCTAAAGCGTCCGCGTAGGTCTGGCGCAGTTTCCAAGCTGATCGGCGCCGCCTTCGGTTTGGCGATGTAGATAGCTCGACAGGTCGCAGCGCTCCGCCAACAACGCCTACAACATGGACTTTGAAGATGGCTGGCTCAACAACAACGACAAGAACAACGAGCGGCTCGCGCGCCCTGTCCGCAGATTTAAGTGTTGCCCCCTTCCAGTTCGAGGATCTCGTCCAGGCTTACTACGACTGCCGACGCAACAAGCGGAACTCCGCAAGTGCCCGGCTGTTCGAGAAGGACATGGAGATCAACTTGCTGGAGCTGCACGACGACCTGATTGCCGGCACTTACCGGCCAGGCCGATCCATCTGTTTCGTGGTCACCCGACCAAAAGCCCGCGAGGTATGGGCGGCAGCCTTTCGGGACCGTGTCGTCCACCACCTGCTGTACAACCATGTGGCACCGCGCTTCTACGCCAGCTTCATAGCGGACAGTTGCGCATGCATTCCAGGGCGCGGCACGCTTTACGCAGCCAAGCGCCTTGAGTCGAAGATCCGCAGCGCCAGCGAGAACTGGTCGAAGCCGATCTTCTACCTGAAGTGCGACCTGGCCAACTTCTTCGTCGCCATCGACAAGGCGGTGCTGCGCAAGCAGCTGGAAGCCAGGATCACCGAACCCTGGTGGTTGGCACTGGCCACGCAGATCCTCATGCACGACCCTCGCGAGGATTACGAGACCCGCAGCCCCGCGCACCTGTTCAACCGGGTGCCGCAGCACAAGCGCCTGGTTGCGCAGCCCGCGCGCCTCGGCCTGCCGATCGGCAACCTGTCGTCGCAGTTCTTCGCCAACGTCTACCTCGACGCCCTGGACCAGTTCGCCAAGCACACGCTGCGCGCCAAGCACTACATTCGCTACGTGGATGACTTCGTATTCCTGCACGAGTCGCCACAGCAGCTCAATCAGTGGTTGGCCGAGGTCGAAGCGTTCCTGCCCAGGCTCGGCGCCAAACTGAACCCGACCAAGACGATCCTGCAGCCCGTGGACCGCGGCGTCGACTTCGTTGGGCATGTGATCAAGCCTTGGCGGCGCTCAACTCGCAAGCGGTCGCTTGCCCAGGCGCTGAAGCGAACAGCCGAGGCACCGGCCGAGGATCTTCGTGAGACCGCCAACAGCTACTTCGGCCTGCTCAGCCAGGCCAGCCATAGCCATAACGACCGGGCAGCACTCGCTCGGGTCGTGCTGAAGCGCGGCAACAGCGTCAACGCGGCGCTGACCAAGACCTACCAGAAGAAATAGCCCACCCTTTTTTACCGAATAACGCTCAACGCGAGGATCTCCTATGTCCGCACAACAGAAGAAACACCCCTTCGATTTCAAAACCCAATATGGACTCGGCTTCAACCCTCAGGACGATGAGATCGTTGTCGACTTCTTCTGCGGTGGTGGCGGCGCCGGTACCGGCCTGGAGATGGGCCTGGGCCGTGCGGTGAATGTGGCGAAGAATCACAGCCCTCAGGCCATCAGCATGCACACCATGAACCACCCAGGCGCCCAACACTTCACCACCGACGTGTTCGAGGGTGATCCGGATACCGAGTGCGGCGGCCGCGCGGTCGGCTGGTTCCACATGTCGCCGGACTGCACCCATCACAGCCAGGCGGCCGGCGGCCAGCCGCGCAAGCGCGAGATCCGCAACCTGTCGTGGATCGGCTTGAAGTGGGCGGGTATGAAACGGCCCCGCGTGATCAGCCTGGAGAACGTGAAGCAGATACTCCAGTGGGGCCGACTGATCGCCAAGCGCGACAAGGCCACCGGTCGCGTGGTGAAGCTCAGTGGCGGGATTGCTGCACCTGGTGAGGTTGTGCCTGTGGGCCAGCAGTTCCTGATTCCAGACCCGAAGCAACGCGGACGCACCTGGCGCCGTTTCGTAGCCCTGCTGGAAGGCATGGGCTACGTCGTTGAGTGGAAGGTGATCAGGGCGTGCGACTTCGGCGCGCCAACCAGCCGGGAAAGACTGTTCATGATCGCCCGGTGCGACGGTCAGCCGATCGTGTGGCCTGAGCCAACTCACGCGAAGAACCCGGTCAAAGGCCAGCAGAAGTGGAAGACCGCCGCTGACTGCATCGATTTCAGCGACCTTGGCAAAAGCATCTTCGGCCGCAAGAAAGACCTAGCCCCGGCCACCCTGCGCCGCGTAGCCAAGGGCATGAAGAAGTTCGTTATCGACAGCGCGGCCCCGTTCATTGTGCCGATCGCCAACTGGTCGGGAGAGACAGTACAGTCGGCCGGCGAGCCGCTGCGCACAATCACCTCCTACCCAAAGGGCGGCGCCTTCTCGGTGGTCAGCCCGATCATTGCCCCGGCAACACACCAGGGCAGCGACCGCATCAATGACCCGCTTGAGCCGCTGCCGACGGTGACCTGCGCAAACCGTGGCGAGCTGACACTGATCAGCCCTGTGATGGTTGGGGCCGGCGGCCCGGTCTACGCCGGGCACCCGGTAGCAGCGGATAAGCCAGTCGGCACGCTCATGACTCGCAGTCACCGCGCGATCGCAGCGGCGCACCTGGTGAAGTTCCGTTTCGATGACGCGGGCAAGGCGCTGGACGAGCCATTGCCGACCATCACCAGCGGCGGCAACTATCAGCGCCCGGCCGGTGCCGCTCACGCCATGGGCATCTCCACGGTGTTCATGGCCCAGATGAATGGCGGCTTCAACACCACCGACGCCAAGAGCATTGAAGACCCGATGACCACGGTGACCAACACCGGCAGCCAGCAGCAGCTGGTGGCGGCAAACCTGGTCCACTTGCGCGGCAACTGTGATGCGCGCGACTTGAACGACCCGCTGCACACCGTCAGCGCCGGCGGCCAGCACCACGGGCTGGTCAGCGCATTCATGGAGCGGGCATTCGGCGGCAGTGTTGGCCAGGGTCTGGAAGAACCCGCGCCGACCATCACCGCCGGTGGCGGCGGCAAGAGTTCTTTGGTGTCGCTCACCCTGTCACCGGAACACGAAGCCGGCGCCCTGCGGGTCGCTGCGTTTCTGATCAGCTACTACGGCACCGAGAACATCAGCGCTTGCGATGCGCCCGCGCCGACCATCACCACCAAGGACCGCCTCGCAATGGTCACCGTAATGGTGAAAGGCACGCCATACGTGATCGTCGACATCTGCTTGCGGATGCTGAAACCCACGGAGCTGTACAAGGCTCAGGGCTTCCCGGCCGACTACATCATCAGCCACGGCGCCGACGGCGAGTCGTTCACCAAGACCCAGCAGGTTCACATGTGCGGCAACAGCGTCAGCCCGCCACCGATGGCCGCGCTGGCACGGGCGAACGATCCATGGCGCGCTGAAGAACGCCAAGCTCGTGCCGCATAACGTCCCCAACTCCCCCACCCCCAACATGCCTGCCGATGAGCGGCGGGCGAGGTATTCCTATGTCAGCAGTTCAGCGTTTCCACGAAGCAGCCAACGACGCACTGGTCAAACTCAGCGGGTACTGCCTGCCGGGCGCCAAGTTGGCCCTGGTAATTGTCACCCCGGGCGAGCCAGAGCGGGACATCGTCCTTGAAGATCAGGGTCTCGATAAAAACGAGGTGGTCAGCGCACTGCGCCGGCGCGGGCTGAGCATCGACGGCGACAACGCCTACAAGCGCGATCTGTGCGACACGATTTTCGGGGCTCTTGCCTTCGGCTCCCAAAACACCAACCCGCCGCCGGCAGATCACTGGGGCCAGCGCTTCTGGGATGTCGGCCGGGAGGAACGCGCAATGCAGGAAGAGCTGCTCGAAAGCCTATCCAACTTGGTAGGCCTGGCAAAACTCGGCGCCGCCCGGCTCGACAAGTACCACGCGGCCCTTGCCCACGCCGAAGCGGTAATCGCCAAAGCCACCCGCTAACCCACCTTCTGCCGCCCAGCGCGGCAAGGACACCCCATGTTCGCAACGAAACTCACCCTGATCCTGCTGGGCGCTTTGCTGTACCTGACCGGCACCAGTTGCTGGATCTTCTGGATCGGCCCCGGACTGGTCATGGACGGAGAGATATCTGACCTCCTGTACGCATTCGCCGGCACCTGTGCCTGGATGCTGATCACCTTCGGCCTGGTCATCCACATCATCAAGACAGCGCGGCCCACCGCGGGCGGCGGGAGGTAGTTATGGCAGCAGCAGAGCAGATACCCGTCGAGTACCTGTCCGACAAAATCGCTGAGAAGAACTTCGCGGAGATGGTCGGGACAACGCGGCGCGCGCTCCAGGGCAAGCGCCAGCGCAACATCATCCCGAAAGGGGTGTGGAACGAAATCGATGGTCAGATTTACTACAGCATCAGGAGATATGAGGCATGGCTAGAAAGCCTTTGGGATTGCCCGCCGGAGTTGAATTCGCAGGCCAGTCAGTCCGCATTCGCTTCACATGGAAGTTCCGGCGCTGCGAGACCCTCGCCTATTCCCAAACGCCAAAAGGCGTTAAAGCAGCAGCCGATCTACGTGCTACGGTAATAAGCCTTATCAAGCACGGCGTGATGGACGATCAGCGGTACGCCGAGCTATTCCCAAATTCCACCTACTCCACCTATTCCGCCACACCACTGTTCGGCGGTTACGCCCAGACCTGGCTCGATAGCCGGGAGGTAGTGGGGGGCACTCGGAAAAACTACCGGATATCCCTCACCTTATATTGGATGCCGCACCTGGCGCTGCTACCAATAGATCAGATCAGTTCGGCAATGATCCGAAAAATCGTAGGCGAGACACCCTGGAAGTCACCGACGGTAAAACGATCGGCGATCCAGCGGCTGCATACGATGTTCGAATGCGCGGTGAACGATGAGCTGATCACCAGGAACCCGGTAGGATCAATTGAACTGCCTGTGAAGGCGAAGAAACCAGTGGACCCTTTCACAGTAGCGGAGGCGGATTTGATCATCTGGCACCTTTATGAGGTGCTGACCGGTTCAATGCGGGTATACGCGGCCTACTTTGAGTTCGCGTTTTATACCGGCATGCGGCCTGGGGAGATAGCGGCGTTGCGCTGGGATGAGGTGGATACGGAGGGGCGTGTCGCCAACGTGTGCAGAATCGTCGCTGACTACAAGATCGAGGAGCGCACGAAAACGCGTGAAACACGGCGAGTCATGCTGAACAGTCGGGCGCTAAATGCGATTGAGGAGGCCAAGAGCGTGGCCGAGTTGAGGGCGAAACAGAGCCGGCGCCAGCACAAACAGGCGTCTTACGTTTTCCCGCCGACCAAGAACTTCGAGTTCATTCAACAGGCCAGCGTGACCGACAAGCACTTCAAGGCGGCACTGGTCGCGCTGAAGGTCAGGGCCAGACGGCAATACAACTGCCGCCACACTTACGCTACCATGTGCTTAATGGCAGGCATGAACCTTGGGTTCATCGCTAATCAGCTCGGTCACAGCGTGCAAATGCTGCTGACGACTTACGCCCGATGGATCAACTCCAGTGAAGACTGGAGCGAAGTCGGGAAGCTTGAGCAAAGCCTGATTGGTACAAAATTGGTACAGGCAGAAACCGTACCCCTCTAGAACCCATACGGAATAACGCTCTGTGACATTGGAACAGAATTACACCGCGATCCTCGGCCAACTCGGCGAGGACGTTACCCGCGAGGGCCTGCTCGACACGCCAAAGCGTGCCGCCAAGGCGATGCAGTACCTTTGCCGCGGCTATGAACAGACACTGGAAGAAGTCACCAACGGTGCCTTGTTCAGCTCCGACAACAGCGAAATGGTGCTGGTCAAGGACATCGAGTTGTACTCGTTGTGCGAACACCACCTGCTGCCGTTTATCGGCAAGGCCCACGTCGCGTATATCCCGAGCGGCAAAGTGCTGGGCCTGTCGAAGGTCGCGCGGATTGTCGACATGTATGCCCGCCGCCTGCAGATCCAGGAAAACCTCAGCCGCCAGATCGCCGATGCCGTGATGCAAGTGACCGGCGCCCTGGGCGTGGCCGTGGTGATCGAAGCCAAGCACATGTGCATGATGATGCGCGGTGTGGAGAAACAGAATTCGTCGATGATCACCTCGGTGATGCTGGGTGAGTTCCGCGAAAACGCGGCGACCCGCAGCGAATTCCTCAGCCTGATCAAATAACCGGTCGGGTAGGAAAAAGCCGGCGTTCATCGCCGGTTTTTTTTCGCCCCCACAAATCAAGTAAGATGCTGCCCTCTGTTCTGGGCAAGAGGTTTCAGCCATGTTCGTCAAAGCACTTCGAGTGGGCCTCGGCCACGTCATCATCGCGGGCGACTACATTACCCGTCCACGCAAAAAGCAGCGCCCCGCCGAGCAGCAAGCGCAGGTCAACGCGGCCGCCAAGGAACTGACCCTGTATCAGTTCCATGCCTGCCCGTTCTGCGTGAAGACCCGTCGCACCCTGCATCGCCTGAATGTGCCGGTAGCGTTGAAGGACGCGAAGAACAACGAACAGGATCGCCAGACCCTGCTGGAGCAAGGCGGCAAGATCAAAGTGCCGTGCCTGCGCATCGAAGAGAATGGCCAGACCACCTGGATGTATGACTCCAAGGTGATCATCGATTACCTGGACAAGCGCTTCGCCGCCGCCTGACAAACGCCCTCTCCTCTGTAGGAGCGAGCTTGCTCGCGAAAAACCTGAGGACGCCGCTGGGTGTCAGGTTCCCCTCGTTATCGTTGACGATTTTCGCGAGCTGGCTCGCGCCTACAGAGGGGGGATTTCCATGTCCAGTAATGCGGAGCCCAGGCACTTGCCATGGGCGTCCAGCGCCAGCGAACGGGTCACGCCGCCGCGCAAGATCCCCGGCAACACGAAGTTCAGCGCCTGCACGTTGGGCAATTCATAGCGTCGCACCGGCGCCGCCCCCGGCTCCAACAGCCCGGCGAAGAACGCCGCCACGCGCGCGGCAGTGAGCTGTTCGCAGAGCAGCGGATAATCCTCAGGGCGATAGGCAATGATCGAAATGTTCGAGGTGTCGCCCTTATCCCCGGTGCGGGAATGGGCCAGGGTATGCAGCTTCATGCTTCGATCCTCGGGTTGACGGCGTCACGCGGCAACAACAACGAGGCCACCGCCACCACCTGGCGCACGCTCTTGCTGGCACCGCCGCCGCCGGACGGGCCGTTGGTGTAGAGGGTTTCCACTTCATTGCCGACCCGCACCGCTTCGCTGCGCTCCTCACAACGCGCAGCGACGCGCAGGCGCACTTCCCACAGCTCGACGCGGCTGCGCGGGCCGTGCAGCGAGTCCATGCCGATCAACTCGGCGCGCACGGCCTGCATCTTCACCCCCATCAGTTCCAGGCGCTTGAGCACCACCTCTCGCGCCAGTTCGGCGCGTGCGACAGCTCCCGGCCCGCCGTAGGACATCTGCCCCTCGCCGATCCAACCATCCAGGTAACCCACGCTGACTTTCAACCGGTCCGGCCGCGCCCGCCCCGCAGCACCCTGGGCGCGTACCCGGTCGACGCTTTCCTCGACAAAACTCACCTGGGAAAAGTCGGCCGTCACGTCCGGCGTCAGATAGGCCGCCGGGTCGTGTACTTCGTAGATCAATTGTTCAGTACACGTAGCGCGGCTGACGCGCCCGCCGGACCCGCTCACTTTGGTGATCACGGCGTTGCCCTCGGCATCGATCTCGGCCAGCGGGAAGCCCAGGCGCGCCAGGTCGTCTACGTCCTTGAACCCGGGATCGGCGAAATAGCCGCCGCTGACCTGCCCCGCGCATTCGAGCAAATGCCCGACCAGCGTGCCACGCCCCAGGCGCAACCAATCGTCAGCCGCCCAGCCGAACGCAAACATCTGCGGCGCCAGAAATAGCGACGGGTCGGCCACGCGCCCGGTGATCACCACATCGGCCTCGGCGCGCAACGCCTGCAGAATGCCGTCGACGCCCAGGTAGGCGTTCGCGGAAATCAGCCGCGCACCCAGCGAGCCAAGGGTCTGGCCGTTATCCAACACCTGCTCGGGGCGCAACACGTCGAGCACATCATCGCCCACCACCGCCACGACCTTGAGGCTCAGGCCCAGCTCATTGGCAATGCGCCGCACTTCAATGGCCGCCGACACCGGGTTGGCCGCGCCCATATTGGTGATCACGCGCAAGCGCCGGCGACCTGCCTGCTCACCGACAAAGGGCAGCACCCGGCGCATGCGCTCACTCAGCAACGGGTCATACCCGCCCTGCGGATCGCTGATGCGTGCCTGTTGCGCCAAGGCGATGGTGCGTTCGGCCAGGCATTCGAAGACCAGGTAATCGAGGTCGCCCTGTTCGGCCAGTTCCACGGCAGGTTCGATGCGGTCGCCGGAATAGCCGGCGCCGGAACCGATGCGCAAGGTTTTCATCTCAAAATACTCCCAGGAGCAACGCGGTCAGGGTCATCAACACCGACGCGGCGAACAGAAACGGAATCGTGAAGCGCTGGTGATCGGCCAGCTCGATCTTGCACAGCCCCACCAACAGGAAGGTCGCGGGGGTCAGCGGGCTGACCGGGAAACCGGTGGTGTGTACGCCCAGCAACGACGCCTGGGCCACTTGCAGCGGGTCGACGCCCAGGGCCTTGCCGACTTCGGCGATCACCGGCATCACGCCGAAATAGTAGGAATCGGGGTCGAACAACATGCTCAGCGGCATGGAAATAAAGCCCACCACTGCCGGGATCAACTTGCCGTGGCCGGCCGGAATCTGCGCCACCGCCACTTCGGCAATCGCCTTGAGCATGCCGGTGCCTTGCATGATGCCGGTGAACACCCCGGCGGCGAGCAGGATACTGGCCATGGTCAGGGCGGTCTTGGCATGGGCGTCGATGCGTGCGCGCTGGGCGTCGACATCCGGGTAGTTGATGCACAGTGCGACCACGGTGCCGAGCATGAACATCACCACCGGGTCGACCCAGCCGGCGATCATCACCACCATCACCAGCACGGTGAGCATCAGGTTGACCCAGAACAGCCGTGGGCGTCGCAGCTTGATGTCGTCGTCGCTGAGCACCCGTTGCGGCACGGCATCCACCGTCGAACCGGCGCCCAGGCCAAGGCGTTTTTCTTCACGATGGCCGAGCCACCAGGCGCAGGCGAAGACAAAGATCAGGCCGACGATCTGCACCGGGATCAGCGGCTGGAACAGATCCGCCACCGGCACATGCAACGCCGCCGACGAGCGCAGCACCGGGCCGGTCCACGGCAGGAAGTTGACCCCGGCAGCCATCGCGCAGACGCAGGCGAGGATGCGTTTGTCGATGCCCAGCCGCGTATACAGCGGCAGCATCGCCGGCACCGTCACCAGAAACGTCACCGCGCCGGAACCGTCCAGGTGGACCAGCAAGGCGAGGGTCGCGGTGCCAACGACAATTCGTGTAGGACGCGTCCCTACCGTGCGCAGGATGCGATCAATGATCGGGTCAAGCATGCCGGCATCGGTCATGATCCCGAAAAACAGAATCGCGAACACAAACATGCCCACCACCGGGGCAACGTTCTTGATCCCGGTAATGATGAAGGCACTGGTTTGCAGGCCGAACCCGCCGAGCAGCGCAGCGATGATCGGCAAGGCGATCAGCGCCACCAGGGGCGAGAGGCGTTTGCTCATGACGGCAGCGAGCAAGCAAAGGATGGTAATGACACCCAGGGTAGCGAGCATGGGTTACTCCAGAGCGGCCTTGGTGGCCGGTTATTGTTTTCCCTGGAGTATTGGAAACGCGTTAGTCTTTGTAAATTGGAATATTCACCAGCTAGTGTTCGGAAAAACAAAATGAAGAACTCTATCCAACACATCCAAGCCTTCCTCGCTGTCGCGCGCACCGGCAGCTTTACCAAGGCGGCCAACGAACTGCACCTGTCGCCGTCCGCGCTCACCGTGCAGGTTCAGCAACTCGAGGACTGGCTCGGCGTCGCCCTGCTCGACCGCAGCCCGCGGCATGTCAGCATCACGGCCGCCGGCCAGGAAGCGCGCGGGCCGATGGAAAAGCTGCTGCTGGACCTGGACAACATCGTCACCGGCTCCCGCGACCTCGCGGCGTTACGTCGTGGCGTGGTGACCATCGCCGCCCTGCCCTCGGTGTGCGCCGGCGCCCTGCCGCCCGCGCTGCGCCTGTTTCGCGAACGCTTCGGCGGGATCGAAGTGCGCCTGCATGACCTGGTGGCCCATCGCATTCATGCCCAGGTGCGCTCGGGCGAGGTGGACTTCGGCATCGGCGTGCGCGCACGGCTGAACCACGGGCTGGCGTTCGTGCCGGTATTGAATGATCGGCTGTGCGCGTTCGTACCGCAGGATCATCCCCTCGTCCGCTATCCGGCGCTGACCCTGAAGCAACTGGCGGATCAGCCGATCATCCTGACCGGGCGCGACAGCAGTGTGCGCGAACACGTCGAAGCGCTATTTGATGAGACGCGCCTGACAATGAACGCGGGCATGGAGGCCAACTACATGTCGACGGTGTTGGCGCTGGTGCGCCAGGGCTTGGGGATCAGCGTGTTGCCGGAGTCGGCGGCGGACAGCCTGGAGGGGTTGAAGCGCATCAGCATCGATCATCCCGGCGTGAACCGCGAGATCGGGCTGATCAGTCGCAACGCGATGGCGCTGAGCCCGGCGGCGCAGCGCTGTTTCGACTTGCTGCATGACAAATTATCCGACACACCACTGAGCTAAATGTGGGAGGGGCTTGCCCGCTCCCACAATTGACCGAGTGAGTCAGTCGAGCATCGCCACATGTCTGGGATGGCTGGCCACACGCTTCAGCCATGCCTGCAGCGCCGGGTAAGGCGTCAAGTCAAAACCGCCCTCATGCGCCACGTGGGTGTAGGCATACAGCGCAATATCCGCAATCGAATACTGCTCGCCCACCAGGTACGGCGTGCTTTGCAGTTGGCGCTCCATGACCTTCAACGCCTTGTAACCGCCCTTGTGGGTGGTTTTGTATTCGTCGAGGCGATCCTCTGGCATCCCCAAGTACAGTTGGATAAAGCGCGCCACCGCAATGTACGGCTCGTGGCTGTACTGCTCGAAGAACTGCCACTGCAACACTTGGGTGCGCAAGCGCGGTTCGGTCGGCAGAAACTCGCTGCCATCGGCGAGGAAGTTGAGGATCGCATTGGATTCCCACAGGCAGGTGCCGTCTTCGAGCTCCAGCACCGGGATCTTGCCGTTGGGGTTCTTGGCCAGGAATTCGGCGGTCTGGGTGTCGCCCTTGAGGATGTCGACATCCACCCATTGATACGGGATGCCCAACAGGTTGAGCATCAATTTGACCTTGTAGCAGTTGCCCGACTTGTAATCGCCATAAACCTTGTACATGGGGCTCCCCTTATGCCGCTCGCGCGTGCTGTGCTTGACGGACCACCGCAGCCAGGCGCTTGAGACCTTCGTCCAGACGGGACGGGTCGATATGGCTGAAATTGAGCCGCAGTGAGCCAAGGTGCTGGTCCGGCTCGGAAAAGAACGGTTCACCGGGCATGAACGCGACGTTCTGATCGAGCGCAGGTGCCAACAAGGTGCGGGTGTCGAGCGGCTGTTTCAAGGTCAACCAGAAGAATAATCCGCCCTGGGGCACTTGCCAGTCGGCCAATTCGCCGAAATGCCGCTCAAGCGCCGCCTGAAAAGCATCCCGGCGCGCGCGATAGAAACCGCGCAGCTCGACCAGATGCTGTTGATATTTTTCGCTGCCGAGCCACTGCATCGCCTGCCACTGGCCGACGCGGTTAGTGTGCAGGTCGGCCGACTGCTTGAGCTTGAGCAAGTGCGGGAACAGGTCGGGGCTGGCGATCAGGTAACCGACGCGCAGGCCGGGCAACAAGGTTTTCGACACGGTGCCGGTGTAGATCCAACTGGCCTTTTTCAGGCGGCCGGCGATGGGCTGCGCGCTGCCGCCGTCGAAGGTCAGTTCGCGGTACGGTTCGTCTTCGATCAGGGTCACGTCGAATTCATCGAGCAGCGCCGCGACGGCTTCGCGCTTGGCCTCGCTGTAACGCACGGCCGACGGGTTCTGGAACGTCGGGATCAGGTAGATGAACGCCGGGCGGTAGCGTTCGAGACGTGAGCGCAACGCGGCGAGGTCCGGGCCGTCGGCTTCCAGTTGTACGGTGAGGCACTCGGCGCCGAACAGTTGGAAAATCTGCAAGGCCGCCAGGTAGGTCGGGCCTTCCAGGAGGATGTTCGTGCCCTTGTCGATATACAGCTTGGCCGCCAGGTCCAGGGCCTGCTGGGAACCGCTGACCACCAACACCTGGCTGGCCTGGCACGGCACACCCAATGCACGCGCCTCGGCGGCGAGCAATTCACGCAGCTGCGGCTCGCCTTCGCTCATGCCGTATTGGCCGATGTTCACCGGCATGTCGTCCCAGTTCAACGCAGGCAACATCGCTTCGGCCGGCAGCCCACCGGCGAACGACATCATTTCCGGGCGCTGGGCCGCCGCGAGGATTTCACGGATCAAGGAGCTTTTGAGGCGCGTAACACGTTCTGAGAAGGCCATAGGGTCACCGGTAGCAAAGCCTGTGGGAAATACGTCAAACTGGTTGACCGAAATTACGACGACTTGTGTGGATACGTCAATATGCTTGACCTTAAAAACCAGACCAGCCAGCAAACCGCCATGGAAGCGTTCTTCTTCGGCTACCAGGCGTTCACCGCCAAGGCCGACGAAATGCTGGAGCGCCGCGGCCTGAGCCGGGTGCATCAGCGCATCGTATTTTTTATCGCGCGCTACCCCGGCCTGAGCGTGAAGGAACTGCTGGAATTGCTCGGCGTGAGCAAGCAGGCGCTGAACATGCCGCTGCGCCAATTACAGGAAATGCACCTGGTGCAGAGCGTCGCGTCGGAGACCGACAAGCGCAAACGCCTGATGGAATTGAGCGCCGAAGGCCTGCGTTTCGAGCAGTCCTTGCGCCGCGAACAGGTGAAGTTGTTGCAGCGCGCCTTCAATGAAGCGGGGGAAGCCGCGGTGAACGGCTGGCTGGCGGTCAATCAGGCGTTGAGTGCGGTGAATTAGCCTTTCATCCTTTTTTGCGCAGACAATCGAAAACATTATTTGCTTTTTTTGTATACAAAAGCATAATTCGCTTCGTGCGAGTTCCTGACCTATCAGTCAACAAACCCGCCAGTACCTCACAGCGCCTGCGCGCTGACCATAACAATAAAATGCTTGAGGAGTACTTGCTGTGGATAGCCGCAAATCCGAAGCCCCGCTGGACCTCGCCGCGCCGAACCTCTCCGCAGCCGACAGCGGCTGGCTCGAACGCCTGTTCAAACTGCGCGTGCATGGCACCACAGTGAAGACCGAGTTGATCGCCGGCCTCACGACGTTTATCACCATGGCCTACATCATTTTCGTCAACCCGAACATCATGGCCGATGCCGGTATCGATCACGGCGCCGCCTTTGTCGCCACATGCATCGCTGCCGCGCTGGGGTGCCTGTTGATGGGCCTGTATGCCAACTGGCCGGTGGGCCTGGCGCCGGGCATGGGCTTGAACGCGTTCTTCACCTACACCGTGGTCGGGACCATGGGCTACACCTGGGAAACGGCCCTCGGCGCGGTGTTTATCTCCGGCGTGTTGTTCATGGTGCTGACGCTGTCGCGCATCCGCGAATGGCTGCTCAACAGCATTCCGGTGAGCCTGCGCCATGCGATGGGTGCCGGTGTCGGCTTGTTCCTCGGGGTGATCGGCCTGAAAACCGCCGGCATCATCGTCGACAGCCCGGCCACCCTGATCAAGCTCGGTTCGCTGCACGAGCCGGCACCGTTGCTGGCGGCCATCTGCTTTCTACTGATCGCCATCCTCAGCTACCACCGGGTGTTCGGCGCGATTCTCATCAGCATCATCGCCGTGACCCTCGCCGGCTGGGGCCTCGGGCTGGTGCACTACAACGGCATCCTCTCCACCCCGCCGAGCCTGGCACCGACCTGGTTAGCCATGGACGTGATGGGTGTATTCAATGTGAGCATGATCAGCGTGGTGTTCGCCTTTCTGTTTGTACACATGTTCGACACCGCCGGCACCCTGATGGGCGTCGCGCAACGGGCCGGGCTGGTCAACCCCGACGGCAAGATCCACAACCTGTCCCGTGCGTTGAAGGCCGACAGCGCCTCCAGCGTGTTCGGCGCCATGGTCGGCGTGCCGCCGGTGACCAGCTACGTGGAAAGTGCCGCCGGTGTCGCCGCCGGCGGCCGTACCGGGCTGACCGCCGTGACCGTGGGCGTGCTGTTTGTGGCGGCGATGTTTTTCGCGCCGCTGGCGGGCATGATTCCTGCGTATGCCACCGCCGGCGCGCTGATTTATGTGGCAATGCTGATGATGGCGAGCATGGCCCATATCAATTGGGACGACGCTACCGACAGCATTCCGGCGATCGTCACCGCGATCATGATGCCGCTGACCTTCTCGGTCGCCGACGGGATCGCCCTGGGCTTTATCACTTACGTGGCGCTCAAGGCCGGCAGCGGCAAGTACCGCGAAATTTCCGTCAGCCTGTGGGTGCTGTGCGCGATCTTTATCGCGAAATTCATCTTCCTCTAGGTCGGCAACCCCCGAAGAAACCGCCTCACCTTTGGGTGAGGCTTTTGCATGAAAGGAGCACTGTGAATGAACCTGGAAACCTGGCTGCTGTTCAGCGGCGCCGCGCTGGTGGTGATCCTGATCCCCGGCCCCCTGTCGCTGCTGATGATCAGCAACAGCTTGAACTACGGCCTGCGCCGTTCGTACCCGGCGTTCCTCGGCGGCGTGTTTGCCTCGATCTGCCTGTTGAGTGCCTCGGCACTCGGCCTGGGTGCGCTGTTGCTCGCGTCGGAACAATTGTTCAGCGCCTTGAAGATGGTCGGCGTGCTCTACCTGTTTTACCTCGCCTGGCAGAGCTGGCAGCAATCGCGCCAACCGGCCCACGGCGCGGTGGTGCCCCTGGCCGTCGCCACGCCGCGTTTTCGCGCCTTGTTTGGCCGTGCGTTTGTGCTGGGCGCCAGCAACCCCAAGGACATCCTGTTCTTCGCCGCCTTCCTGCCGCAGTTCCTCAGCAGCCAGCAGCCGTTTCTGCCGCAACTGCTGGTGATGATCGCCACCTGGACCGTGCTCGACCTGTTGTGCAAGCTCGCCTACGGCCTTGGCGCCCACGGCGCGGCACGCTATCTGCGCAGCGGCAACGGCCAGAGCTGGTTCAACCGCACCAGTGCCGGGCTGTTCGGGGCGGCTGGCGCGGTCTCGCTGCTCAACGTCAGAGCGGGGTCACTTTGACAAAATACACGCTGGGGCGGACCGACCCCGTCGCCTGCCACTGAATGCCGGCGGCGATCCGAACCAGGCGGTTTTCCCGCAGCGCACTCTTGACCGCAGCCAACGCCAGCGAGGTCGGGTGCCTGATGATTGCGGCATTGAACCAATGGTCTGTCAGGCGGTTTTCCAACGGCACAGAGCCGCGCCCAAGCCAATGCAACGACACGTAGTACAGTTTGTTTGAACCGCAGCGCGAATGTGTCACGAGCAATTCATGGCTGGGCTTTTTGCCGCGCATGACCTGCAGTTCCTGCACGTCGAAGCCCTGCTGTTCGAGCACGCGCTTGACGGCTGCGCGCTGTGCAATCTCCCGCTGCGGCGCACGCGCGCGGCCGCCGGTGCGCAGGGTCGGGTCCAGGCCGGCCACGTTGAAGTCGACGCGAGTGAAGCCCGGTGCCTTGCCGTCGAAGCCGATATAGATCGATCGGCCGCTGCTTTCGGTGGGCCGCAGCATTCTCAGCAAATCATCGGTCTGGCCCAGCCGGTTGGCGGTGGGGGTCAACCAATTGTCCAGCGCTGCACGCACATTGAGCAGGTGGCTGGCCGTCGCCGAGCGAGAAGTATCGGCCAGTTCGACCAGCCGGGCGACGGCCATGCTGCGGCTATGGGTAGTAAGGTTCGGGAACGCCGTGGCGACAGACCGTTCCAACGGCGTGTCGAACAACGGCGCATGGAGCTGCCACTCGCCCGCCTGGGTGCGTGATACCGGGATGGGCTGTTCCTCCAGCGCAGTGTCTGTCCAACGCTCAAGGTCCGCCCGGGCCAGTGACACCAGCGGTTCATCCTTGGTAATGAATGCAAGGCCGCTCCAGGGCGCACTGTCCCCCGGCGCCAGCACCCGGTAATAACCCACCCCCGATGCCGTCGGGCGGTCGTACTGGACGCCGATATAGATGACATCGTAGGGAAACCCCGGCGGGTCCATATGCACATGAAACGTGCCGAACGCCGAGGAGCCAGGCACTTGGCCCGTGGGCACGCGCGCGCGCCAGGCGAACCACTCGGTGTTCGGCGCAGACGAGCGATAAATGCGGCTTTCCGTAGCGGCGCGCACCGTCGGTGGGCGCCAGTCCGGTGGCGGCGTCACGGGTGGACGCCATGGGTTGAGCACCCCGGAACTGGTGCCCGCGACCGGTTGCGGTGCATCCGCGCCGAGTAACCATTCCTTGGACTGGTGGATGTGCAAAATCAGTTCGTCCTGCCCCGGTGTCTGCGGGTTCTTCAGGCGGAACGCCGGTTCGTCTCCACGTCGGTAAAGGGGGTAAGTGTGGGTGTCGTCCGCCACGAAGAGCTCACCGTGTTTCACCTGCACGCCTGCCGTGTCCGGCCCTTTCAGCGCAACGGCGCCCTCAGGCACGCCGTTGATTTTGAAGCGTTCCAAGGCCTTGAGCCGAGTCACGGGCGGCGTTGCCACGCGGGAAACCCCGGCATCCGTCGCCATCCGTAAACGATGTAGCCGCCCCAGCACGGCCCTCAGCGCCGGCCGCGCGACATCTGCGCCGACACGTCCGACTTTCCTGGGGCCGGGGACAAAGTTCAGCAACACGTCGATCACCATAAAGGCGCTCATGAAACCCACATCGACCGCGTCCCGGGGGTCGCCGAAACGGTGATAACGCCGTGACACCAGCAGCAGCTCATGGAAGTCATTGAACGTCCCGTACAACGGCGAAAAAAACCCCACCAGCGCCCGTGCGCGGGTATCGCCCTGCTCATTCAGGCGCTGGTTCCGATAGTGCTCCAACGCCTTGCCGGAATGACTGGCCGCTTGAGTGCGGCGTTGCAGCTCCTGCACGCTGGCGTGGTAGAGCAATGCCTGGGCGTTGCAGTGGGGCACGGCCACAAGCGCGAGCCAGTCCTGCGGAGCACTGGCGATCTGTTCAAGGGTCTGGGCTTCGATCTCCTCAAGCACCACCGCAGGTTCCAGGTGCTTGATGCCGAATGAGCGCACGAAGTCGATCCCCCGCCAGATGCCCTTCATCATGAAAAACGCCGGTATGGCTTTCAGCGTTTTGGCGGCCTGGGCGCGCGCATCGACCCCCTCCGGTGGCTGGGGGAGCGCCTCGAATGCCCAGCCCGGCGCGACCTGCCGCGCCAGTGTCTTGACGTTATCCGCTAACGCACCGATGCGGTTCAATGCAGCATGGGCCTGTTGCAAGCTGCCGTACTCGGTCAGGACCAGGGCCGACGGCGCATCGGGCCAGTAAACCACGCACAGGTCGGTACGCGGGTCATGTACCGCGACGATCCCTGCGACATAGCGATCATGCTGCAGGGTGTGGCCGACCAGATGGACCACGTACAACTGCAGCGGGTGCTGACTGCTCGACAGGTCCTGCGGCGTGCGTGCCGCCATCGCCGTCTTGAACAGGCTTTGTGCCGTTGCCGTCAGCCCCCGTTGCACCGCATCGAACAGGTGATATGCAGCGCCCGCTTGCAAGGCGCGATTCAATAACCCAGGGATACGTCCGTCGCTGAGCACACGGTCGGTTTCACGACGGCGATAATAAACCTGCTGGATCAGGGCATCGTAGCGGCCACCGATGTCCAGCGAAGACACCAGCCCGATCAAGTAAGCCGCATTGAGGCGCTGCTTCCACTCGGGTTGCAGATAACGCGCGTGATCGAATCGCCACTGTGTCCAGGGTGCCAGCGGGTCCAGGTTATGCAGCGCCAGTTGCAGCAGGCTGAAGGAGGTGCGCGTCGCGGTCGGGGTCAGCACGATGCGGCGATCGCCCACGGCGCAGCCACTGGTCCAGCCACAGAAAGCGCCGTGGACATCATCGGGCATCTCAATCAACGCTTGGTCGATATCCAACTGCGGAAAAAAACCGTCCTCGCGCAAACGGGCGATCAAGGTGCGCCGGGCAAAGGTGTTCAGATCAGGCAGGCATTGCTCCAGCCGGCTTTTGAAGGCCAACGCGTTGCCCAGGTACAAGCGCAGCAAGCGCTTGAAGTGTTGACGCTGGGCCCGTGGTGCGTGCGCGAGCCAGGCGGGCAACGTTTTCGCCTCAGACGCCGCCGTGCGCAGCAGCTCAATATTGGCCAGCGCCTGGCTCAGGGCATTATTGGGCGGGATCTTCAACTGCGCTTCCAGATCGACCATCAGCAGCGCGCGGCTCAGGTCGGCATCCGTCACTTCGCTGAACACCCGCGTGATGTCCTCGCTGCTGCGGTGTAAGCGGTCGTAGCTCCCCAGCAGTTTCTTGAGCGCAGCCAGCGCGGGCTTGCCGTTGATTTCAACGTAGCGCACGCCGAGTGTTTGCGCGGCGGCATGGGCGCGCAGGTCGGCGCGTTTATCGTGCTCGACACAGCGCCACAACACCGTGTCGTCTGGGCTGTTCAGGCTTGCCTTGAGGCTGCGGGTCAACGCGTCCAGCCCGGCAAACGCCTTGATCCCACCCTCCACGCCGAAAGCGTAAAGCACCACCGGCAGTTGGCGCGACGAGCGCTCTAGCGCCGCAGCCGTGGTCACCACCCACACGTTATGGAGCGGGTAGAAAGCGTCCGGCGCGCAGCCCACCGCGATCGACAGCACTTGGGCAAGACTGCCCGGGCGACGGCTGGCCAAGGGTTGGTCGACCACCTCGATCATCAGGTCGCGATGCGCCGTACTGATCAGCTTGAGGCGGTGTTGCAACTCCACCTCGCAACGCAGGGCTGCGGTTTGGGCCTGCATAAACAACGACACGCGCCTGAGCGTACCCGCTCCCCCCGGACGTTCAGCCCAAAAAGCCAACTCCAGCAGCCGTTGCCCGGCATCTTGCATCAACGTATTCAACGCTTGGATATGCACGTCAATTTGGCTCATCAGCGACGCAATGACCCGGTACGCCAGGGTATCCGCGCTGGGATCAGCCGGGACCAGCAGCGCGAGCAGCGCATCTTCGTAGCGTGCGACCTGACGCTGCGCCGTGTGCAGGGCCAGGCCGGAGGCCGTGCTGGCGAAGATGATTTCTGCGCCTCGGCGTTGCCGGTCCCACTTGAGTAATTGCGCGCCGATCACGCCAAGCCGAGCGCCGCCAACCCATTGCTGCCTCGCCCCTTCGACCGCGGCCAGAAACGGTGCGGCATCCGGCAGTCGAGGCCGCCCTTCGGAAAACACGTAACCGTCATTCATCTTCGCCGCACACGCCAACTCGTTGCTCCATTGCCCACTCAGCAAGGCCTCGGCACCCAGCGCCAGCGCATCGGCCATCAGCGGCAGGCCGCGCATAAAGGCGCTCGTCGCAGACAAGGCAGCGGGGCGGTACACATTATCGCGCCGACTTAACGGCAGGCACTGCCAGAGCGCGTGGAACCGCGACCGGTCCAGCGCCAGCAGGCCGTCCTGCAGGGCGGCGAAGGACGGGTACTCGTAGAAGTTGCGGCCCCCACCCGGCAGGTAAACCACGTGCGGCGCATCGCTGGGGTCGCCCTCGCGATACAGATGCAGTGCCCCTGGGATCGCGACCGCCGATACCCCCGGCCACAGCAACTGGCCGACGCGCAGCGTAGCCCAAGCCCCGCCCGCACGTCGGCGCGCCTCGGCGCTGGGCGCATCGATCAGGGCCTGAACCATGGCGAATCCCGCACGCGATAGCTCGTCCAGTTGCCACGCCAAAAAGGCCCGGTCCGCAAACAGCTCCGTGTGCAACTCGACCCAGCGTTCCCGGCGTGTGAGCCAGGTGCCCTGCGCCAGGCAGTCCCAGTAGGCGCTCACCGCATGGGCGAGCCGCTCGAACAGCTGCAGCGCGACGACGCGGCGCAGGGCTTCCAGCGGCGTATACGGCAAGCGCCGTTCCGGCGCGTCTTTGACACTCAGGGAGGTGAATTGATTGACGTTGATCAGCACCGTCGGCAGAACCAGCAACGCCAGCGCCCGCTCGGTCAGGCTCTCGACTTTGCGCGGCGCGGCGGGCGGCTTGGGCTCGCTGAACAAGAGGTGGTCCGGGTCCATTTCGAACGCTTTGCGCAGCTCGGCGCGGATGACCGTCAAGACTTTCGGCGAACGGCCTATCAGCCGCGCCAGTGCGCGTGTCGCGGCGACGCAACGCGCGTCGGCAAGCGCAATTCGATTGATCAGGCGACTGGGGTGCGTGTAGGCGTTGATCCGCCGTATCAGTTGCTCGCGAATCGCCTGCGCTTGTACTTGGGCGGCAAGGTCCGGGTCGTCGGCATTAACGGTGTCGGGTGAAGCACTCGCGTGATCGGGGGACGAGGTCATGGGGTTTTCTTCTGCATGAGGAAAACACCCAGCCTAGGCAGCGCCGCAGGGCAAAAGGCGCTAGATAGTTGCATGCGCAAGCGACATAAAAAAGCCCGCAGTGTGGGCGGGCAAAAAAACCAACGAAGAGCGTCGAGGGGGTGAGGCTCAGCTACCGCGATAGGTGGAATAGCTGTAGGGCGAAATCAACAGCGGCACATGGTAGTGCTCCTGTTCGGCGCTGATGCCGAAGCGCAGCACCACCACGTCGAGGAACGCCGGCTCCGGCAATTGCACGCCACGCGCCCGGTAATAGTCGCCGGCGCTGAATTGCAGTTGGTACACACCGCTGCGGTAGGCGTCGCCTTGCAGCAACGGTGCGTCGCAGCGGCCGTCGCTGTTGGTGACGGCAGTGGCGACCAGTTCCAGTTGCGCGCCGTCGACGCGGTACAGCTCAACCGTGATGCTGCTGCCGGGACAGCCGTGAGCAGCGTCCAAAACGTGTGTGGTCAAACGTCCCATGGCGTGTACGCGCCTCCCGAGGTCAGTAGAAATGAGTGCCGCACTTTTTCAGGGCAGCGAAAAAGTTGGTGCGGGCCGATTAAGACACTTTTAAAAAAAATTGTACACAATAAAAATCACAAACCTTGCGATCCTTCCACTGGCCTGGCGCGACCGGCCGATTCATGAGTCATCCTTGCTTTTAAACGACCTTTTGTCCATTAGCTGACCAGTCAGGCAAGTTTCTTGCTACACCCTTGAAGGTGAGCGTTGCGGAAAAAATGCAGAAATCCGGGCTTACAAAGTGGCGAATAAGTTGTATACAATCACTCATCGCTGTGACGCCACTCAGTCTTTTCACTGCCCGGCCGCCACACCCACCGCTACCACGCACAAGAAGGAAGACTGCAGTGAGCGCTGACTACCCACGCGACCTGATCGGTTACGGCAGTAACCCTCCTCACCCCCACTGGCCGGGCAAGGCACGCATTGCGTTGTCTTTTGTACTCAACTACGAAGAAGGCGGCGAGCGCAATATCTTGCACGGTGACAAAGAGTCCGAAGCCTTCCTTTCCGAAATGGTCTCGGCCCAGCCGCTGCAAGGCGAGCGCAACATGAGCATGGAGTCGCTGTACGAATACGGCAGCCGTGCCGGCGTGTGGCGCATCCTCAAATTGTTTAAAGCATTCGATATCCCGCTGACCGTCTTCGCCGTGGCCATGGCCGCCCAGCGCCACCCGGACGTGATCCGCGCGATGGTCGCCGCCGGCCATGAAATCTGCAGCCACGGCTACCGCTGGATCGACTACCAGTACATGGACGAGGCCCAGGAGCGCGAGCATATGCTCGAAGCCATCCGCATCCTCACCGAACTGACCGGCGAACGCCCGCTGGGCTGGTACACCGGCCGCACCGGTCCGAATACGCGGCGCTTGGTGATGGAGGAAGGCGGCTTCCTCTACGACTGCGACACCTACGACGACGACCTGCCCTACTGGGAACCCAACAACCCCACCGGCAAGCCGCACCTGGTGATCCCTTACACCCTGGACACCAACGACATGCGCTTCACCCAGGTGCAAGGCTTCAACAAGGGCGATGACTTTTTCGAGTACCTCAAAGACGCTTTCGACGTGCTCTACGCCGAAGGCGCCGACGCGCCGAAGATGCTTTCCATTGGCCTGCACTGCCGCCTGATCGGCCGCCCGGCGCGCCTCGCGGCGTTGCAGCGCTTTATCGAATACGCCAAGGGCCATGAACAGGTGTGGTTCACCCGCCGGGTCGACATCGCCCGCCACTGGCACGCCACTCACCCTTATAAGGGTGCGGCGCAATGACCAGGTTCCAGACCGTCAAACCGTCGACCTTGAGCCGCGATGCATTCATCAGCGCCTTTGCCGACATCTACGAACATTCGCCATGGGTGGCCGAAAAGGCCTTCGACCTGGGGCAGGACGCTTCGCTCGACGAGATCGAAACCCTGCACCAGCGCATGCGCGATATCCTGCTCAGCGCCGATCACGCCACGCAACTGGCGCTGATCAACGCTCACCCGGACCTGGCAGGCCGTGCAGCCGTCCAGGGCCAACTGACCGAAGCCAGCACTCATGAACAAGCCGGCGCCGGTATTCACCAATGCACGGCCGAAGAGTTCTCACGCTTCACCGAGCTGAATGAGGCCTACAAGGCCAAGTTCAAGTTTCCCTTCATCATGGCGGTAAAAGGCAGCAACCGGCATCAGATCATCAAAGCGTTCGAAACGCGCATCCACCACCCGGTCGACACCGAGTTCAAGTGCGCGCTGGACGAGATCAACAAGATCGCGTTGTTCCGCTTACTGACCCTCTAAACGACCATCCCCAGCCACTCTATCCAAGGCAGACAAGAAGAATGAAAGCGCAACCCGTACCTTTCGAGAAGTTCGTCAACCTGGCCGACGCCCGCCTCGGCACCAAAATCATCTCGGTGACCGATGACTGGTTCGCCGACGCCAACCGCCTGTTCCAGCCAACCCCGGCTGTGTGGAAGGAGGGCGTTTTCGATGACAACGGCAAGTGGATGGACGGCTGGGAGTCGCGCCGCAAGCGCTTCGAAGGCTACGACAGCGCGGTGATCCGCCTGGGCGCACCCGGCTCGATCAAAGGCGTGGACATCGACACTTCATTCTTCACCGGCAACTTCCCGCCGTCGGCCTCCCTGGAAGCCTGCTTCCTCGCCTCGGGCGAGCCGGATGACAGCACCCAGTGGGTGGAAGTGCTGTCGGCCGTCGAGCTGCAAGGCAACAGCCACCACTACCACGCAATCAACCATGACCAGGCGTTCAGCCACCTGCGCTTCAACATCTACCCGGATGGCGGCGTGGCCCGTCTGCGCGTGTACGGTGTGCCGTTCCGCGACTGGTCCGCGGTGGGCGACAACGAACAGGTCGACCTGGCGGCGGCGCTGAACGGCGGTCGCGCCCTGGCCTGTTCCGACGAACACTTCGGCCGCATGGGCAACCTCCTCAACCCCGGCCGTGGCGTCAACATGGGCGACGGCTGGGAAACCGCGCGGCGTCGCACGCCAGGCAATGACTGGGTGATCGTCGCGCTGGGGCATGCGGGCGAGATCGAGAAAGTCATCGTCGACACCCTGCACTTCAAGGGCAACTACCCGGACACCTGCTCGATCCAGGCCGCGTTCGTGAAAGGCGGCACCGACAGCCAGATCGAAACCCAATCGCTGTTCTGGCGCGAACTGCTGCCGGCGCAGAAGCTGGAAATGCACGCCGAACACACCTTCGCCGAGCAGATCAAGGCGCTGGGGCCGATCACCCACATCCGCCTGAACGTGTTCCCGGATGGCGGTGTGAGTCGCCTGCGCGTCCTGGGCAAGGTCGCCAAGTCATGCTGAACCTGTAGGAGCGAGCTTGCTCGCGAAAAACTCAAGGACACCGCGTTCATTCAGGATGCACGCGTTATCGTTGATGACCTTCGCGAGCAAGCTTGCTCCTACAACGGTCCATCAATAACCCAACAGATTAAGAAGCCAGCCATGCGCACACTGATGATCGAACCCCTGACCAAAGAAGCCTTCGCCCCCTTCGGAGACGTGATCGAAACCGACGGCAGCGAGCACTTCATGATCAACAACGGGTCGACCATGCGTTTTCACAAGCTGGCAACGGTGGAAACCGCCCAGCCGCAAGACCACGCCATCATCAGCATCTTCCGCGCCGACGCGCTGGAAATGCCACTGACCGTGTGCATGCTGGAGCGACACCCGCTGGGCAGCCAAGCCTTCATTCCGCTGCTCGGCAACCCCTTTCTGATCGTGGTCGCGCCACTTGGCGATGCACCTGTATCAGGCTTGGTCCGCGCCTTCGTCACCAACGGCAGGCAGGGCATTAATTACCATCGCGGCGTCTGGCACCACCCGGTGCTGACGATCGAAAAGCGGGATGACTTCCTGGTGGTTGATCGCAGTGGCACAGGCAATAACTGCGATGAGCATTTTTTCAAAGAGGATGAGCGGTTGATCCTCGCCCCCCACCAATAAGAGAAGGCCGGATCACCCGACAACAAGGGTGACAGGCGAGAGGTAAAGACTGTGGAAGCACATCTGTTGGAATGGCTGAACCTCAGCGTGCGCTGGGTTCATATGATCACTGGCGTGGCCTGGATCGGCGCGTCGTTTTATTTCGTCTGGCTGGAAAACAACCTCAACCGCGTCAACCCCAAGGACGGTCTGTCCGGTGACTTGTGGGCGATCCACGGTGGCGGTATCTACCACCTGGAAAAATACAAACTGGCCCCGCCGACCATGCCGGACAACCTGCACTGGTTCAAATGGGAAGCCTATTTCACCTGGATGTCGGGCGTCGCGCTGCTGTGCGTGGTGTTCTACCTCAACCCGACGCTGTACCTGCTCGCCCCCGGCAGCAGCCTGAGCGGCACCGAAGGCGTGTTGCTGGGCATCGGCTCACTGTTCGCCGGCTGGTTCATCTACTCCTTTCTCTGCGACTCGGCCCTGGGCAAACGCCCGGCCCTGCTCGGTTTGATCCTGTTCGTGCTGTTGATCGCGGCGGCATACGGCTTCAGCACAGTGTTCAGCGGCCGGGGCGCGTACCTGCATGTGGGGGCGATCATCGGCACCATCATGGTGGGCAACGTGTTCCGCATCATCATGCCGGCACAACGCGCGCTGGTGGCGGCGATCGCGGAGCAGCGCACGCCGGACCCAGCCCTGCCGGCCAAGGGCTTGCTGCGTTCACGGCACAACAACTACTTCACCTTGCCGGTGCTGTTCATCATGATCAGCAACCACTTCCCGAGCACCTACGGCAGCCACTACAACTGGCTGATCCTGGCGGGGATCGCGGTGGCGGCGGTGTTGGTGCGGCATTATTTCAACACCCGGCACAACAGCCAGAAATATGCCTGGACCTTGCCGGTGGGCGCGTTGGCGATGATTTGCCTGGCGTATGTCACCGGGCCCAAGCCGATCGCCGAAGTGGCCAAGGCACCGGCGGCCATCGAGTACCAGCCGTTGCCGGAGACCGCATTGGGCGGCGGCGAGAAACCCGTCGCACCGGCCGCCCCCGCTGCGGCACCCGCGCCGGCCCAGGCGACGGTCGACTTTGACAAGGTGCATGGGGTGATCCAGGCACGCTGCGCCGTGTGCCATTCGGCCAAGCCCACCAGCCCGCTGTTCAGCACCGCACCGGCGGGGGTGATGTTCGACACGCCGACGCAGATCCAGCAACAGGCCGCGCGCATTCAGGCGCAGGCCGTGGCGAGCCAGATCATGCCGCTGGGCAACATCACCCAGATGACCCAGCAGGAACGCGACCTGATCGGCACCTGGATCAACCAGGGCGCCCGCACGAACTGACTGACTCATACAGATCCCAATGTGGGCGGTTCTGAACGACCCGCCGTCGCCCACACTCATTGATTCCTTCGTCACAACAAAAACAATAACGAACAGGGAACGCCCACATGTACACCTTTGACCTGGGGACGGCCACGAGCCGTGCCCCATTCTCGCCCCATGCGCGCTCTAACAGCGCACTTGAGCCAAGGCTTTGGAGCCAGTATTCTCCGCGCCCGCTCGAATCGACAGAAAAAAAAACAGCGAATGTAAAAGCTGACTGCAAGGCCAACTTATCCCGGCCTGCGGGCAGCGGCCCAAGTGCGCAAAAGCCCTCTGAATTCGACTGCAGCCGTTGCAGCCGACGGGGATTTTTTTGGCTTTTTTTACACCTTGGCGCAGCTCTTGCTAAAAGCATTAAAGCTGACCGAACAGACGATTTTTTCAGCGAACCAAAAGGCGCCACACCAGAGCGCCTGCTTAGAAGAAAAACCATAAAACTTTAACTCGGGAGCAACCGAATGAAACCTATGTTCAAAGGCCTGATGCTGGCGGGAACCCTGCTGGCGGGCGGCCAAGCCGTTGCCGGCGACTTGTTGCAGTGGCAGAACAACAGCCTGACGTACCTGTGGGGCAAAAACTTCACCGTCAACCCGCAGATCCAACAGACCGTCACGTTTGAACACGCCGATGCGTGGAAGTACGGCGACAACTTCTTTTTCCTCGACCGCATCTTTTACAACGGCAAGGAAGACGGCAACGTCGGCCCCAGTACTTACTACGGCGAGTTCAGCCCGCGTCTATCGTTCGGCAAGATTTTCGACAAGGACTTGTCCTTCGGACCGATCAAAGATGTATTGCTGGCATTCACTTATGAGTTCGGCGAAGGCGATAACGAATCGTACCTGCTGGGCCCGGGCTTCGACCTGAACATCCCTGGTTTCGACTACTTCCAGTTGAACTTCTACCAGCGCCAGACCGAAGGCAATCGCCCGGGCGACGGTGTGTGGCAGATCACCCCGGTGTGGTCGTACACCCTTCCCGTGGGCAACTCCAACATCCTGATCGACGGCTATATGGATTGGGTGGTCGACAACGACAAGAACGCCCGTGGCACTTATCACGCCAACCTGCACTTCAACCCACAAGTCAAATATGACCTGGGCAAGGCGTTGAACTGGGGCGAGAAACAGCTGTACGTCGGCTTTGAATACGACTACTGGAAGAACAAGTATGGGATCGAAGATTCCGGCGCGTTCAAGACCAACCAGGATACGGCGAGCTTTTTGGTCAAGTACCACTTCTGACCACACCGCCGGCCTGATGGGGGAGCTGGCGTGCCTGCTCCCAAATTCAGCTAGGGGACAGCCCCAAAAACCGGGTTATCTCCTCGCGCTTGGCCAGCGCATCACTGCGCCCCAACTCGATCAACTCGCTGCAATACCCCGCCTCGAACAGCAAGTAACTGAGCACCCCCGCCCCGCTGGTCTTGGTCGCACCTGGCCCGCGCAGGAACAGGCGCAACGCCGCGGGCAATTCCTGCCGATGCCGCGCCGCGATTTCATCGATCGGCTGACTCGGCGCAATCACCAGCACATCCACCGGCGCCAGGCCCCGGGCCGCGCTGTCGGCGGGCTGGAAATGGCTGAACTGGTTCAAGCGCTCCAGCAACTCGATATCGCTTTCCAGGCTGTCAATGAACGTGCTGTTGAGCATGTGCCCACCGATCTGCGCCAGGGTCGGCTGCTGGCCGGTGTAGGCGCGCTGCGAGGCGTGTTCATGCTCGACGCCGCGCGGGTTGCCGCTGACACCCACCACCAGCACGCGGCTGGCGCCCAGGTGCAAGGCCGGGCTGATGGGGGCCGATTGCCGCACCGCGCCATCGCCGAAATACTCCTGGTCGAGCTTCACCGGAGCAAACAGCAAGGGGATCGCCGAACTGGCCAACAGGTGTTCGACCGTGAGTCGGCTGGGCACACCGATACGCCGATGGCGCAGCCAGGCATCGATGGTGCCGCCGCCCTGGTAAAAGGTCACTGCTTGCCCGGACTCGTAACCGAAGGCCGTGACCGCCACCGCCTTCAGGTGTTTTTCGCGGATGGCCTGGTCGATGCCATCCAGGTGCAGCATCTCGTGCAGCAGGTCCCGCAGCGGCGCGCTGTTGAGCAGCGCCACCGGGACCTGGGCGCCCAGGCCGAGCAGGCTGTGGAAACAGAAACGAGCGGCCTGGTGAATCACCCCCGGCCAATCGCTGCGCAGCACCAGGTGGCTGCGAAAGCCCTGCCAGAACGCCGTCAGACGCTCGATCGCCGCGCTGAAGTCCATGGCGCCGCTGGCCAGGCTCACCGCGTTGATTGCGCCGGCCGATGTGCCGACGATCACCGGAAACGGATTGGCCGCGCCCGGCGGCAGCAACTCGGCAATCGCCGCCAGTACCCCCACCTGATACGCCGCACGCGCCCCGCCGCCGGAAAGAATCAAGCCTGTAACCGGTTCAGCTGGGCGCATTGCGTCACTCCATGTAGAGAAAGGCGGGTCTTACCGACGGCGTTTTTCGTACAACCTGGGCTCACCCGGCGGCCGGCTCTTGAAGCGGCGATGGGTCCACAGGTATTGCTCGGGGCATTCGCGCACCGAGGTTTCGACCCACTGGTTGATGCGCAGGCAATCGATCTCATCGGTTTCGCCGGGGAAATCGCTCAACGGCGGGTGGATCACCAGGCGATAACCGCTGCCGTCGGCCAGGCGCTCCTGGGTAAACGGCACCACCAGCGCCTTGCCCAGGCGGGCGAACTTGCTGGTAGCGGTCACGGTGGCGGCCTGGATGCCGAACAGCGGCACGAAGATACTTTGCTTGGCGCCGTAATCCTGGTCCGGCGCGTACCAGATGGCCCGGCCGGCGCGCAGCAGCTTGAGCATGCCGCGCACGTCTTCACGCTCCACGGCCAGGGAGTCGAGGTTGTGGCGCTCGCGGCCACGGCGCTGGATAAAGTCGAACAGCGGGTTGCCGTGCTCGCGGTACATGCCGTCGATCGTGTGTTTTTGCCCGAGCAGGGCCGCGCCGATTTCCAGGGTGGTGAAATGCAGGGCCATGAGGATCACGCCCTTGCCGTCCAACTGAGCCTGCTTGAGGTGCTCCAGGCCTTCGACGTGGGCCAGCCGCGCCAGGCGCTGGCGCGACCACCACCAGCTCATGGCCATTTCAAAGAAGGCGATGCCGGTGGAGGCGAAGTTTTCCTTGAGCAAATGTTTACGCTCTTGCGCGGACTTTTCCGGGAAGCACAGTTCCAGGTTGCGCGCGGCGATACGGCGACGTTCGCCGGCCACGCGGTACATGCCCGCGCCCAGCAGGCGACCAATGGTCAGCAGCACGCGGTATGGCAATTGAGTGACCAGCCACAGCAGGCCGAGTCCCAGCCATAGCAGCCAAAATCGCGGGTGAAAAAATACAGCTCGAAAACGCGGGCGATCCATTACAGATTCCGGTAAAGACAAGGGCCGCGCATTCTACAACGGTTCGACTCGGCTTGCGGCCAGTGGTTGTTCTCGTTATAAGTCTCGACACTTTTCGTGACAAGCCGCTTTTGCCGACCATGAGCCAAACCGAACCGCTAGACCAAGATCCCGTGTTCCAGCTGAAAGGCAGCATGCTCGCCATTACCGTGCTGGAATTGGCCCGCAATGACCTCGACGCCCTGGACCGCCAGCTCGCCGCCAAGGTCGCCCTGGCACCGAACTTTTTCAACAACGCGCCGCTGGTGCTGGCCCTGGACAAGCTGCCAGCCGGCCAGGGCGCAATCGACCTGCCGGGCCTGATGCGCGTGTGCCGCTCCCATGGCCTGCGCACCCTGGCGATTCGTGCCAGCCGTATCGAAGACATTGCCGCCGCCATCGCTATTGAACTGCCAGTACTGCCACCGTCCGGTGCCCGCGAGCGCCCACTCGATCCGCTGGCCGGTGAAGTGAAGAAAAAACCGGAAAAACCGCCGGAGCCGACGGTCAAGCCGACCAAGATCATCACCTCCCCCGTGCGCGGCGGGCAGCAGATTTACGCCCAGGGCGGCGACCTGGTGGTGATCTCGTCGGTCAGTCCGGGCGCGGAACTTCTGGCCGATGGCAACATCCATGTATACGGCCCCATGCGCGGACGTGCCCTCGCCGGCATCAAGGGTGATACCAAGGCACGTATTTTTTGCCAGCAGTTGACCGCTGAACTCGTGTCGATCGCAGGTCAGTATAAGGTTTCAGAAGATTTGCGCCGCGATCCACTGTGGGGCGCCGCGGTACAAGTCAGCCTGTCGGGCGATGTGTTGAACATCATCCGTCTTTAACGGATACTGCCGCATTTTCCAAGCATCTCTAGACTCTGATAGCACAGCGAAACCGGCAAGACTTGCGTAGGACTCATTTGAAGTTGGCGTTTCCCCGCGGAAACCACCTCTTTTCCCTACAAAGGCTGTCCGCCTGCAGCGAGTTCCAAGAGATGTTTTTCGAGGGCTGAAAAGTCCTTTTTCCTTAGGGGTGAAACACCTTGGCCAAGATTCTCGTGGTTACATCCGGCAAGGGTGGTGTGGGTAAGACCACCACCAGCGCCGCTATCGGTACCGGCCTCGCTCTGCGCGGCCACAAGACAGTCATCGTCGACTTCGACGTCGGTTTGCGTAACCTCGACCTGATCATGGGCTGCGAACGCCGCGTGGTGTACGACTTCGTCAACGTGGTCAACGGTGAAGCCAACCTGCAACAGGCCCTGATCAAGGACAAGCGCCTTGAGAACCTGTACGTACTGGCCGCCAGCCAGACCCGCGACAAAGATGCGCTCACCAAGGAAGGCGTAGGCAAAGTCCTCGCTGAACTGAAGGAAACCTTCGAATACGTGGTGTGCGACTCCCCGGCCGGTATCGAAACCGGTGCTCACCTGGCGATGTACTTCGCCGACGAAGCCATCGTGGTGACCAACCCGGAAGTCTCCTCGGTACGTGACTCGGACCGCATGCTCGGCCTGCTGGCCAGCAAGTCCCAGCGCGCCGAAAAAGGCGAAGACCCGATCAAGGAGCACCTGCTGCTCACCCGCTACAACCCTGAGCGCGTCAGCAATGGCGAGATGCTCGGCGTTGAAGACGTCAAAGAGATCCTCGCAGTGACCCTGCTGGGTGTCATTCCCGAGTCCCAGGCGGTGCTGAAGGCCTCCAACCAGGGCGTCCCGGTGATTCTGGACGACCAGAGCGACGCCGGCCAGGCGTACAGCGACGCGGTTGATCGCTTACTGGGCAAGACCGTGGAACACCGCTTCCTCGATGTCAAGAAGAAGGGATTCTTCGAGCGTATCTTTGGAGGCAACTAAACAATGAAATTTCTCGACTTCTTTCGCGCCAACAAAAAGCCAAGTACCGCGTCGGTAGCGAAAGAGCGTCTACAGATCATCGTGGCGCACGAACGCGGCCAACGCAGCACCCCGGACTACCTGCCAGCCTTGCAGAAGGAACTGGTCGAAGTGATCCGCAAGTACGTCAATATCGGTAACGACGACGTACATGTCGCCCTGGAAAACGACGGCAGCTGCTCGATTCTGGAACTCAATATCACCCTGCCCGATCGTTGATCGAAAGGGCGGTCGCCACGGCGGCTCCGTCACCTTGATCCCTTTGCGGGAGCCGGGTGATCGAGCCGCCGTTGGCGTTTGTTACGAGGCTGTTTAATGCCGTTGTCCAACATCCATATCCTCTACCAGGACGCCGCCGTCCTGGTGGTGAACAAGCCGACTTTGCTGCTCTCGGTGCCCGGCCGCGCCGACGACAACAAGGACTGCCTGATCACCCGCCTGCAGGAAAACGGCTACCCAGAGGCCCGAATCGTCCATCGCCTGGATTGGGAAACTTCCGGGATCATCCTGCTCGCGCGGGACGCCGACACCCACCGCGAACTGTCCCGCCAGTTTCATGACCGCGAAACCGAAAAGGCCTACACCGCCCTGGCCTGGGGTCAACCGGAACTGGACAGCGGCAGCATCGACCTGCCCCTGCGCTACGATCCGCCGACCAAGCCACGCCATGTGGTCGACCACGAGTTCGGCAAGCATGCGCTGACCTTCTGGAAGGTGCTGGAACGTTGCGGTGACTGGTGCCGCGTCGAGCTGACGCCGATCACCGGGCGCTCGCACCAGTTGCGGGTACACATGCTTTCCATCGGCCACCCGCTGCTCGGCGACGGCTTGTACGCCCATGAACAAGCCCTGGCCGCCTGGCCGCGCCTGTGCCTGCACGCGAGCATGCTGAGCTTCACCCACCCGCAAAGCGGCGAGCGGCTGCGCTTCGAGTGCCCGGCCCCCTTCTAAAGCTGTAAACACCGTCAAATGTGGGAGGGGATTGCAGTGGGTCAGTGAACAAATGCCGTGATTGACACTCCGCCATCGGGGGCAAGCCCCCTCCCACATTTGTTTTGTGCACTTCTTGCCATCGAACGGTAAACTTGCGGCATTGCTGTCTGGAGCTATTTATGCGCGAAGCGTTGAATCAAGGCCTGATCGACTTCCTCAAGGCCTCCCCTACTCCTTTTCATGCCACTGCGGCCCTGGCCCAACGCCTCGAAGCGGCCGGTTACCAGCGTCTCGACGAGCGCGACACCTGGACCACCGAAGCCAACGGGCGCTATTACGTGACCCGCAACGACTCCTCGATCATCGCCTTCAAGCTCGGCCGCCACTCGCCGCTGCAGGGCGGTATCCGCCTGGTCGGCGCCCACACCGACAGCCCGTGCCTGCGGGTCAAGCCACAACCCGAGCTGCAACGCCAGGGTTTCTGGCAACTGGGCGTCGAAGTCTATGGCGGCGCATTGCTGGCACCGTGGTTCGACCGCGACCTGTCCCTGGCCGGCCGCGTGACCTTCCGCCGCGACGGCAAGGTCGAAAGCCAGCTGATCGACTTCAAGCTGCCGATTGCCATCATCCCCAACCTGGCGATCCACCTGAACCGTGAAGCCAACCAGGGCTGGGCGATCAATGCCCAGACCGAACTGCCGCCGATCCTCGCGCAATTCGCCGGCGACGAGCGCGTGGACTTCCGCGCCGTGCTCACCGAGCAGTTGGCCCGCGAGCACGGGCTGAACGCCGATGTGGTGCTCGATTACGAGCTGAGCTTCTACGACACCCAAAGCGCCGCCGTGATCGGCCTCAATGGCGACTTCATCGCCGGCGCCCGCCTGGACAACCTGCTGTCGTGCTACGCCGGCCTGCAAGCCTTGCTCACCAGCGAGACCGATGAAACCTGCGTGCTGGTGTGCAACGACCACGAAGAAGTCGGCTCCTGCTCGGCCTGCGGTGCCGATGGCCCGATGCTCGAGCAGACCCTGCGCCGCCTGCTGCCCGAAGGTGATGAATTTGTCCGCACCATTCAGAAATCGCTGTTGGTATCGGCCGACAATGCCCACGGCGTCCACCCGAACTATGCCGACAAGCATGACGCCAACCACGGCCCGAAACTCAATGCCGGCCCGGTGATCAAGGTCAACAGCAACCAGCGCTACGCCACCAACAGCGAAACCGCCGGTTTCTTCCGCCACCTGTGCATGGCCGAGGAAGTCCCGGTGCAGAGCTTTGTGGTGCGCAGCGACATGGGTTGCGGCTCGACCATCGGCCCGATCACCGCCAGTCACCTGGGCGTGCGGACCGTCGACATCGGTTTGCCGACGTTCGCCATGCACTCCATTCGCGAACTGTGCGGCAGCCATGACCTGGCACATCTGGTGAAAGTGCTCGGCGCGTTCTACGCAAGCCGCGATCTGCCCTGATCCAAAGGCCGGATGCAGTTAAACATGTGGGAGGAGCAAGCCCCCTCCCACATTTGGCTTCGCCTGGACCTGATCTATATCACCTGCATTTCCCGCAATCCCACCTAGACTTGTCAGTATTCCCACTCTGAGAAGGCCATCGCCTCATGATCACCATGTCCTCCTTCCACGCCATGCTCATCCCTATCCTGATCGGCATGATCATGCTCGCGGTCGGCTTCAATTTTCGTGACAAGCCCCTCGGCGTGTTCGGCATGTGGATCGGCATGCTGTTGATTCTGGGCACCGTGGTTTACAAGATCCTCGCTAAACTCGCTGAATAACAAATGCACTCGCATTGGGCATAGGGGCCTCGTACACTCGGTCAATTCGTCGTTTTCAAGGTTGACCGCCTCGTGCTTTCCCGTCTGCTTGCCCTGCCCTGCTGTTTGCTGATCGCCCTGCTCACCCTGCTCCCGCTCGCCCCGGCCCAGGCCGTGGGTTTGCCCGGGCTGCTGGGTGGCACCAGCAAGCCGCAACCCCAGGCCGAGCTGCCGCTGGGGCAGTCGCTGGACGAGGTGATCAAGACCCTGGAAAACGACCAGCAGCGCACCCAGTTGCTGAACGACCTGAAAAAGCTGCGCCAGACCGCGCAAAAGGCTCAGCCGGCCGCCGAACAAGGCGTGCTCGGGCTGATCGGCAGCACGTTGTCCGGCCTTGAGCAGCAGTTTTCCGGCGCCGACAGCCCACTGGGACGCTGGTCCGACGAAGTGGACATGGCCACGGATGAACTCAAGGCCTTGATGCTGCCGGCCAGCGAATGGCTGCCGATCATCTTCGGTTTTGCCCTGATCCTCGCCGTGTGGAGCCTGCTGGCTGCCGCGCTGATCTGGCTCAGCCACCGGGTGCGCGAGCGCTTCGGCCTGACCGAAGAACTGCCGCAACACCCGCGCACCTGGGACTTGCTGCGCTTCGCCCTGCGCAAACTGGGGCCGTGGCTGATCGCGCTGGTGATCACCGTGTACCTGAGTTACGCGCTGCCCTCGTCCCTGGGCAAATCCCTGGCGATGGTGCTGGCGTATGCGCTGGTGGTCGGCACCTGTTTCTCGGCGATCTGCGTGATCGCATTCTCCGTGCTGGACGGCCCCCATCGCCGTCACGCGTTGTATATCCTGCGGCGCCAGGCGTTCCGGCCGCTGTGGTGGATCGGCAGTTTCGCCGCCTTTGGCGAAGCCCTGGGCGACCCCAGGCTGGTCGCTGCGCTGGGCCAGCACCTGGCGCACACGGCGGCAACCGTCGCCAATGTGATGGCCGCGTTGTCCACCGGCGTGTTCATCCTGCGCTTCCGCCGGCCGATTGCGCACCTGATCCGCAACCAGCCGCTGTCCCGTCGCCTGACCCGCCGCGCCCTCAGCGACACGATCGAAATCATCGGCACCTTCTGGTACATCCCGGCCCTGCTGTTGGTCGGCATTTCACTGTTCGCCACCTTCGTCTCCGCCGGCGACACCAGCACCGCCTTGCGCCAGTCGCTGCTCTGCACGGTGTTGCTGGTGCTGTGCATGGTGATCAACGGCCTGGTACGCCGCCATGCCCTCAAGCCGCAACGCGGGCACAAGCGCCATGCGCTGTACTCCGAGCGCTTGAAGAGTTTCGTCTACACCCTCGCCCACCTGCTGGTGTGGCTGACGTTTATCGAGCTGGGGCTGCGGGTCTGGGGCCTGTCGCTGATCCGCTTCACCGAAGGCGACGGCCATGAAATCAGCGTCAAGCTGTTCGGCCTCGGCGGCACGCTGCTGTTTGCCTGGCTGATCTGGATTCTCAGCGACACCGCGATCCATCACGCCCTCACCCGTTCGCGCAAAGGCCTGGCCAACGCCCGTGCGCAAACCATGATGCCGCTGATCCGTAACGTGCTGTTCGTGACCATCTTCATCATTTCCGCCATCGTCGCCCTGGCCAACATGGGCATGAACGTCACGCCGCTGCTGGCCGGTGCCGGTGTGATCGGCCTGGCCATCGGTTTTGGCGCGCAGTCGCTGGTGGCGGACTTGATCACCGGTCTGTTCATCATCATCGAAGACTCCCTGGCCATCGACGACTACGTCGACGTCGGCGGCCACCTCGGCACGGTCGAGGGCCTGACCATCCGTACCGTGCGCCTGCGCGACATCGACGGCATCGTGCATACCATACCGTTCAGCGAGATCAAGAGCATCAAGAACTACTCCCGTGAGTTCGGCTACGCGATCTTCCGGGTAGCGATCCCCTACAACATGGAAATCGACGATGCGATCAAGTTGATGCGCGACGTCGGCCAGAAAATGCGCAACGACCCGCTGCAACGCCGCAATATCTGGTCACCGCTGGAGATTCAGGGCGTGGAAAGTTTCGAGTCGGGCAGCGCGATTCTGCGGGCGCGCTTCAAGACCGCGCCGATCAAGCAGTGGGAGGTGTCGCGGGCGTTCAACCTGTCGCTGAAACGTCATCTGGACGAGGCCGGGCTGGACCTGGCCACGCCGCGCCTGAGTGTGCAAGTGGTGACCGGCGCGTCGGGCGGGCTGGAGAAAGACAAGAACGCCTGAGTCCTGAGGGTCAATGTGGGAGCAAGCGGCCGAGCCCCACATTGGATCTTCGCTGATGTCAGTGTCGCGGGTTCAAGCCAGCGCGGTGCCGTCCATTTTCTGGCGCAGGCTCAACGGACGCATGTCGGTCCAGACCTCTTCGATGTAGGCCAGGCACTCCTTCTTCATGCCGCTCTTGCCCACGGTGCGCCAGCCTTCCGGCACGGCCTTGTAGTCGGGCCAGATCGAATACTGTTCTTCATGGTTGACCACTACCTGAAACAGGATGTCGTCGCGGTCGAATACTGAGGTCATTGCTGTTCTCCATCGCTCAAAGGCCGGCTGCGCACCACGCGCAGCGCTGATATCTGTAGGAACGTACCAGGCGGGTAAAAAATTAGAGGCTGGCGACCGCCGCAGCCAGGGCACGCCCGAAGATCTCGGCGACCTGATCGATCTGGGCGGCGCTGATCACCAACGGCGGCAGGAAGCGCACCACGCTGCCATGGCGGCCGCCCAGTTCCAGAATCAGGCCGCGCTTGAGGCATTCGCGCTGCACCAGCGGCGCCAGTTGGCGGTGGACCGGCGGGTGGCCCTGGATATCCGGCGCGCCGTTCGGGTCCACCAGTTCCACGCCGAGCATCAACCCGCGCCCGCGAATATCGCCCAATTGCGCAAAGTCGCGCTGCAGGATGCGCAACTGCTCCGCCAGGCGCTCGCCCATCGCCGCCGCATGGCCGGCCAGGTCGTGCTCCTTGAGGTAGCGCATCACCGCCGACCCTGCCGCCATCGCCATCTGATTGCCACGGAAGGTGCCGGCATGGGCGCCCGGCAACCAGGTGTCGAGCCAGTCGCGGTACACCACCACCGCCAACGGCAGGCTGCCGCCGATGGCCTTGGACATCACCACCACATCCGGAATGATGCCCGCGTGTTCGAAGGCGAACATCTTGCCGGTGCGCGCGAAACCGCTCTGGATTTCATCGACGATCAACGCCACACCCGCCTGCTCGGTAATCCGCCGCAGGCCGCGCAGCCAGTCGAGGTCCGCCGGGATCACGCCACCCTCGCCCTGCACCACTTCGACAATCACCGCCGCCGGCAACAGCACCCCGGCTTCCGGGTCGTTGAGCAGGTTTTCCAGATAATGCAGGTTGACCCGCACGCCTTGCGCGCCGCCCAGGCCGAACGGGCAACGGTAATCGTAGGGGAACGGCAGGAATTGCACGCCATTGCCGAGCAAGGCGCCCAAGGGTTTCTTCGGCCCCAGGCTGCCCATCAAGCTCAGCGCGCCCTGGCTCATGCCGTGATAACCGCCCTGGAACGACAGCACCGTGCTACGCCCCGTGGCGGTACGTACCAGCTTCAACGCGGCCTCCACCGCGTCAGTGCCGGTGGGGCCGCAGAACTGGATTTTCGCTTCCTGCGCCAACGCGGCCGGCAACAGGCCGAACAGGTCTTGCACGAATTGATCCTTGACCGGGGTGGTCAGGTCGAGGGTGTGCAACGGCAGTTCGTCGCTCAACACCTGCTGGATGGCGGCGATCACCACCGGGTGGTTATGCCCCAACGCCAAGGTGCCCGCTCCGGCCAGGCAGTCGATGAAACGGCGGCCTTCCACGTCTTCCACGTAGATGCCCTTGGCGCGCTTGAGTGCCAAAGGGATGCGCCGCGGGTAGCTGCGGGCGTTGGACTCCTGCTGACGCTGGCGTGCCAGCAGCGGGCTTTCGTCGAACTGGTAGAGCGTTTCCACGGGCGCCGGGCTGACCTGCACCCGAGCGTCTGCGATTTGGCTGGTAGCGACTGACATCTCTGGATCCCTCGATACGCGGGTGATGGTGACCAAACTGCCGATCCGTTGGCGTCTGGCCCAAGGGCCTGCGCGCGGATTGCCTGTTGTGGAAACGCACCAGCGTCGAATGGATTTAGGTGTTGTGGCGGTTAACAGACGGATCAATCGCCCCAATTAAGCCGCGCTCGCTGTCAAAGGCCCCGGTACTTGTCATTCAGCGCATACAAAATCGCACACGTCTCAGCATCCAGGGCCCCACCGTAATCCCTGGGCCGAAAGTGCATTTGAAACGCACGGGTCCGCAGCTCGAACGCCTGGCGATTCTGCGCCGGTTTATACCCGTAGCGCTGAAACGCCCGCTCCACTTCCACCTCGGGCGGTAACCCGACACAAAAGCGGCGCTGATACATCGCCCGCGTCGCCTCATCGAACCAGGCCCCCACGCCCGCCTCGAACAGGCCGCGCCAAGGCAAGCGCGGCCCCGGATCGCTCTTGCGCCAGTACGCCACATCCGAATGCCCGAGGATGTCGCTCGGGCCGATGTGCGGGTAACGCGCGAGAATGTCGCGCAGCAGTTCGATCAATACCTCCAACTGCTCCCGAGGGTACGCAGGAAAGGTAAACACCCCGCCCTCATCCCGCGCCAGGTTGACGACCTCGATGCCGATCGCGCGGCTGTTGAGGTTGTCCCGTCCGCCCCAGTGGCTCGCCCCGGCATGCCAGGCGCGCTGGCTCTCATCCACCAGGCGGAACACGCGCAACTCGTCGTAACCGGCGGCGCGGTAGCCGGGCTCGGCCGGATCGGGCAGCAGATAGTGCGCGCTGACGCCGTGTCGCGTCAGGGTGTGCAGGGATGACATAAAGGGCGCGGCGGTGTAATGCAGGACCACTTGCGCCACGGGCTCGCCGTTGCGTGCGTTGAAGTCCTTGGCGGGAAAACTGGTATCGATGACCAACATAAGAAGCGTCCTTTTCGGTACAGGCCGAGTCATTCGGCCCGTTCAAGCGCAAAACAATGACCGCCATCCTGAAGGGTTGAACGTCAGGCGGGCGGTAACTATTTGGCACACGAAAGAACGCGGGTCAGCGCCGCAGCGGCATGCCCAGATCGACCCGCAGGCCATCCGGCTGGCTGTCGAACGTCAACGAGCAGGAGCAGCGCTGGACGATCGCCTGCACAATCGCCAGGCCCAGGCCGCAGCCCTCGCTGTTGCCGTTGCGCCAGAAGCGCTGGGTCAGGTATTGCAGGTCTTCGCTGGCGATCTGTTTGCCGTGGTCGCGCACGCGGAACACCACCTGATCGCCGGCCATCAACACACTCAGCTCCACCCGGGTATCGGCCGAGGTGTGGCGCAGGGCGTTGTCCAGCAGGTTGCGCAGGGCCGCGACGGCAAGGCCCACCGGCATTTCCAGCGGGGTATCGCTGAGGTCGTCCGGCAGGATCAGGTCGATGCGCTGGTTGTCGCCGGCGTTGGCATCCTGGATCGCCAGCCGTGCGACTTGCTCGGCACTCGACTGCACGCCGTCGTCGAACGACAGGCTGCCCTCCACTCGCGCCAGCAACAGCAATTGCTCGAGGGTGCGGTGCAGGCGGTCGGCGCCCTCCTCGGCATGGGCCAGGGACTGGTCGCGGGCCGCGCCGTCTGTCATGCGCGCCACTTGCAGGTGGGTCTTGATCGCAGTCAGCGGGCTGCGCAGTTCGTGGGCGGCGTCGCCGGTGAGGCGGCGTTCGCGCTCGATGGTCTTGGCAATGCGCTGCAACAGTTGGTTCTGGGTGTCGAGCAGCGGTTTCAGCTCGCTGGGCAGCGGGTGGATCTGCAACGGTTCGAGGGAATCGGCGCTGCGCCGCATCAATGCATCGCGCATGCGATTGAGCGGCTGCAGGCTTTGGCCGATCCCCAGCCACAGCAGGCACAGGCAGCCCAACAACGCCACGCCGACCGGCACCGAGGCCGCCAGCAGGATCGACAGGTTCAACGCCTCGCGCTCCACCTGGCGGTCGGCGGTGGTAATGAACAGATCGCCACGGGCCAGGGTGAAGCTGCGCCACGCCGCGCCGTCGATGATCTGGTCGCGAAAACCGCTGCGATGGGATTCCAGCCCCTGGTCCGGCGTGGTGTGGCTGCGCGCCAACACTTCGCCGCGCAAGGAGCTGACCTGACAGGCCATGCCGCCCGGCACGTTCAGTTGCTCGGCGCTGAAGTGCTTGCCCTCGGCGCTGCTCGCCAGGCCCGGCATCTGCTCCATCAAACCGGCGACCATACGCGCCGACGCGACCAGGCGCTGGTCGAGGGAGAACATCATCTGATTGCGCAGATCGTTGAGCATCCAGGCCGCCGCCAGCGCCCAGATCAACACAAAAGCGGCACCGAGCTTGAAGGTCAGGCGCAGGCGCAGGCTCATCACGAAGCGCTCTCTCCACCATCCGCCGGCCCCAGGCGGTAGCCCAGGCCACGCACCGTTTCGACGATGCCGTTGCCCAATTTGCGCCGCAGATGGTGGATATGCACGTTGAGGGCGTTGCTTTCCAGTTCGTCGTTGAAACCGTAGACGCTGTCTTTGAGCTGTTCGCTGGAGAGCACGCGGCCCTTGTTGTGCAGCAGTGCCTGCAACAGCGCTTGTTCACGGCGGGAAAGGTCCACGGGCTGCCCGGCCAAAAGGGTTTCGCGGCTGCTCGGGTCGTAACTGAGGCGGCCGTGTTCGATCAGGTTGACGCTGCGCCCGGCCACGCGCCGCAGCAAGGTTTGCAGGCGCGCGGCGAGTTCGCGCAGGTCGAAGGGCTTGAGCAGGTAATCATCGGCGCCGGCTTGCAGGCCGTCGACGCGGTTGGTCACCGAATCCCGCGCGGTGAGGATCAGCACCGGAATTTCCAGGCCCTGGCTGCGCTGTTGTTGCAGCAACTTGAGGCCGTCTTCGTCGGGCAGCCCGAGGTCGAGCACCATGATGTCGAATTCGGCAGCCTTGAGCATCGCCCGCGCGGCGGCGGCGGTGGCCACGCGCTCGACGGTAAAGCCCTGGGCACCGAGGCCGGCCACGATGCCGCTGGCGATCAATTCGTCGTCTTCACAGACCAGTACGTGCATGCTGAACCCTTCATGAAAGATGGGGGGATTAGAAGACAGATCGATTAAGCGCGCATTATGCCGCCAAAGTTCGCAACATCAGATAATCCCTACGCTCTAGAATAGCGTCCGGTTAATCATCGGTTAATCAACACCACACATTGTGTGCCTCACTTGCATCGAACTAAGGCTTGACCATGCGGCATCTATTTACCTTACTGCTGATGTTGTTCGCGGGATTCGCCCAGGCTGCGCCGGGTAACCCGTTCGAGACCAAACCCGACTTCCTCCCGGTGGGCAAGGCCTTCACCTTGACGTCCGAACGCCTGGAGTCCGGCGAAACCCAGCTGTTCTGGCAGATAGCCGATGGTTATTACCTGTACCAACAACGCATGAAGTTCGACGGCCTCGCCGAAAAACCCGCGCTGCCCGAGGGTGAAGCCCATAGCGATGAGTTCTTCGGCGAACAGCAAGTATACCGCCAAGGCCTCGAAGTGAAGATTCCGGCGGGGACGACCGGCCAGGTCAAGCTGGGCTGGCAGGGCTGTGCCGATGCCGGCCTGTGTTACCCGCCACAGTCGATGACCGTGGACCTGGGCGGCAACCCGGCCGTCGCCGCCACCGCACAAGCCCAGGACCAGAGCCTGGCCAGCGGCCTGCAGCAGCGCAGCCTGGGGTGGAGCCTGCTGGTGTTCTTCGGCCTGGGCCTGTTGCTGGCGTTTGCCCCGTGTTCGTTGCCGATGCTGCCGATCCTCGCCGGCCTGGTGGTCGGCAGCGGGGCCAACCCGCGTCGCGGTTTTGCGTTGGCCGGCAGCTACGTGGTGTGCATGGCGCTGGTGTATGCCGCGCTGGGCGTACTGGCCGCGCTGCTCGGCAGCAACCTGGCGGCGCTGCTGCAAACCCCGTGGATACTCGGCAGCTTCGCGGCCTTGTTCGTGATCCTGGCCCTGCCGATGTTCGGCTTTTTTGAACTGCAACTGCCGGTGGCCCTGCGCGATCGCCTCGACAACGTCAGCCGCAACCAGAGCGGCGGCAGCCTGATCGGCGCCGGAGTGCTCGGCGCGCTGTCCGGCCTGCTGGTCGGCCCCTGCATGACCGCGCCCCTGGCCGGCGCCCTGCTCTACATCGCCCAGAGCGGCAACGCCCTGCACGGCGGGCTGATCCTGTTCGCCATGGGCATCGGCATTGGCGTGCCTCTGTTGCTGCTGGTGACCGTGGGCAACCGCTTCCTGCCCAAGCCGGGCACCTGGATGAACGTGCTCAAGGGCGTGTTCGGCTTCCTGTTCCTGGCCACCGCCGTGTTGATGATCCGCCCGGTGGTTGGGGAAAACCTGTGGCTCGGCCTGTGGGGCGCGCTGGCCATGGCCATGGCCTATTGCGGCTGGCGCCTGGCCCAGGATTTCGGGCGGGTTGCCATGCTGTCCGGCGCCATTTCCGTGGTGCTCGGGTTGTGGGGCGGCCTGCTGCTGGTCGGTGCGGCCGGCGGCAGCGACGATGTGTGGCAACCGCTGAAGGTCTACAGCGGCTCGCGGATCAGCGGCGCGCCGAGTGCCCACGATGCGTTCATGACGATCAACGACCCGGCCGTGCTGCAAAGCCAGCTCGACAGCGCCAAGGCCCAGGGCCAATGGGTGCTGGTGGATTACTACGCCGACTGGTGCGTGTCATGCAAGATCATGGAAAAACAGGTGTTCGGCAAACCCCACGTAATGGACGCCTTGAAAGACGTGCGCCTGCTGCGCCTGGACGTCACCGCCGACAATGCCGCCAGCCGCGCACTGCTCGATCGCTACAAAGTGCCGGGGCCACCGAGCTTCGTATGGATCGGCCCGGACGGTGAAGAACGCCGCGCCCGGCGCATTACCGGCGAAGTCGATGCCGATACGTTCCTGCAACGCTGGACCCAGACGCGGGACGCCCGCTGATGCTGACCCTGACCATCGGCACCTTCGCCATCGCCCTGAATCACATCCTGCTGATCGGCGCGCTGATTCTCGCCACTCTGGTGGGCTGGCGCGTGGCCAAGCGTGGCGGGGAGAACCCGGAGTCGGTGCTGTTCAGCCTGTTCCTGCTGGGCATGTTGACGGCCCGCGTCAGCTTTGTGCTGATGTACTGGAGTTACTACCGCAACGACCCGCTGCAGATCGTCGACCTGCGCGACGGCGGTTTTCTCGCCTGGCCCGGCGTCATTGCACTGATCCTCGGCGCGCTGCTGTATGGCTGGCGCCGCCCGGCCCTGCGCAAACCGTTGAGTGCCGGGGTCATCACCGGCCTGCTGTTCTGGGGCATGACCAGCCTGTCGCTGAGCCTGTATGACAAGGGCTCGCGCCTGCCGGACATCACCCTGCGCAACGCCAATGGCGAAGTGGTGCAACTGGGCGATTACCAGGGTGGTCCGCTGGTGATCAACCTGTGGGCCACGTGGTGCCCGCCGTGCCGTCGGGAAATGCCGGTACTCGAACGCGCCCAACGCCAACGCCCCGACGTGACGTTCCTGTTCGTCAACCAGGCCGAAAGCATGCAAAGCGTCAGCACTTACCTGGCAACCCAAGGCCTGACCCTGGACAACGTCTTGTTCGACGCCAGCGGCCGCCTCGGCCAGGCCGTGGGTTCCATGGCCTTGCCGACCACGCTGTTCTACCAAGCCGATGGACGCCTGATCAACAGCCACCTCGGTGAACTGTCCCAGGCCAGCCTGGCCCGTGCCATGGAACCCTTCGACACCGCCCCTGCCGTCACGCCCCCTACAAGGAAACCGACATGCCCCGCCTCCGCCACCTGCTGACCCTGTTATCACTGAGCATGGCCGCCACCCTGGCCCAGGCCGAAGACTGGCCGGCCCCGATCAAACAGATCGAAGCCAAGGGCGCCAAGATCCTCGGCAAGTTCGACGCCCCCAGCGGCCTCACCGGCTACGCCGCGCAGTACCAGAACCGCGGCATGGCGCTGTACCTGAGCGCCGACGGCAAAAGCGTGCTCGCCGGCACCCTGTACGACGCCCAGGGCAATGACCTGAGCAGCGCGCCCCTGGAACAACTGGTGTACGCGCCGATGGCCAAGGAAGTCTGGGCGAAGATGGAAAAAAGCAGCTGGATCCAGGACGGCGACACCAACGCGCCGCGCACGGTCTACCTGTTCAGCGACCCCAACTGCCCGTACTGCAACATGTTCTGGGAACAGGCGCGGCCCTGGGTCAAGGCCGGCAAGGTGCAGTTGCGTCACATCATGGTCGGCATCATCCGCCAAGACAGCCCAGGCAAATCCGCCGCCCTGCTGGCCAGCCCAGACCCGCAAAAAGCCCTGCAAGAACACGAAGCCGCCGGCAAGGGCAGCAAGTTGCAGGCGCTGGACAAAATCCCGGCGGCGATTGAAGCCAAGCTCGAGGCCAATATGAAGTTGATGGATGAGCTGGAGTTGTCGGCGACGCCAGCGATTTTCTATCTGGATGACAAGGGCGGCTTGCAGCAACAGCAAGGGGCGCCGTCGCCGGATAAGTTGGTGAAGATCCTTGGGCCGAAATAGGCGGCGTCTGGACTGACGCTATCGGGGGCAAGCCCCCTCCCACATTTGAAGGAATGAACCCGGTCGAGTGTGGGAGGGGGCTTGCCCCCGATGAGGCCCATGCAGGCAACGAAAACTACAAGCCCTCCAACTCCGCCATCAAATCACTCAACCGATCCACCTTCTCGGCACTGATCGCTGTCGCCGCCAGCCCATCGATGTACTCGGCCAACTGCGCCACCGTGCTGCACTCGAACATCGCCCGCAACGGCACATCCCGTTGCAACGTCTTCTGCACGCGCGAGGCGATCTGCGTGGCCAGCAACGAGTGCCCGCCCAGTTCGAAGAAGTTGTCCTGCACGCCCACCCGGTCAACCTTGAGCACCTCGGCCCAAATCGCGGCCAATGTCCCCTCCAGTGCCGTGCGCGGCGCCAGGTAGGCCTGGTCGTGCAACTGGCCGATCTCCAGGGCCGGCAGGGCGTTGCGGTCGAGTTTGCCGTTGGCGTTGAGCGGCAGGCGCTCGAGCCACAGCCAGTGCAGCGGCACCATGTATTCCGGCAGTTCAGAACGCAGGTGTTGCTTGATGTGGTCCAGGCACTCGCCAGGGTTGAACGCAGCATCAGCGGCCACTAGATAGCCGACCAGATGCTTGCCATTGACGCCCTCCTGCACCCCGACCGCCGCGTCGCGCACTGCCGCTTGCTCATGCAGACGCGCTTCGATTTCCCCCAGCTCGATGCGGTAGCCGCGGATCTTCACCTGATGGTCGATACGCCCGACGTACTCCAGCACCCCATCGCTGCGTCGCCGTGCCAGGTCGCCGCTGCGGTACAGACGCTCGCCCGCGGCGCCGAACGGGTTGGGCACGAACACCTGGGCGGTGCGCAGCGGGTCGCTGACGTAACCGCGCCCTACGCCGGTACCGGCGACGCACAGCTCGCCCACCGCGCCCTGCGGCACCAACGCCAGTGCAGCGTCCAACACGTACAAGCGGTTGTTGTCGGTCGGCGCACCAATCGGCAGGTAAGTGCCCCGGGTCGAGGCCAGGTCGACACGGAAGAACGCCACATCATCCGAACATTCCGCCGGACCATAAGCGTTGACCAAGCCAATCTCGGGGTAACGCAGCAACCACTGTTGCGCCAGCTCCGGCGGCATGGCTTCACCGGTCGGCAGCATCCAGCGCAGGCCGTCCAGGCGGATGCGTGCCTCGGCCAGCATGCCCTGGATCAGCGACGGCACGCTTTCCAACACGCTGATGCCCTGGGCCTGCATATGGGCGAGCAAGCCCTGGGGATCGTGGGCGACGGCATTCGGCACGATATCCACCCGCGCGCCGAACAGCGGCGCGGCAAGGAACTGCCACACCGAAATATCGAAACTCTGCGAGGCGGTTTGCGCGATCACATCCACCGGGCTCAGGTCCAGGTACGGCACCTTGCTCAACTGGTTGTTGAGCATGCCGCGCTGTTCGACCATCACGCCTTTGGGCTGGCCGGTGGAGCCCGAGGTATAGATCACATAGGCAAGGTTGTCCGGGCCACTGTAAATGCCGGGGTTCGCCCCACGAGCAGGCACCTCCTCCCACACCAGCAACTGGCATTCCACGCCTTGCAGCAGCTCAATGGCCTGTTCGCGACACGCCTCGGTACACACCAGCAACGGGGTGCGGCTCAGCTCGATAATCCGGCTCAGACGCTGACCGGGCAGCCCCGGGTCGAGCGGCAGGTAACCGGCACCGGCCTTGAAGCTACCAATGATCATGCCGAGCAAATCGAGACTGCGCTCCGCCAGCAATGCCACCGGCTGGTCCAGGCCGACACCCGCGGCGATCAGTGCGTGGCCCAGGCCGTTACTGCGCCGGTTCAACTCGGCATACGTCCACTGTCGGTCGAGGCACGTAGCGACGGTGCGTTGCGGATGCTGCGCCACCTGGGCTTCGAACAGCTCGATATAGCTGCGCTCCAGCGGGTAGGCGTGCTCGCTCCGGTTGCAGCCGTGTACCAGGAATTCACGCTCCTGCGCGCCCATCAATGGCAGCTCGGCCATGTCGCCATGAAAACCCTGCATCAGCGCCAGCAGCAGGCGCTTGAACTCACTCAACATGCCCTGCACGGTGCTTTCATCGAAGTAACGCTGGTCGTAGGACAGGTGCAAACCAAGCTCATCGCCCGGATAGCACACGGCCGTCAGCGGGAAGTTGGTGTGGGTGCGGCCGGAGTCCGAGGTGGCGTTCAGGCTTTGCGCACGGTCGAGTACCGAGACTTCCACCGGGGCGTTTTCGAACACGAACAGGCTGTCGAACAGCGGTTGGCCCTTGGGCAATTCGCTGTGTTCCTGAAGGGTCACCAGCGGCAGGTATTCGTACTCGCGCAGTTGCATATTGCTGTCGAGCAGGCCATTCAACCAGTGGCGCACGCTGCACTGTTGGCCCTCCTCGGGCAGCTTCACACGCAGCGCGATGCTGTTGATGAACAGGCCGACGGTCCGTTGCATGTCCGGCATATCCACCGGACGCCCGGCCACGGTGACGCCGAACAGCACGTCACGCTCGCCGCTCAAGCGCCGCAGCACCAGGGCCCATGCAGCCTGGGCAAAGGTGTTGACGGTCAGTTGATGGGCCTGGGCCAGTTCGCGCAGGTGTACACCGTCGCGGGCATCGAGGCGGGTGTAGCAATCGCCCACTACCATGCCGCCGCTGCCACCGGCGTGTTCGCGCAGGAACGGGCGGTCGCTGGGGATCGGCGTGGTGCGCTCGAAGCCCCGCAGGTTGTGCTGCCACCACTGGCGCGCCGCACTCAGGTTCTGGCGTTGCAGCCAGGCGATGTAGTCGCGATAACGCGGCGGCGTGGCCAGTTGCGCGTCGTGGCCAGCGCCGAGGGCCGTGTAGAGGTCGAAGAAGTCATTCATCAACAGCGAACGGCACCAGGCATCGATGAGGATGTGGTGGTTGCTCATCATGAACCAGTAGCGCGCTTCAGCGACGCGGATCAGACGCAGGTGGAACGGCGCCTGGTTGAGCAGATCGAAACCGGCTTCGCGCTCGGCCTTGAGCAGGGCTTGCAGGCGCGGTTCCTGTTCGGCCTCGGCAACGGCGCGCCAGTCCAGGTACTCGATCGGCGTGCTGCCGGGTTTGTGGATCACTTGCAGCATGTCCTCGCCGACGTTCCAGCAGAACGAGGCGCGCAAGGCTTCGTGACGGGCGATCACCGCTTGCCAGGCCTGGGCGAAACGCTCGGGGTCGAGGGCGTTGTCGATGCGGTAGCGGTCCTGCATGTAGTAGAGGCCGGTGCCCGGTTCAAGCAGGGTATGCAGCAGCAGGCCTTCCTGCATCGGGGTCAGCGGGTACACGTCTTCGATCGCACTGGCGGGCACCGGCAAGGCGTCCAACTGCGCCTGGGTCAGGCGCGCCAGGGGGAAGTCGGAAGGCGTGAGGCCGCCGGCGTCGTCCTTGAGGCAATGGGCGATCAGGCTGTGCAGTTCGTCCAGGTAGGCCGCGGCCAACTCGCCAATCGTCTGCTGATCGTGGCGTGCGCGGCTGAAGGTCCAGCGCAGCACCAGTTCGCCGCCGTACACCTGGCTGTCGACACTCAGTTCGTTGGGCAGCGGCGCATCCGGGTCATGGGCGAGGCCGGCGGATTCCTCCAGCGGGTGGAACAGTGCATCGGCGCCGAAGCTCTGGTCGAACTGGCCGAGGTAGTTGAAGGTGATGTCGGCACTCGGCAGTGCGGCCATCGTCTGTTTGCACAGGTCGTCCGCCAGGTAGCGCAGCACGCCGTAGCCCAGGCCTTTGTGCGGCACGCCGCGCAATTGCTCCTTGATGGCTTTGATCGATGCGCCCTGCTCCGCCAGCGGCGTCAGGCGCACCGGATAGGCGCTGGTGAACCAGCCGACGCTGCGGGTCAGGTCGATCTCATCGAACAGGGTTTCGCGGCCGTGGCCTTCCAGCTGGATCAGCGCCGAGGCGTAACCGCTCCAGCGGCACAGCACGCGGGCCAGGGCGGTCAGCAGCAGGTCGTTGACCTGGGTGCGATAAGCGCTGGGGGCCTGTTGCAGTAACTGGCGGGTGCGTTCGGCGTCCAGGCGCACACTGAGCGTCTCGGCATCGCGATGGCGCAATGCGCCGTGCGGGCGCGCCACCGGCAAGGGCACCGCCGCACCGGCCAAGCGCTCCTGCCAGACGCACAATTCTTCGCGCAGGGATTCGCTGCCGGCATAGGCCTGCAAGCGGGCGGCCCAGTCGCGCAAGGCACTGGTCTTGGCCGGCAGGCTGACGGATTGGCCGTCGCTCAATTGGCGATAGACGTTTTGCAGATCCTCGAGCAACACACGCCACGACACACCATCCACCACCAGGTGATGGATCACGATCAGCAGGCGCTGCTGGCCTTGCGGGCCGTCCACCAGCAATGCGCGCAACAGCGGGCCGTGGGCCAGGTCGAGGCTGCGTTGGGTGTCGCTGAACAACGCGCTGCACTGCTGCAGATCACGCACTTGCGCCTGCATCAGCACGCAGCCCTCCGGCACGGCCAGGTATTCGGCGTGCCATTGCGCGTCGCGCCGGGTGAAGCTCAGGCGCAGCGCGTCATGCTGTTCCAGCACCGCCAGCAGGGCTTGCTCCAGGCGATGGGGATCGAGCAGTTGCAGCGGTTTGAGCACCAGCGCCTGGTTCCAGTGTTGACGCGCGGGAATCTCTGTCTCGAAGAACCACTGCTGGATCGGCGTGAGCCCCGAGCGGCCGCTCAGCACGCCTTGCTCGGCGCTGACCTGCTCGGCGCGCGTGGCGACGGCGGCCAGGGTCTGTACGGTCTGGTGCTGGAACAAATCCCGCGGGCTGAAGTGAATCCCGGCCTGGCGCGCACGGCTGACCACCTGGATCGACAGGATCGAATCGCCGCCCAGTTCAAAGAAGTTATCGTCGAGACCGACCTGCTGCACGTTCAACACCGCGCACCAGATCGCCGCCAACGCCTGCTCCAGCGCGTTGCGCGGCGCCACGTAGTGTTGGCGATTCGCCTCGGCATCCGGCGGCGGCAAGGCGCGGCGGTCGAGCTTGCCGTTGGCGGTCAGCGGCATGCTGTCCAGCACGAGCCAATGGGCGGGCACCATGTAGTCCGGCAGTTGCGCTTTGAGGTGCGCCTTCAAGGCGTCGCGCAAGGGGCCGTGCTCGGCGTCGCTGGCCAGATAGGCCACCAGCTGTTTGCCGCTCGGCGAATCCAGCGCCAGCACCACCGCTTCAAGCACGGCGGGATGTTCGAGCAGGCGCGTTTCGATCTCGCCCAGTTCGATGCGGAAACCACGGATCTTCACCTGATGGTCGATCCGCCCGAGGTATTCCACCTGGCCATCGCTCAGTTGGCGCACCAGATCGCCGGTACGGTACAGGCGACCGCCACGGGCCGCGAAGGGGTCCGCGACAAAACGCTCCGCGGTCATCCCCGGACGCTGGTGATAACCCTGCGCCAGCCCTGCCCCGCCGACGTACAACTCGCCGCTCGCGCCTTGCGGCACCAGGGCCAGGTCGGCATCGAGAATATAGGCCACGCGGGCGCCGACGATGCTGCCGATCGGCACGCTGCCGACGCCCTCCGCCAAGTGCTGCGGTGCGAGGCCGGCCAGCGGCATCACCACGGTTTCAGTCGGGCCGTAGGCGTTGAAAAACACCTGCGGCTGGAACGCGGCGCGGATGCGCTGCAGGTGTTCGCCGGTCAGCGCCTCGCCGCCGGTGATGCACAACCGCACCGGCAAGGTCTGCCGCTGGGTCGCCAGCCATTGCGCCAACTGGCTGCCATAGCTCGGGGTGAAGCCCAGCACATTGATGCGGTGGGTGCGGATCAGCCCGCAGATCTGCTCGGCATCCCACTGGCCCTGGGCGCGCAATACCAGTTGTGCGCCGCTGAGCAACGGCACCAGCAAACGCTCGGTGGCGGCGTCGAAGTTGATCGAATAGAAGTGCAGCTCACAGTCATCCGGGCGCATGCCGAAACGCTCGATCACGGCCTGGCAGTGCATGGCGATTTCGCCGTGGCACACCACCACGCCTTTCGGCTTGCCGGTGGAGCCGGAGGTGTAGATCAGGTACGCCGGGTGTTGCGGCAGGCTGAGAAACGGCGGCTCACTGGCCGGGTAGTTCACCAGCACCGGCAGGTCGTCTTCGAGGCACCAGCACGCCAGCGTCGCCGGCAGTTCACCGAGGGCGGCGAACATCGCCGCATCACTGAGCAGCAAGCCGATGCCGCTGTCTTCGATCATGTAATGCAGGCGGTCCAGCGGGTACTCCGGGTCCAGCGGCACATAGGCGCCGCCGGCCTTGAGAATCGCCAGCAGGCCGATGACCATTTCCAGGGAGCGCGGCAACGCCAGGCCGACCCGCACCTGCGGGCCGACGCCACGCTCGCGCAGCATCCAGGCCAGGCGGTTGGCGCGGGCATTCAGTTCGCGGTAGCTGAGGGTCTCACCGGCAAACGTCAGTGCCGGCGCGTCGGCACGGGCCAGTGCCTGCTGGTTGAACAGAGAGTGAAGGCACTGGTCGAGGCGCTGTTCAGCCGCGTCGCTCCCCAGGCTGCGCTGCAATGCGTGCTGCTCGTCGGCACCCAGCATCGGCAGTTCGCTGAGGCGTTGCTGCGGGTCGGCGATCAGCGCTTCGAGCAGGTTGCACCAATGTTCGGCCATGCGCGCAACGCGCGGCTCATCGAACAAATCGGTGCTGTAGGTCAGGCAGCATCCCAGGCGATGGTCGAGGTCGGTGACTTCCAGGTTGAGGTCGAACTTGGTCGCACGCGCATCGTTGGCCAGGTACTCGACGCTCATCCCGCCCAGTTGGCGGCGCTGCTGGAATTCCCAACGCTGCACGTTGCACATCACTTGGAACAGCGGGTTGTACGCCGCGCTGCGCGGTGGTTGCAGCGCTTCCACCAGATGGTCGAACGGCAGGTCCTGATGAGACTGGCCCTCGATCACGGTGTGACGGACTTGCTCGAACAACTCACCGACGCTCATCTGCCCGTCGAGCCGGCAACGCAGTACCTGGGTGTTGAGGAAGGCGCCGATCAGCCCTTCGCTTTCCGGGCGAATCCGATTGGCCACCGGAGCGCCGATGCGCAGGTCGGTCTGGCCGCTGTAGCGGTAGAGCAACACCGCTAGGGTGGCGGTCATGCTCATGAACAGGGTCAGGCCGTGCGCAGCATTGAAGGCCCGAACGCGCGCGGCCAGTTCGTCGCTCAAATCAAAACGGTACAGCCCGCCGCGGTGGCTTTGCACCGGCGGCCGCGGGCGGTCGCCGGGCAGTTCCAGCAGCGGATGCTCATAACCCAATTGCGCGATCCAGTAATCGAGCTGGCGCTGGCGCTCGCCGGACTCCAGCCACTGGCGCTGCCACACGCTGTAGTCGAGGTACTGCACCGGCAGCGGCGCCAGCGGCGAATCGCGCTCGTCGATGAAGGCTTCGTACAGCGCGCTGAGTTCACGGGCAAAGATGTCCATGGCCCAGCCTTCGGTGACGATATGGTGCAAGGTCAGCACCAGGTAATGTTCCTGCGCGCCGGCCTTGACCAGGCACACGCGTAACAGCGGCCCGGTTTCCAGGTTGAACGGCGTGTGCGCCTCGACATCGGCCAGCTGCTGCAAGCGTTGCTCGCATTCGAGGTGGCTCAGCGCCGAGAAATCCTGCCAGCCCATGCGCAGGCCGGTCTGCGCCGACACCTGCTGATGGGCCACGCCATCGACGCTCGGGAAGGTGGTGCGCAGGGTTTCGTGACGCATGACCAAGGCCTGCAACGCGGCCTCGAAACGCCCCACGTCGAGCACCCCGCGCAGACGCGCCATGCCGCCGACGTTGTACGCCGGGCTGTCCGGCTCCAACTGCCAGAGGAACCACATCCGCTGCTGGGAATAGGACAGCGGCACCGGCCGGCTGCGGTCGACCTGGGCGATGGCGGTCTGTTGGTTGCGTTGGCCGGCGGCCTGGATCAGCCCGACCTGCTCGGCAAATGCGCCGAGTTCGCTGGCTTCGAACAGGGTGCGCAACGGCAGCTCGACGTCACACGCCTGGCGGGTGCGCGAGATGATTTGCGTGGCCAGCAACGAATGGCCGCCGAGGGCGAAAAAATCATCGCGCAGGCCGATCCGCGGCAGGCCCAGCACTTCGCGCCAGATCGCCGCAATCTGCTGCTGCAATGGGCTCTCGGGTTCAACGTGTTCGCGGGTTTGCCACACCGGCTCGGGCAGCGCACGGCGGTCCAGCTTGCCGCTCGGGCTCAGGGGCATGGCGTCCAGGCGCATCAGGTGCGCGGGCACCATGTATTCCGGCAGCGCGGCGGCCAGGGCGGCTTTGACGGTTTGGGCGTCGAGCGCGGCAGTGGCGGTGTAATAGCCGATCAATTGGTCATCGCGCACCAGCACCACGGCCTGGGCGATACCGTCGAGGGCCAGCAGGCGCGCTTCGATTTCTTGCGGCTCCACGCGAAAGCCGCGCAACTTGACCTGCTGATCGAGACGACCGAGGTAGTCGAGCACGCCGTCAGCGCTCCAGCGTGCGCGGTCACCGCTGCGATACAGACGGCTGCCCGGCGCGCCCAAGGGGTCGGCGACAAAACGCTCGGCGGTGAGCCCGGCGCGGCCGAGGTAACCGCGTGCCAGGCCGATGCCGCCGATGCACAGCTCGCCCGGCACCCCCGCCGGCAACGGGTTGAGCTGCTCGTCGAGCACGCGGCAGATCACATTGCCCAACGGTCGGCCAATCGGCGAACGCTCGCCATCCTCGGCGCGGCAGTGCCAATGAGTGACGTTGATCGCGGTTTCGGTCGGGCCATAACGGTTGTGCAACTGCACCGCCGGCAACCGCGCAAGCACACGGTCACGCAACTCGGCGGGCAAGGCTTCGCCGCCGCAGAACAGACGGCGCAGGCTGGTGCATTCGGCCGCCAACGGCTCGTCGATAAACAGCTGCAACAGCGGCGGCACAAAGTGCAGAGTGGTCACGCCATGGGCCTGCACCAGTTGCGCGATGCGCTGCGGGTCGCGCTGCTCGCCCGGCCCCGCCAACACCAGGCGGCAGCCGGTGATCAGCGGCCAGAAGCACTCCCACACCGACACGTCGAAACTGATCGGAGCTTTTTGCAGCAGCACGTCGCTGTCATTCAGCGCGTAGGTGGCCTGCATCCACTGCAAGCGCTCGGCCAGGGCCGCATGGGTGTTGCCCACGCCCTTGGGTTGGCCGGTGGAGCCGGAGGTGTAGATCACGTAGGCGAGGTGCTCGCCGTCCAGATGCAGGCCCGGCGGCTGGGTCGGCCAGCGGTCGAGGTGCAGGCTGTCCATGGCAATCACGCACACGTCTTCGGCCGTGGGTAATTGCGCCAGCAACGCGGTCTGGGTCAGCAGCAGGTGGACGCCGCTGTCCTTGAGCATGTAGGCCAGGCGCTCGGCGGGGTAATCCGGGTCCAGCGGCACGTAGGCGCCGCCGGCCTTGATGATCGCCAGCAGGCCGATCAACAGTTGCGGCGAACGCTCGGCGGCGATGGCCACGCACACGTCGGGGCCGACGCCCTTGTCGCGCAGGTAATGGGCCAGGCGGTTGGCCTGGGTGTGCAGTTGGGCAAAGCTCAGGCTGCCGCCCTGCCAGACCAGCGCGGTGCGGTCCGAGGTGTGTTGGTTGAGCTGTTCGGGCAACCATTGCCGGGCCGGTGCGCAAGGCGCTTCGCTCCAGGGCCGCTGTTCGTCGTGTTGCATCAATTTGAGGTCGCCGAGAGCCCGCTGCGGTTGCTCGCACACGGCGTGCAGCAGGTTGATGAAGTGCTCGGCCAGGCGTTGGATGGTGGTGCTTTCGAACAATTCGTCGGCGTAGTCGAACGCCAGGCTCAGGCGCCCGTTGCGGTCTTCTTCGCTGTGCAATTGCAGGTCGAACTTGGCTTCGCGGCTGTGCCACGCCAGCTCTTCGGCGAGCAGGCCCGGCAGGCGACGCAAAGCGCCGAGGTCGCGCTGCTGATGGTTGAACATCACCTGGAACAGGCCCTGTTCGCGGGCGTGGGGGAACGCTTCGAGCAGTTGTTCGAAGGGCAGATCCTGATGGGCCTGGGCGCCCACTGCCGCCTGGCGCGTGGCCGCCAACAGCTGGTTGAACGGCAGGCGCCCGTCCAGCTCGGCGCGCAGTACCAGGGTGTTGATAAAGAAGCCGACCAGGCCTTGGGTTTCCTGGCGCGAGCGGTTGGCGCTGGGCACGCCGATGCGGATGTCGCGTTGGCCGCTGTAGCGGTAGAGCAAGGTCTGGAACGCCGCGAGCAACAGCATGAACGGCGTCGATTGGTTGGCCTGGGCAGTCTGGCGAATCGCCGCGCTGAGGCTTGCGCCCAGACGCACGTTGTGGCGCGAAGCACTGTTGCGTTGCCGCGCCGCACGCGGGTGATCGGTGGCCAGGCTCAAGGCCGGATGTTCGTCTCCCAACTGCGCCTTCCAGTACGCCAGTTGCCGCTGGCCTTCGCCCTCGGCCAACCATTGGCGCTGCCAGTTGCCGTAGTCGGCGTATTGCACGGCCAGTGGCGGCAGTTGCAGGGGCTGGCCCTGGGACGCCGCGGCGTACAGGCGCGAGAACTCATCGATGAGGATATTCAGCGACCAGCCGTCGGCGATGATGTGATGCAGCGTCACCAGCAACTGATGATCTTCGTCGTCCAGGCGCACCAGGCTCACCCGCAGCAGCGGGCCGTTTTCCAGGTCGAATGCGGTGTGCGCCTGTTCCTCGCGGATCTGCTGCGCCCGGGCTTCGCGCGCGGCGGCGGGCAGGTCGCCAAGGTCGATGACGTGCAAGTCGAATGCGCTGCTGGCCAACACCCGTTGGAAGGCTTGCCCATCCCGTTCGTAGAAGCGCGTGCGCAGGGCTGGGTGGCGCTGGATCAGTTGCGCGAAGCTGGCGCGCACTGCGTCTGCATCCAGCTCGCCGCGCAGGCGCAGGGCACCGGGGATGGTGTACGCGTGGCTCTGCGGGTCGAGTTGCCAGGTGATCCACAGGCGATTCTGTGCGAGGGATTGCGGCAGTTCATCCTCATGCGACAAGCACTGGATCGCGCCTTGGGCGACGCCGCCATCCTGCTGCAACTGTGCCACATCGGCGGCGAAGGCCGACAAGGTCGGCGCTTCGAACAGCAGGCGCAGGTTCAGTTCCAGGCCCAGGGTTTCGCGCAGGCGCGCAACCACTTGGGTCGCGCTGATGGAGTTGCCGCCGAGCAGGAAGAAGTGGTCATCCGCCGCTACCGTCGCAACCTGCAACTGCTCGCACCAGATCGCCGCGATCTGGGTCTGCAAGGTGGACCCCAGCGCGACATCACTGGCCGCCCCTTGCAGACAGGGGAACTGCGCATAGCTGTCGAGGCTGCCATCGGCGTAACGCAACGCACACGCCGAGCGCTGCAGCTTGCCGCTGGAGGTCTTCGGCAACGCGCCGGGGTTGAGCAGCACCACCACGCACGGCGCCTCTTGATAGGCTTCGGCCACGGCTTGGCGGATCGCCATGATCAGCGCTTGCGGCGCGAGGATTTTCTGCACGCTGCGGCTGATCTCAGCGGCGATACCGATGCCTTCCTGGCCCTGCTCATTCACCGCGAACGCCGCAACCCGGCCTTTGCGCACCACCTCCACTTCGCGCTCGATGGTCTGCTCGATGTCCTGCGGGTAGAGGTTGTGGCCGCGCACGATCAGCAGGTCTTTCAAGCGCCCGGTGATGTACACCTCGCCCTCGCGGATAAAGCCCAGGTCGCCGCTGCGCAGCCAGGTGCGGCCGGCGTGCTGGACGAAGGTCTTGGCGCTGGCTTCGGGGTTGCGCCAGTAGCCGTGGGCAATGCTCGGGCCGCTGGCCCAGAGTTCGCCGACGCAGTTGTCAGGCAGTTCGCTCAAGGTGTGGGGATCGGCGATCAGCACCGCGTGGTCCGGCTGATGCGTGCCGCAACTCATGATCGTCGCGCCCGGCCCCGGCTCGGCGCGGTTGGCGGCCAGCGCCTGCGCATCCAGGCGCAACGCCGGGATGCCGTGACCACGGCGGCCGCCGGCGACAAACAGGGTTGCCTCGGCCAGGCCGTAGGAGGCGAAGAAGTTGTTCGCGGTGAAACCGCACGGGGCGAACTTCTCGGCGAAGCGTTCCAGGGTGTCGAGGCGGATCGGTTCGGAGCCGGAATACGCCACGCGCCAGCGCTTCAAATCCAGGCGTTCCAGGGCCGATTCGCTGACCCGTTCGCTGCACAAGCGGTAGGCGAAATCCGGGCCGCCGCTGATGGTGCCGCCGTATTCGCTGATCGCTTCCAGCCAGCGCAAGGGCCGGCCGAGGAAGTACGCCGGCGACATCAATACGCAGGGCACGCCGCTGAAGATCGGTTGCAGCAGGCCGCCGATCAGGCCCATGTCGTGGTACAGCGGCAGCCAACTGACGATCACGTCATCCGGGTTCAGGTCGATGCCGAAACCGCGCCGGATCAGCAGTTCATTGGCGACCAGATTGCCGTGGCTGACCTGCACGCCCTTGGGCAAGGCGGTGGAGCCCGAGGTGTATTGCAGGAAGGCGATGTCGTCGGCTTGCACATCGGTGGCGACCCAGCGCTCGGCAAGCGCGCTGTCGAGGGTGTCGACCGCCAGCAGCGGCGGCGCGTTTTCGATCTGCGCCAAGTCGTCGCCGAGGCTGGCGATGGTCAGCAACAGGCGCGGTTCGGCGTCGGCGATGATCGACAGCAAGCGCGCCTGGTGATGGTGACGAGCGGACTCCGGCGGATAGGCCGGCACCGCGATCACCCCGGCGTACAGGCAGCCGAAGAACGCCGCCACATAGTCTGGCCCGCTGGGGAACAACAACACGGCACGGTCGCCCAGGTCGGCGTTGGCCTGCAGGGCGGCGGCGATGGTACGGGCGCGCCGGTCGAGGTCGCGGTAGCTGAGGACCACGTTGTGTTCGGCGGACTCAGCGAGGAAACGCAGAGCGATCCGCTCCGGAGTCTGCGCGGCGCGGCGTTGAAGGGACTGGGCCAGGGTGCGGGGAAGTTCGAAGGCGTCCATCATGGGGGTTCCTGCCTGAAATCGGCTTACGGGAAAATCGGGAAGGGTTCAGCCGGCGGTCAGTCGCCGCGCCGCGCCATTGCGCCAGCGCGCCAGGTGTTCCTCGGCGTAGCGCCGCACACAGCGCAGCACCGCGCTTTCGTGCTGCACCAGAAAGAAGTGGTGGCCGTCGAACAGGTCCAGGGAAAACCCGCTGGCGGCGTCTGCCTGCCAGTCGAGTAACTGGTCGGCGCGCACGCTGTCCTGCTTGCCGCCGAACACATGGATCGGCATGCCCAGCGGCTCGCGTCGGCCGTAGGCGAAGCTGCCGCAGAGCAGGAAGTCGGCGCGCAGGATCGGCAGCATCAACTGCATCAATTCGCGGTTGGCCAGGGCTGCTTCGGCGGTGCCTTGCAGGTCGCGCAGGCGGGCGATCAGTTGCTCATCGGTCTTTTCGCGGGCGTACTCGCTGACGTCGCGCCGCGCCGGGCCGGCGGTGCCGGACGCAAACAGCGCCAGCGGCGCAGGCACGTTGCGCGCTTTGAGCGCGTGCGCCAGCTCGAACGCCAGCAGGCCGCCAAGGCTGTGGCCGAACAACGCGTAGGGGCCGTTCAGGTCACGACTGATTTCATCCGCCAACTGCGCGGCCAAGGCGCCGATGTCGCGTTGCAACGGCTCGTCCATCCGCATGCCGCGCCCCGGCAACTCCAGCGGGCACACCTGCAACCAGTCCGGCAGAACACGCCGCCAACGCACGTACACCATGGCGCTGGCCCCCGAATAAGGCAGGCAGAACAGGCGCAGTCGAGTCGGCGCGCTCATCGCTCGACGCCCCCCACCTGAAACGCGCCATATGCACGATAAAAACCCATCTCGCCCTCCTGCGGGTGCTGATCCTTGGCCGTTTTACCAACGAACCTGTCACCCAGAAGAACGGACGGCGTCGCCAAATAATTAGTCGTCGAGGACGAGCGAGACGGGGTTCACACCTTCAGCCCACGGACAAAATCAGTCAGACTTCTCATTTGACAATAATTATCATTCAGCATAATTTGTTGCCCGATGTGTAGGAGGCCTCAGCACGGACGCCCTCCCCTAACCTCTTTTGCGATCAAGGTGATTTCCATGACGGAACAAGTATCCACAGGCAGGTGCGACTCACCGCTGCTCCAGGCATTCGTCGATAATCGGCTGATTCTGGTAAAGATCGCAGCACGTATTACCGGCTGCCGCTCCCGGGCCGAAGACGTCGTGCAGGATGCCTACTTCCGGCTGCAATCGGCGCCGACGATCACCTCATCGTTCAAGGCGCAATTGAGTTATCTGTTCCAGATCGTGCGCAACCTGGCGATCGATCACTATCGCAAGCAGGCCCTGGAGCTCAAATATTCGGGGACCGAAGAGGAAGGCTTGAATGTGGTGATTCAGGGCGCGTCACCGGAAACTTCGCACATCAATTTCAACACCCTGGAGAACATCGCCGACGCCCTGACGGAACTGCCCCAGCGCACCCGCTACGCGTTCGAGATGTACCGCCTGCACGGCGTGCCGCAAAAGGACATCGCCAAGGAACTCGGCGTCTCGCCGACCCTGGTCAACTTCATGATTCGCGATGCGCTGGTGCATTGCCGCAAGGTGTCGGGCAGTCACAGCGATACATTTGCACGGCGGCTCTGAAACTCGCCCCGGCGCGAAGCCTGGTCTCCCGAAACCTCAGGGCACCGCCGTCACATCGATGCGATAGGGCTCGAATATCTTCAACAGCTCGCCGTCATCGCGCAAACGTTTGAGCAGGCCGGCAAACGCTGCGCTGCTGATCGGCGCCTTGGGCCGCAGCAACGCGTAGTGGTGGTACACCTGGTCGACGCGCTCCGAGATCAGGAACTGGGCGGCCATGTCGACGTTGCGCGCCAGAAAATCACTCAGGTACGAGCGGGTCACCAGGGCGATATCGGCGCGACCGCGCGCGACCATCAGCAGGTTGCTGTCATGGGAGTAGGTCAACGTCGCGTTGAAGTGCTCGGTCATGAACTTGGGGTCGGCATTGAAGTTGGCGAAGGCGTAGTGATAACCGCTGAATACCGCCAGGCGCTTGCCGCCAAGGCTGGTGAAATAATTCTGGTCGCGATCGGGCTCACGCTGGGCGACGAAGATTTCGGCATCTTCCAGGCCCATGTCGACCGTGGTGTGAGGAATCTTCTGCCAGCCCCAGTCGGGGTTTTCGAAAATCGCCACGTCGACCCGGCCCTGCTCGAAATCGCGAAAGCGTCGCGGGATCGAGGTCGGCACCAGCACGAACTGATAGTCGGTTTGCGAGGCGTTCAGGGCTTCGACCAACTGCGGCAGCAATCCGGTGTCGGCGCCCTGTTCGGGGCGCACGGTGTACGGCGGAAAATGCGCAGCGCCGATCCTCACCAATTGCGCAGCCGAAGCCGGCATCCACGCAACGGTGCCCAGTGCCCATAAAGTAAGTCCTGCAGCCAGTCGCCATGGCGAAAACATTAAGGCACACACCGTTTAACCTGCTGATGGCAATAAGCTAGGCGTTTTTGTCTGGCGAGACAACTTCCACCGGAAAATTAATAGCTTGCGCCTCAATCAGCCTTCAAAACCATCAACAACGCCTCTTCGGCCAACTGCTCGAGGGTCAAGCTGCCCTCGGCGCGGAACCAAGTAGTGGTCCAGGACAAGGCACCGGTGAGGAAGCGCCGGGTGATAAACACATCCCCCCTGATATAGCCGGCGGCCTTGGCCTCGCCCAGCACCTGCAGCCAGATCGCTTCATAGACATCACGCAAGGCCAGCACCCGGGCCTGGCCCTCGGCCGACAGCGAACGCCACTCGTACACCAACACCGCCATGGCTTCGCCGCTGCCGCCCATGATCGACTTCAATTCGCAGCGAATCAGCGCCAGCACGCGCTCGCGCACCGTGCTCGCCTCTTCCAGCGACGCACGCATCAGCGCAGTGTTGTAGCGGATGGTTTCTTCCATCACCGCGCGCAGGATCTCGTCCTTGCTCTTGAAGTGATGAAAGATGCTGCCGGACTGGATGCCCACGGCACCGGCCAGGTCGCGCACGGTGGTGCGCTCGAAGCCCTTGTTGCGAAACAGGTGAGCCGCGGTTTGCAGCAACTTGCCCCGGGCACTGTCGGGGTCGGTCAATTGGCCGCCGTCGACCATGGCGCGCATCACCCGCAGGGCTTTGTGCTCATCCATGCTGCTCTCCTTTACGTCTACTGACATCTTGGCCGGCAATTTAGGCCGTGCCTGCCAGCCAAGCAAGCGCTTGGCTGAAAACTTGTGTCCGGAGTTTACAAACCAAGCGCTTGCTTGGTAGTCTCGTCTCCAGCCATTCGAGGAAGGATTTCTCATGAGCAAGACGGTTCGCATCGGTTGCGCCAGCGCCTTCTGGGGCGACACCTGCACCGCCGCCGCCCAGTTGGTACACGGCGGCAAGCTGGACTATCTGGTGTTCGACTACCTGGCGGAAGTCACGATGTCGATCCTCGCCGCTGCGCGGATCAAAGATCCCCAGGCCGGCTACGCCACGGACTTTGTCGAGGTGCTGTCGCCGCTGCTGGCCGAAATCCAGCGCCAGGGCATCCGCGTGATCAGCAACGCGGGGGGCATCCACCCCCAGGCCTGCGCCGCCGCCCTGCAAGCGGCCTGCGACGCGGCGCAACTGTCGCTGAAAATCGCCGTGCTGCTGGGCGATGACCTGCAGCCCCAACTCAAACACCTGCGCGACAGCGTCGACATGTTCAACGGCGCGCCGCTGCCGCCGTTGTGCGTGTCCGCCAATGCCTACCTCGGCGCGCCGGGCATTGTCCGCGCGCTTGAGCTGGGGGCGGATATCGTCATCACCGGGCGGGTGGTCGACAGCGCGGTGGTCAGCGCCGCGTTGGTGCATGAATTCAACTGGTCATGGCAGGACTACGACCGCCTCGCCCAGGCCGCCCTGGCCGGGCATATCATCGAATGCGGCGCGCAGTGTACCGGCGGCAACTTCACCGACTGGCGCGACGTGCCGGATTACGAGCACATCGGTTTTCCCATCGTCGACGTCAGCGCCGACGGCCAGTTCACCGTGAATAAAGTCGCGGGCAGCGGCGGGTTGATCAGCGAGCTGAGCGTGGCCGAACAACTGCTCTACGAAATCGGCGACCCGCGCGCCTACTTGCTGCCCGATGTGATCTGCGATTTCAGCCAGGTCAAATTGCAGCAGCAAGGCAAACACAGTGTGCGTCTGCACGGTGCCAAGGGTTTGCCGCCGACCGCTCAATACAAGGTCAGCGCCACTTACCCGGACGGCTTTCGCTGCACCGCCAGTTGCCTGATCGCCGGGATCGACGCGGTGGCCAAGGCCGAGCGGGTCGCCCAGGCGATTATCGACAAGACGTCGGAGCTGTTCAGCCAGCGCGGTTGGGCGCCCTACACCGAGGTGAATATCGAACTGCTCGGCAGCGAAGCCACCTACGGCGCGCATGCGCGACGCCGGGACTGCCGCGAAGTGGTGGTGAAGCTGGCGGTGCGCCACCCGAGCAAGCCGGCGCTGGTGCTGTTCGCCCGCGAAATCGCCCAGGCCGCCACCGGCATGGCGCCGGGGCTGACCGGCATCGTCGGCGGGCGGCCGACGGTGTATCCGTTGATTCGACTGTTTTCGTTCCTGATCGATAAATCGTCCTGTGAGCTGGCGATTGATTTGCAGGGTGAACGCCACGCTTGCGCGCTTCCGGCCAGCCACGCACTGGGCACGCCGGCCGCCGCCCTCGAACCGCCCAAACCCCAAGGCCGCGCCGATGCCAGCGTACCCCTGGTGAAACTCGCGGTGGCCCGTTCCGGCGACAAGGGCAACCACAGCAACATCGGGGTGATTGCCCGCGACCCGGCGTACCTGCCGTGGATCGCCGAAGCCCTGACCCCGGCCGTGGTCGTCGACTGGATGGGCCACGTGCTCGACCCGGTCCACGGTCGCGTCGAACGCTGGTACCTGCCCGGCAGCCACAGCCTCAACTTCCTGCTGGAAAACGCCTTGGGCGGCGGCGGCATCGCCAGCCTGCGCATCGACCCGCAGGGCAAGGCCTTTGCCCAGCAGTTGCTGGAAATCCCCATCGCCGTGCCGCAGCACATCGCCGATCAACTCACGTAAAGGAGCGTTGCCGTGGCCTTCGACTCGATCTTCAAAGCCGACCTGCCGGATGTCCTCAAAGGGGAGTCATAAACCATGCCGGTGATCGAAACCCTGATCGACGCCCACAGCCCAGACTTCGTGCGCAACCGCGAAGCGCTGCTGGCGAGCCTGCAGCAACTGCGCCTGTTGGAGCAGAACCTGTTGAGCAAGGCGCTGGAAGCCAAGCCCAAGTTCGACAAACGCGGGCAATTGCTGCCGCGTGAACGCCTCAACCTGCTGCTGGACCCTGGCGCGCCGTTCCTGGAACTGGCCAGCCTGGCCGGCTACAAACTCCATGACGACAAGGACGGCAGCGCCGCCGGCGGCGGGTTGATCGCCGGCATCGGTTACGTCAGCGGCGTGCGCGTGCTGGTGGTGGCGAATAACAGCGCGATCAAGGGCGGCACCATTTCCCCCACGGGCCTGAAGAAATCCCTACGCCTGCAACAGATCGCGATGGAAAACCAACTGCCGGTGGTGACCCTCGCCGAAAGCGGCGGCGCCAACCTCAACTACGCGGCGGAGATTTTCGTCGAAGGCGCGCGCAGCTTCGCCAACCAGGCGCGCATGTCGGCCATGGGCTTGCCGCAGATCACCGTGGTCCACGGCTCGGCCACGGCGGGCGGCGCGTATCAGCCGGGGCTGTCGGATTACGTGGTGGTGGTGCGCGGCAAGGCCAAGCTGTTCCTGGCCGGCCCGCCGCTGCTCAAGGCCGCGACCGGCGAAGTCGCCACCGATGAAGCACTGGGTGGCGCCGAGATGCACGTGCAAATCGCCGGCACCGCGGAATACCTGGCGGAAAACGATGCCGACGGGGTGCGGATCGTGCGCGACATCGTCAGCCTGCTGCCGTGGAACGAGCGCCTGCCGTCGATGCCCAAACGCACGTATGCCGAGCCGCTGTACCCCATCGACGAACTGCTCGGGCTGATCCCCGACGACCCGAAAAAACCCTACGACGTCCGCGAAATCCTCGCACGCCTGGCCGACGGTTCGAACTTCCTCGAGTTCAAGGGCGAGTTCGACGCACATACCGTGTGCGGCCACCTGCACATCCAGGGCCGCGCCGTCGGCGTGATCGGCAATAACGGCCCGATCACGCCCAAGGGCGCCAGCAAGGCCGCGCAATTCATCCAACTGTGCGACCAGAGCCGCACGCCGCTGCTGTTCCTGCACAACACCACCGGCTTTATGGTCGGCACCGAGGCGGAACAGCAAGGCGTGATCAAGCACGGCGCGAAGATGATCCAGGCGGTGGCCAATGCCCGTGTGCCCAAACTCACCGTGGTGGTCGGCGGCTCCTACGGCGCCGGCAACTACGCCATGTGCGGCCGCGGCCTCGACCCGCGCTTCATCTTCGCCTGGCCCAACAGCCGCACCGCCGTGATGGGCGGCGCCCAGGCCGGCAAAGTGCTGCGCATCGTCACCGAAGCCAAACAACAGAAAGACGGCCTGACCCCCGACCCCAAGATGCTCGACATGCTGGAACAAGTCACCGCACAAAAACTCGACAGCCAATCCACCGCGCTGTACGGCAGTGCAAACCTATGGGATGACGGCCTGATCGACCCACGGGATACCCGCACGTTGCTGGGGTTCCTACTGGATATCTGCCAGGAAGCCGACATACGGACGTTGCAACCGAACAGCTTTGGCGTAGCACGGCTCTAAAGTCATCAAGACAACAAAACCCTGCTGTTGCTCTGCTTTTGCTCTGCTTTTGATTTTGATTTTGATCTTAGGCGCCCCGTCAAACCACGCTGGCCGAACGCAGGCTTGAATCCGTGGGCAACCCGGCAGGACGCCGGGTTAGCCGTCCTGGGCCAGGGATGGCCCATGACGGCGGCCCACGGATTCAAGCCTGCGTTCGGGCACACCGAGCCTAGGCGAGGTGCCGAGTGGTGGGGCAAGAGCCCTTTGGTTACTTTGGGGCTTTTCCAAAGTGACCCGCCGTAAGGGCGGAACCCATAGCAGCCGTGACCGCAGCAATGGATATGTACTCAACTCAACCCAAAAAAATGGTCGGCCCAGAGGCCGCCATCGGGGGCAAGCCCCCTCCCACATTTGGAGCTAGGTGAGCCCAATTTCGAGCGAGGTGAGCCCATTGGATATCTACCCGCTGTAGGACCGCCAGCAAACCAGCTCCCACAGACGGAGCCATGCACACCCGAAAAACGCCCACACGGAGAACAATAAAAAATGATCTTCACCCAAGAACACCAGGCACTGCGCCGCACCGTCCGCGCCTTCGTCGACCGTGAGATCAACCCCCACGTCGACGAATGGGAAAAAGCCGGCCGCTTCCCCATCCACGATATCTTGCGCAAGGCCGGCGACCTCGGTCTGCTGGGCATCTCCAAACCCGAACAATTCGGCGGCATGGGCCTGGACTACAGCTACTCCATCGTCGCCGCCGAAGAATTCGGCAGCATCCGCTGCGGCGGCATCCCCATGTCCATCGGCGTACAGACCGACATGTGTACCCCCGCCCTCGCCCGCTTCGGCTGCGACGCACTGCGCGAAGAATTCCTGCGCCCGGCCATCAGCGGCGAGCAAGTCGGTTGCATCGGCGTCTCGGAAGCCGGCGCCGGTTCCGATGTGGCCGGGCTGAAGACCCAGGCACGCAAGGACGGCGACGACTACGTGATCGACGGCAGCAAAATGTGGA
>Ga0208898_1000088_pt1 | contig 102906 bp, 102 predicted proteins | sample VirMetDEL_Mar_4_FD_184513 | JGI IMG/M metagenome (GOLD analysis project Ga0208898, IMG submission 184513) | Aqueous microbial communities from the Delaware River and Bay under freshwater to marine salinity gradient to study organic matter... | ecosystem: Environmental > Aquatic > Marine >... | reverse complement strand
CAAGCTGACATTTCGCCAGTTCCACCTAGAAACACAAGCGTCGCGCGGAGGTACTTTCCAAATCATTCAGCGGGATGCCTGTCTCCCCTGACGCCGGCTGAACATCTGTTTTTACACACTCTGGGCCGATTGCTGCCTTTGGCGCACGGCAGCAATCGGCCAAACGCTGTCAGTCGTCACGCTGAGGTGTGGCAATGCTCTTCAAAAAGAGGCGTCCCCTGGACGGCTGCTCAATATCCTTCCATAAACAGCACAGCCTCCAATTGGCGGGCGCTGTAGCTCAAGCCCGATCGTGTATTAAGCGCCTCCACAATGGACGCGACGAGACGATTTGCATCGAGCTGCGCTGGCCATGACATATATGCATTGCGCCATACGGTACGAGTCGCTCGTGGCCGACTACCGCCACGTCCAGCAATCAGGCCTAGGTTGGGATACTGCGTCTTGAAGGAATCGAGCTCGACGTCATCGAACACGGCCTCAGCAATAGCCACCAATGCGGTGGCTACACGCGAGTCGTAGATCACAAAGTCGTCTGGGTAAAACATGGCGTACAGCTTCGTCCATGCACTGTTCATTGCAGCAGGGTTCTGAGCGTTGCGATTAGCCGCACGTTGCAGGTTGGCGACCACGGAATCGGCATCCTGTGTAGGCAGGCGCACCCCGCCCCACTGGCAGATAGACGCGAATAACGCCAACACGGCGTTGGCATTACCGGCAAGGTCAAGACTTAGCTTCTGAGCCTGCGTAATAAACCCCTGCAGTACTTGCTCAGTCGCTGCAAAATTCACTCCCGGGGAGGGCCAGAAGTAGCTGCTCAATCGTGCATCCAGCCCCTGGGCTGTGTGGGCTGGGTATACCTTCCGGCGGCGATCGTAGATTTGAAAGGGTTCATGTTCAAGGTAGAAGGCAAAGCGCGCTTCCCAGGGGCTCAAATCATGGCAACCCAGGGGCGCCTCGGCAGCCGGCTCGACTTCAGCGGTCAGCTCCTGCGTTTCGTCCAGGCCAAGCAATTCATACAATCCGTCGGCGACACGCCGGTAACGCGCCACTTGGCCGTTGCGCGCCCAGTAACCGGTGTGCTCACACAGGTTTGCCAGCTGCGTATTGATTGTGTTGGCGGCGAAAAAGTCCAGGCCCACGCGATAGCGTTCGTTGGCATCGGTGGGGCTTAAATAGACCCTGCGGCCACTGGTTTTAAGGTCTGCAGCGCGGAAGTGTAGCGGTAGCGCGCCGGCGTGGATTTCAAGGGCGATTGCATCGTGCAGGGCCATTAGGCATTCCAAATGCTGGGGATAAGAGGTTTTCCGTTATAGCGATAGGCTACTCGGCGTAGGGCGCGTAATCCAGTGTGGTAAACATACGGCTAAGACTTCAGGCAGGGCTGTGCTTAAGCCCAATCGCCTTGCGTTCGCCCCCATTTAATAAGTCAGTAATCCAACCAATAAGGCCTGGAGGCCTAGTCGTTATTCGCTGACAGCGTTCAGCCGACAGGGCGTGGCAACGACAGTGCGTGAAAATAAAGTTCAGCGGCGTCGTGCCGATACATTGACGACTATTGCTACGCGCTCAGGGATCTTTAACGAAATCCTCAGGACGTTGGAAGTCATGGCTGGAACGTTAATTACACCTAATCATTAGACATATGGAAGCCATAATGAAACGGATTGAGCGGGACTTCGTTACGCTGTTTAACTACCTCTGGTACAAGGATTTTCCCGTTACTGAAGCAGCCGGCCTGGCGAATCGGGCCAACTGGACGATTCATATGGGCCTCGTAATTCGGCAATGTGCCAGCCTGCTGGGGGCACGGGCGCTTTTCGAATCGGGCGGGCGTACCGATGCGGTGGTGCAGTACTCCGAAAAGGATATTTTGACCTTCGTGGAATGGGAGTGGAAGCGTGCCCACACGGACATCAACGAAATCGAAAAACTGTATAGCAAGGCCGGTCAGGCAGCCTTTCAGACGTTCATTGGCTACAGCCGTGTAGAGGATATTCAAAAGGCTCTGGACCAAACGTTGAACAAATGGATCGATGCTAAAAGCCCCTTGATTTATTTTCTTATTACCTACGATGTGGTTAAAGGCAACCGTCACTTCGTTGATCTTGTGACCTACCAATTTACAAAAAACCGCTGCAAGAAAATACGCAGTCAGCCGGCGCTACCCTGGATGGTGAATCGCAAGAAATTCATCGCCGCTGAGGAAAACACATAAAGCCTAAAAGACTTCGGAACTGTTGCCGATCAGCATTTCCCTGCTGGCCTCATCGGCAATTCCGGGCAACATGGTGGAGGGCCGAATGGGGGTTCACCACAGCAGCGCTTCAACTTCGTCGTACTTATCCGCCAACTTGAGGAAGGTGTTCGCCCAGCCACTGCTGAGGCTGAGTTCTTGCAGGGGGCCGGTGACGGCGAACAGAACCGCCACATCCAGCCTGTTGGGCAAACCACCTGATTTGAGCACGCTGATCAAGCCTAGCAATTCACCCTTCGCTTGTGCCTCGTCTTTCCAGCTTGACCAGCAGAAGTCGTTGTCTGGAAGACCGATCAGTTCTATCGCGGCTTCGAGGACGTGGATGAGGCTTTCAATCGGGGTCTCACGATTGATTCCTTCCTGAAGCAATTGCCGTGCGCGGCCCACATTCATTGGGGCTGCCCTTCATTGTGGATGGAGGGTGAACAGCATAGAGAAGATCGGGCGCCGGCCATAGATGCAAGAGGTCGCCGAGTCTTTGCATGGGCTGAGACGACTCGGCGACCCTTTTTGAGTGACGCGTCTAGTTAACGGCCGCCTCCCGCTCCATCAACTTATCCACCAACAAAACCCCCAACTCACTCAGTTGATGAATCGCCAACGCCACATCCCGCTGCTTCCCTTCCAGCTCATCCGACAGGTCCAGCAACAACGCAGTCACCGAAGAAAAAGTCTCATAGCTATTGGCAATCAGCACTTCGCTGCTGACATCGTCCGCAACGCTGAACAGCGTAGTCGAAGGTGGAGGAGGCGGCCCTGGCGGTTCGGCGCCCGTGTTGAGGTAGTGATCAATTGCACGATGCGCCGCCTGATTCAGTTTCAGGTCGGGACCGTTCGGAGGGTTAGGCGTGACTTTGTACATGTGTGTTGTACCTGTTTTAGGGCCAACACCTTTTCGCTACTAAACGAGAGGGTGGCGGCTGTACGCAGGTTAGTAGACCGGGGAAACACACAAAGCCGGCGCGCCCGAGGGCGCCCTGCGCACAGCCACCATCAAGTACAGACAAGAACATCTGATCGATGAGGCTCATGCACTTTATGTTGTCACTCGGGCTACTAAACCCGATCACTGAGTTGTCAGCGACCGGGCCACCTTAGAGACGCCCACTCAAGCGCACAAGCCGGCGGATTCTGACGCAACTGTAGGCAACGGGGCAAGGCGCTGCAGCTTGCTGTAGGACATGTCTACAAGGTAGGCGCGAGCTGGCGCGCGAAGAATCCTGGAGCGCCGCGGGAAACCAGAGTCGCGGCGTTATCGTTGACGGTTTTCGCGAGCAAGCTCGCTCCTGCATAGGGTTGCGTTGATCACTGGAGGTTGTTGTCGAGGGACGCCCGGCCAGCCTGCTTGGGCCGGTGGCCGAGTCGCTGGTGGGCTTGGTCATGAACGATAAGTTTGAATCCGTCCGCCAGTGCGAGGCCCACGATTGCGTGCTGTTGTTCCATGACCTGAGCAAATCACACCACCGGCGCTGGTGCAGCATGGCGACCTGCGGCAACCGGATGAAGGTGGCGGCGTTTCGTTCCAGGAATAAACCTTGAGTCGATAGGGGGCAGTTTTTCTTTGATTGAACTTGGTATTGCTCAGCATTGCCCCATAACTACCCCTGTCTCCATTAACCGCAAGGACAGACCATGACCAACCCAACTGAAACCGCCATCCTCGCCGGCGGCTGCTTCTGGGGCATGCAGGACCTGTTGCGACGCTACCCCGGCGTGCTGCAGACGCGCGTCGGCTATACCGGTGGCGATGTGCCGAATGCCACCTACCGCAACCATGGCAACCATGCTGAAGCGATTGAGATCGTGTTCGACCCGGCGGTGATTTCCTACCGGCAGATCCTTGAGTTCTTTTTCCAGATCCATGATCCGAGCACGCCGAACCGGCAGGGCAATGATCTGGGGCCAAGCTATCGTTCGGCGATTTACTACCTGAGCGAGCAGCAACGGGAGATTGCCGAAGATACCGCGGCTGACGTGGATGCCTCCAACCTGTGGCCGGGGCCTGTGGTCACGGAAATTGAACCCGCCAGGGAGTTTTGGCAGGCGGAGCCGGAGCATCAGGATTATCTGGAGCGGATACCCAACGGCTATACCTGCCACTTCATCCGGCCGAACTGGAAGTTGCCCAAGCGGACTTGAACGTGAGTAGCGCCGGGGGGAAGGTCGCGACAGGTGAGAACGGCCTGACCCCCTATTTTCTCATTTCCTTTCTTATGCCTTGAATCCACTGCCCGCCTTCTAGAGAATCCCCGCCTTTGGCTCGAAAGGATGCGTGCGATGAAGTTCGAAGGGACTTTCCAATACATGGGCAATCACGGGATCGTGTTCAACGTTTCGCAGATCACCCTCACCGACAGCGAGCGCGGACGCCTGCGCGAGCTGCATTTTGGCGAGGCGAAAAGCGCCCATTACGAGGTCAACAGCAAGGTCGTCGAGGTGTACGACAAGATGTTGGCCAAGAGCCTGCCGTGCATGATGATGATCGGCATCTCCAAGCCACTGACGCGGCAACAGGGCGACACCCTCAATGCCCAGCGCACCAGGATCGCCAACCTGGCCGCCAGTGCCTTCGCTGGCGCCACTTCTGCTGTGGCTTCCCCTTACGTGGGTGTTCCTGTTGGCGCGGGTGTGCGCATGTATGCCAATGAAATCCTGCCCACCTATCATGCCGGCGACGTACTGGTCAGCATCGAAGCGCAGGTCAACGGCGGCATCGGCCCGCAACGCAGCGCCTCGACACTGATCATCAAGACCTGACGGGAGAAGCACATGTCTGACATTACCCAGTTGGTCCTGGCCCTGGTGCTGTTTTTTCTGCTCGATCGGTTTGTCAAACCGTACCTGCTTCGCACGTGGCTGGGGGGGCTGCTGGTGGTGGCGGGGGCGGTCGGCTGCGTGGCGGCGAGCCAGGTCCGTCCATGGGGGGCTGACCTGGGGTTGCTGTCGATCTTTGCGGTGGCGTTGGGGGTGGGGTTGTTCCTGAAGCGGCGGCGGTTTGAGCGAGTCGGTTGAAGGGGGGGCAGCTCATTAGCCATTACAGCTCTGCTTGTTGATTTCGAACCGTCCAACCTCTTTTACGTTTTTGCTGCCGAATATGTAAATGAAGGTGCCACCCAATGAAATGATGGACTGGTCCCTTGGCATTTGCGCGGCGCAGACAGCCTGGGTGATGCTTGATTTCATCACGCCCAAGTCAACGTCCTCGGGATGGGTATCGTAATCGACCAACGTGTAATAGAACTTGAGGGCGTGACTGTTGGCCGCTTCCGCGCGAACGAAGGTTAGATGCTCGTCGATCTTTCGATTCCCGGGCGTCGTTCGTGCGGTCACGATGATGAGGTCGCTGAGGAAAGTGGTTTTACTGGGCTGGGGGGGTTCCTGGAAGGCCTGTATGACTAAAACCCCGACCAGGCTCAAAAACAGTAGCCCCCATGCCGAATACACAAACGCCTTTTTGGTTTTTGCTGTTGCCATGTCCTGGTTTCCTTGCGTTTGAGGCCCGCAGTGGCGGCGCGACGGCCTCACGGACTCAGTGGGGCGTTCCGATACCAAGGCAGGAACCCGCGAAATTGATCAGACGTGCACCGTTGGTGGCGTGAGGTCGGTTTCTTGCGCTTCGGGCGCGTCAGCAAGTTGCATGGCTGACAGCGCTTTCAGCTTGAAATAGGGGCCTGTGAAGCGTGTGCCTCCATCCAGTGTGGTGAGCGTGATCCGCTCTGAATCGCACCGATGGAATGGGGTGAACATACGTTTCTTGGGGCAGTAAACGCCTTCCTGCGTCTCGGAATACTTCAAGGCACGCATCGCGTTTTGCAGCGCCGCAGGGCTGACAGGGCTGGCCATGCACCACTCGGAAAGGGCGGCATCGTGGTACATCCTGTAGGTCGCCCCTATGCATGCACCCAGGGTGCCTCCATAGAGGACGTTGCTCTTGAATGTGTCGGTTAGGCCGACGCTGTGTGCAACGAACAGCATAAGGGCCGTCGTTACAAAACAGAGGAGGGTGCTTTCCAGCAGTGCCAATGCCTTGTAAGGGTCTACGGCCAGTTGGTCTTTGAGCTTAAGTCGTGTGACGGCCGTGTCGGCGTGTTGTGGCGCGTGGGTGTCAAGCGGTTTCAAGCGGTACCCCTCCTGGGTTGAGTTTTCCTGATCGAGAACGGCTCGCATTTTACGCAAAGTGAAGCGGCTGGGTAGGACGTTTTGTTTGGGCTTCATCTCTATCGTTTGCCGCCTCAGCTTGCCGCCGATGGCGGAGTGTCAGCCACCGTGATAGCGGGAGAATGCGCAGGTGCTGAGGCGTGGTGAAGGTTAGACACAGGCGCTAATAGTATCGATCGGCTGCTTATGCGAGCGCTGGACTAGGATTTTTCTTCCGGAGTATTCCGGACTCAAAATTCACTGGCATCGACAAGGAGTAGCCAGTAGGCTACAAATAATTCTGTGACCCATCTGATCGGCAGGACGCCGGAGTTCGATACATGGCTCGACGGCATGAGCGATATTTATGGAAAAACCGCTGTTCTCACACGGTTAGACCGAGCCGAGGAAAACAATTTCGGCGATTGTGCACCTGTAGGCGATGGGGTGAGTGAAATGCGTGTGTTTGTCGGGCCCGGCTACAGAATTTACTTTGTGCGTACGGGCATCACTGCTTACCTGATGCTCTGGGGCAGTGATAAAACCGACCAGAACAGAGGAATCAAACGGGCAAAAGAGATCCTTGATGCCCTGAGAGGTAGATGAAATGAGCGAATCGAAATTCAAACCAGAGGACATGCCGATCCTCGATCTTGATACCTCCGGTACCAGCGTCTATGAAGCGTCGCGCTTCCTCGATAGCCCGGAAACCATCAGCGCTTATCTGGCGCAGAGCATGAAATCTCAAGACCCGCAGGTGCTCATGAAAGCGCTTGCCGAGGTCACCAAGGCCCAGGGCGTGAACAAGGTGGCGGAGTCTGCGGGGGTTAATCGCGAGAGCCTGTATAAAACGCTGAAAGGCGGTTCTAAAACGCGCTATGAGACGATTCAGAAGTTGATGCTGGCGTTAGGCGTGGAACTGACGGTGCAGCCGATTGCGGCGGTGGCAGTCAAGAAAGCTGCAAGAGCAAAGCGGGCTTTGGCCGGTAAACCCTGACGCGCGGTTTAGCGAGCGACCACAACCCTTGTAAAACACCGAGGACCCATGTGGGAGGGGGCTTGCTCCCGATTGCGGTGTGTCAGCCAGCCATGTATCGACTGACACTCCGCCATCGGGAGCAAGCCCCCTCCCACATGGGATTGATGGTGTTATGGAGACCGAGCCGCCCCCAGAACCCAGCGCTTCAGCGCACCAGGCAAGGCTGCTTGTTGTTATAACGCCACCCCGGAATCAGGAACTGCATCGCCACGCTGTCATCCCGTGCGCCGAGGCCCATGCCTTTGTACAGTTCGCGGGCTTTGGCCACGGCGTCCATGTCGATGTCCACGCCCAGGCCGGGCTTGGCCGGCACTTTCACATAGCCGCCTTCTATTTTCAGCGGTTCGCGGGTCAGGCGTTGGCCGTCCTGCCAGATCCAGTGGGTGTCGATGGCGGTGATGTCGCCCGGGGCGGCGGCGGCCACTTGGGTGAACATGGCCAGGGAAATATCGAAGTGGTTGTTGGAGTGCGAGCCCCAGGTCAGGCCCCACTCATGGCACATCTGCGCCACGCGCACCGAGCCTTGCAGGGTCCAGAAGTGCGGGTCGGCCAAGGGGATGTCCACCGATTGCAGCTGGATCGCGTGGCCCATTTCGCGCCAGTCGGTGGCGATCATATTGGTGGCGGTTTTCAGGCCGGTGGCGCGGCGGAATTCGGCCATGACTTCGCGCCCCGAGTAACCGTTTTCGGCGCCACATGGGTCTTCGGCGTAGGCGAGCACGTGGTGCTGGTCGCGGCACAGCCGGATGGCTTCTTTCAGTGACCAGGCGCCGTTGGGGTCGAGGGTGATGCGTGCATCGGGGAAGCGTTCGGCCAGGGCGGTGACGGCTTCGATCTCTGCGTCGCCGCTCAATACGCCGCCCTTGAGCTTGAAGTCGTTGAAGCCGTACTTGGCCTTGGCGGCTTCGGCCAGGCGCACCACGGCCTCGCTGGTCAGGGCGGTTTCATGGCGCAGGCGAAACCACGCATCGTCGCTGTCGGCTTCGTTGCGGTAAGCCAGGTCGGTGGCGCTGCGGTCGCCGACATAAAACAGGTAGCCGAGCATTTTCACCGCATCACGCTGCTGGCCTTCGCCGAGCAGGGCAGCCACCGGCACTTCGAGGAACTGGCCCAGCAGGTCGAGCAGGGCGGCTTCCATGGCGGTGACGGCATGGATGGTGATGCGCAGGTCAAAGGTTTGCAGGCCACGGCCCGCCGAATCCCGTGAGGCAAAGGTGCTGCGCATCTGGTTGAGGACGCGCTGGTACTGGCCGATGGGTTGGCCGATCACCAGGCTGCGCGCGTCTTCCAGGGTTTCGCGGATGCGTTCGCCGCCGGGCACTTCACCGACGCCGGTGTTGCCGCTGCTGTCCTTGAGAATCACGATGTTGCGGGTAAAAAACGGTCCGTGGGCGCCGCTGAGGTTGAGCAGCATGCTGTCGTGACCGGCCACCGGGATGACCTGGAAGTGGGTGATGACGGGAGTATTCATGGCTAATTCCTAAAGAGGCTCAGAGAGATTTGCTGATGGCAGCGCCGGTGGGCACGGCGCCCGGCGAGGCCGATGCGGCAGCGGGCGAGGTCTTGGCGAAGAACACCAGGATCGCGGCGAGCACCGAGGTGCCGGCCAGGCCGTAGAGACCGCCCTGGATCGAGCCGGTGGTCTGCTCCAGGAAGCCGAAGGTGGTCGGCGCAACGAAGCCACCCAGGTTGCCGATGGAGTTGATCAAGGCAATCACGGCTGCGGCGATGCGCACGTCCAGGTAGCCCTGTGGGATGGGCCAGAACAGCGAAGACGCCGACTTGAACCCAATGGCCGCAAAGCAGATCGCCACGAACGCGAAGATCGGCCCGCCGGTGGTGGACATGAACATGCCTGCTGCGGCAATCAACAGCGCAGCCGCGACCCAGGCCTGCTGGAACTTGAATTTGCCCGACAGCGTCGCGAAGGCGTACATGGCGATGATCGAGATCAGCCACGGGATCGAGTTGAAGAAACCCACCTGCACATCGCTCAGGTCACCCATCTTCTTGATGATGCTCGGCAGCCAGAACGTCGCCGCGTAGATCGTCAGTTGAATGCAGAAGTACAGGGCGCAGAACAGCAGGATCTGGCGGTCCCTGAGCAGCTTGCCGAGGGTCGGCTTGACGCTGGTCAGGGCTTCACGCTCGCGCTGTTCCTGGTCGATGGCGTTGACCAGCGCATCCTGTTCTTCACGGGTCATCCATTTGGCGTCGTGGGGCTTGGAATCGAGCCAGAACCACACAAAGAAACCGATCACCACCGAGGCCAGGCCTTCGATGGCGAACATCCATTGCCAGCCGTGGAAGCCGAACCCTTCGATCTGCAGCAGCGCGCCTGACAGCGGGCCGGAGATCAGCGAGGCCACCGCCGAGCCGCTGAGGAATATCGCAATGGCCTTGCCGCGCTCAACCCCCGGCAGCCAGCGCGTGAAGTAGTAGATCACCCCGGGGAAGAACCCGGCTTCGGCCACGCCCAGCAGGAAGCGCAGGATGTAGAAGTGGGTTTCGTTCTGGATGAACGCCATCAGCGTGGCGACGATGCCCCAGGTGAACATGATGCGGGTCAGCCAGATGCGCGCGCCGACCTTTTGCAGCAGCATGTTGGAGGGCACTTCAAAGAGCGCGTAGCCGATGAAGAACAGCCCGGCACCGAAGCCATAGGCGGCAGCTCCGATGCCCAGGTCATGTTCCATGTGCGTGCGCACAAAGCCGATATTGACCCGGTCGATGTAGTTGAGGATGAACATGATCACGAACAGTGGGAGCACATGGCCCTTCACTTTGCTCACGGCGCGCGCGAGGACCGGATCACTTTCTGGTGCGGCAGATGCATGGCTTGAATTGTTCACAATTCAAAACTCCCCCTGATTGTTTTTATGCGGGTTTGCGTGTTTTGTTGATAGACATCATACAAGTGAGTTTCTGAGATTCGCAATGCGGTCGTGAGTGATTTGTTCTTATAAGACCGTACGGTTATCGGGTATTTTGGTTATTTGATTAATGTTTATTGGGGTTTTTGGCGGGGTAAAGAAGGTTGGTTGTCGCGAGTTCTTCACGGTGACGATGATTGAGGTAAGGCAGGCATCAGATTGGTTGTCATACAAGTTGACTGGCTTTTGAATCAACACCGCCTCGTGCCCGATCGGGATGTTAAGCTCCCTCCAGCCCAACCCCGTGGACCCGCAACGATGCCCATTGATAGTGGACCTCCCGTCCGTAGACGCTCCAACAACCTGGCCCAAGGCGTGCTCGACGCCCTGACCCAGCGCATCCTGCTTGGGCAGTTGAAGCCCGGTGAAAAGCTGCCGTCCGAATCCACCATCGTGCTCGAGCATGGGGTGAGCCGGACCGTGGTGCGCGAGGCCCTGTCCAAGCTGCAAGCCTCGGGGCTGGTGGAGACGCGCCATGGCATCGGCACCTTTGTGCTGGCGCAACAGGCCCAGCAAGGCTTGCGCCTGCATGTGGACACCGTCGCCAGCGTGCGCAACATGCTCGAGCTGCGCCTGGGCCTGGAAGTGCAGGCGGTGGCGCTGGCCGCCGTGCGCAGGTCCGACGCGCAGCTGGCCCACATGCGCGCCGCTCTCGACGACTACCAGGCCTCGCTGGCCAACAACGACAGCTGCGTGGAAGAGGACAGGCGTTTTCACCAGTTGATCGCCGAAGCCACTGGCAACACGTTCTTCACCGAGATCATGCAGCACCTGGGCAATGCGATGATTCCGCGTACCCAGGTGAAGGGCGCCGAGCGCGGCGGGGCGGACTTTGCCAAGCTCGGGCAACTGGCGAACCTGGAGCATGAGGCGATCTTCAACGCGATCAAGCGCCAGGACCCGGATGCCGCAAGAGCGGCGATGGTGTTGCATCTGACCAACAGCCGGGATCGATTTTCCGGCGAATAAAAAAGGAACACAGGTTGAACGAACACACCTTGTCCATGCGCCTGGAGCGCGTGGCCGCGCAGGTGCCGAGGGGCGCGCGGCTGGCCGATATCGGCTCGGACCACGCCTACCTGCCGGTGGCCTTGATGCGCCGTGGCGTGATTGAGGCGGCGGTGGCGGGCGAGGTGGCGAGCACGCCGTTCCACGCGGCGCAGCGCACCGTGCGCGACAATGGCCTGGAGCAGCACGTCACGGTGCGCCTGGCCGATGGGTTGGCGGCGATAGAGCCGGCGGACGCGATCACCGCGATCAGCGTGTGCGGCATGGGCGGCGAGACGATCCGCGACATCCTCGACAGTGGCAAGGCCCACCTCAGCGGCCGCGAACGTCTGATCCTACAACCCAACGGCGGCGAACAGCCGTTGCGCCACTGGTTGATGAGCAACGGCTACCGCATCCTCAGTGAGGAGCTGCTGCACGAAAACCGCTTCTACTATGAAATCATCATGGCCGAGCGCGCCGAACCCGTGGTGTACAGCGCTGAGGAGCTGTACTTCGGCCCCATGCACCTGCAGGCCCGCAGCCCGGCGTTCCTCGCCAAGTGGCAGCGTGCGTTGCGCCTGAAAAAACGCACCCTGGCGGGCTTTGAACAGGCTCGGCAGCGGGTGCCGCACGCGAAGGCGCAAGCCATCGCCCAGCAGGTCCAGTGGATTACCCGGCTGCTGGCGTAAATAGGCCGCTGGACTCCCTTCAAGTTCTCCCCATGGGCGGCCGATAGGCTGTGGTGATTGAGGGCGTTTCAGTGCGCGCCTCGGGTGGTCGTCTCCGCAGGTGACGATGCCTGTGTCGCAACTGGGTGCTTTCGCCCCATTTTCGAGCACGCCCCGGGCCGTATTGGCGCGTGGCGTGCCCTGTTTCAGGGCTGTGCAGCAGCGGCCCGTATCTTGCTAGTGCCAACCTAATCAATGACATGGCATTTTGCCGTTAGTCATTTCAAGGCTTCGCCTGCCGTCTAACGCGTGGGTTGTTTTTGGGAGTGGACATGCACAGCCTTTTATCACCCGGTATCCGCCTGCTCGGACGTTTCGGCTTCGCGCGTAAGTTCCAGATCCTGTTCTTCCTGTTCATGCTGCCCCTGGCGGGCAGCCTGTGGATGATCGGCCAGGACTATCGCGACAAGTTAGGCGTGATTTCCGCTGAGCAGTCCGGCCTTCGTCAACTGTTGGCCCTGGACGCGCTGGATGGCCAATTGACCGTCCAACGTAACCTGGCTGCGCGCTGGAAAGCGGCGGACATCCTGCATGCCCCGACGCCAGCGGCGAAGGCGGCGATGGATAAGGTGGATGCCAATTTCCCGCTGATCCTGCAAAGCCTGCAGGCCCTCGGTGATGCCCTGAAAACCCAGAACGCCGGCGCTGACGTCCTGGCCCGCTTCGAGGCTTTGCAGGCCACGGTCAAGGGCATGGACTCGGCGTCCCTGCGCACCGTGGGTTGGTGGCCGGATGGCTACGACCGCTTCACCGCCGCGCTGACGGCGATGCAGGCCCTGCGCGAACAGATCACCCTCGACGCCGGCCTGATCCTCGATCCCTGGTTGGAAACCTACATGCTCATGCAGATGGGCACCCAGCAAACGCCCGACCTGATCGAGCGTATCGGGCGGATGGCCAGTGTGGGGCAGTCCTCGATTTCCTCGGGGCAGTTCACCTTGCAGAGCCGTTTGCAGATGCGCGACTTGCGCAGCCGCATCGGCGATGCGCGGGATCAACTGGTCAAGGCTGCGGCTTCGCTCAAGGCCAAGCAATACGCCGGGATGGAACCGTGGACAGCGCAATACGACACCAGCCTGCAGTTGTTGGATAACGAACTCAAAGTGCTCGACGACGGCGTGTTCGGCGGCAGCATCAAGCTGGATACGGCCGGTTTCGAGCGCAGTATCGACGCCATGCTTACCTCGCTTGGCGCGTTGCGTGTTCAGTCGCTGACGTCGATGGATGCGCGCCTGGACTACTACCACGAGCACGCGAACACGCAATTCATACCGATGGCGGCAACGTTCAGCCTGTTGGCGTTGGCGGCGCTGTACCTGTTCATGTGCCTGCAAGCGTCCATCCGTCGAAGCGCCAGCGGCATCACTACGCTGGCCGAGTCCCTGCGCGACGGCAACCTGTGCGTGGCCGTGACGGTAGAAGGGCGCGACGAACTCGCGGCGATCAGCACCGCGCTGAACGTCGCGGTGGTGCAATTGCGCACCAGCCTGCTCGGCGTCAATCACGAAACCCAGCAGCTTGGCTCGGCGGTGCTTACTCTGAATTCGCAATCGGGCAGCACCCTCAGCGAAGTCGAAGACCAGCAGCACCAGATCAGCCAGATCGCCGCCGCCGCCACGCAGTTGGCCGCCACGTCCATGGGCGTCGCGCGCAGCTGCGAACAGGCCTCGGGCAGTGCCCAGCAGACCCGGCGCATCGCCGAAGACAGCAGCCGCGACAGCCAGCGCACCACCGCCAGCATCCAGCAGCTCAACCAGCGCCTGACCGACACCTCGGACGCCTTGCAGCAGGTCAGCCAGCAAGGCCAGCAGATTCAATCGGTGGTCGACACCATTCGTGGCATCGCCGAGCAGACCAACCTGCTGGCCCTTAACGCCGCCATTGAAGCCGCACGCGCAGGCGAGCAGGGCCGGGGCTTTGCGGTGGTCGCCGATGAAGTGCGCAGCCTGTCGCAACGCACCCAGGCCTCGACAGCGCAGATCGCCGGCACCGTCGACAGCCTGCGCGCCACCGTGAGCCAGGCGGTGACGCTGATGGGCGCCGCGTGCGAGCAGGCCTTGACCGATGCCGAGTCCGTCACCGGCCTGGGCACGCGCCTGGGCGAGATTGCCGGCGCGGTGCAGAACGTCACCGACACCCTGGCGCAAATCGCCACGGCAGTGGAGGAGCAGGCAGCGACGGCGGATGAAGTGAGCGGCAATATCCAGCAAGTCGACCAGGCCGCCGGGCGCCTGCTGGACGGCGCCCGCGCGGTAAACCGTGCGGCGGACACCTTGAGCAAGGGCAGCCAGGCGTTGAGTGATAACACCGCACGCTTTCGCCTGAGCTGAGGCCTGTAAACCCTCAAGATCCAACCCTGTGGTGGGGGCAAGTCCCCTCCCACAGGTTCAGGTCAGTTGGCCGAGGTATGCAGCACCTCAATCCACAGCGCCCCCTTGCCCGACGCCGCTTCCCCCACCCGCTTCAACGCACCGCTGGCGCTGACTGCATAGGTGCCGACCTTGTCGCTTTTCTCGCCGGTCACCAGCAGCCAATGCCCGTTGGGGGAGAACGCGATATTGCGCGGCTGCTTCTCCTCGACCGGGTAGTTGTCGACATAGCGCAGGCCGCCGGTGGCGGTATCCACCGCAAACGCCGACACCGAACTGCTGGTGCGCTCGCTCATCAGCAACAGCTTGCCGTCCGGCGACAGGCGCAGGTCGGCCGCCCAGATGCGCGGCGTCGGGTCGTCTTTCAGGTCATTGTTGCGCGCGTCACGCACTTCACCATGGGCCAGTTTCAAACGCTCGGGAATGCCATTGGCCACGCCAATCTGGGTCAGCGCGCCGGTACTGTCATCGATGGCAAACGCGGTGACAGTGCCGCTCATTTCACCGACCACATACAGGTACTTGCCGTTGGCCGAAAACGCCAGGTGCCGAGGCCCGGTGTTGGCCGGCACGCTCACGTAGCCGCTGCCGATCGGGGTGAGTGCGCCGGTGGCGGCGTCGAAGTGGTATTGCAGCACATGGTCCGTGCCCAGGTTGCCGGCGTAGGCAAAGCGATTGCTGGGGTCGGTGCGCAGCGAGTGGGCATGCAGGCCGGTCTTGTAGGTGTGGATAGGTTCAGGCTTGTCGATGGGCTGGACGCTGAGGGTATCGGCACCGTAGGACGCCGCGAGCAAATAGCGCCCGGTGCGGTCGGTGGCCAGGTACGCCATGCTTTCGGCCAGTGGCGCCTTGGACTGCGGCGTCAGGCGGCCGGTTGTCGGGTCGATGCTGAAGCCCTGGACCTGAAACGGCTTGACCCGTAACGCCGCGAACAAGGTCTTGCCGTCGGGGCTGAGGGCCATGGGGTTGACCTGGTCGCCGGCCGTCACTTGCTCGACCAGGCTCAGGGCGCCGTTACTTTCGTCGAGGCGGTACTGGGAAATCAGCCCGTCAACCGGGCTGGAGATGTACGCAAACGTGGCGGCGTGGGCGTGGGCACTGAGGCCGCAGACCACAGCGGCGGCCAGGAGCAGGGGTTTGTTCACAGGTGATCCTTTATTGTTATGGGTGTGATCAGTCATCGTATGACTGTAGGCGGGTCTCGGCAATGATTGTTTTATCGGTGGTCGGGGCGCTGTATCTCTGCCCGCGCCAAGGGCATGATGCGCGGCATGAATAACGATCCCATCGCACTTTACTGGCGCTTCAAGGCCCCCGATCCCGGCATCGGCCCGCGCGAACAGGCACCCATGCTCGCCCAGGAGCAGGCCTGGGCACGGGAGCATGCAGCCGGGCATCACTTCAGTTGGATCGAAGTGCTGCTGCCGCCGCTGTGCTTTGGTGTGTTCCTGCCCAGCCTGGTGTTCATGCTGGGCGTGTGGCTGTACGGGGCCGCGTTCGCGCCAGGGCTGGACGTGGACCGTGTCATCGGCGACACGTTTGCCTGGCAGGTGTTGGCGGCAGTCGTCTTTACGGCGGCCTGGGGGCTGCGCAACTACCTGCGTGATACCCGCGATCCCATCAAGCGCTACTGGCAGGCCATGCCGGACCAGGGCGTGGTCGAGCTGGAGCGCCACAGGCTGGTATCGGGCACCAGCCTGTGGGCCTCGGACTACGATCCCGACTGCAACGCCCTGATGCAATGGAAAAACGGCCAGCTCGAACGCACCCAGAGCAGCGGGGTGTCGCAGTGGATCGTCGCCAAGACCACGGCGGGCCACTGGCTGGTATTCAAGGACGAATACCCCGGCGACTTCACGTACAACCGAGTCGGCCACATGCCGGCACCGGACAAACAACTGCAACCCTGCCAGGACCTGGCCTTTACCTTCGCCCCCGGCACCAACCTGATGCTGGGGCGACGTTTCGACGGCGAACCGCTGCCCTTGCTGGACACCGGGTATTGGCTGGCGGCCGATGAGCTCAAGCGCCTTACTGCAATCGCCCATCATTGGGCGTTTTTCCCCCCGGACCGCTATGGCGTGGTCAATCCCCGGAACGGGCCGTGGGTGCAGCAACTGTTGGACAAGGCACAAGCCGATGGCGAGGTGGCCGGGGGAACGGGTTGTACGCCCGCGTAGTGGTGAACGGACTTTTTGTGGTGAGCGGGCTTCTGTGGTGAGCGGGCTTGCCCCGCGCCGGGCCGCGAAGCGGCCCCATCAAGAGCACCACGTTTTTCCAGGTAAATCCGGATAACCGCTTTTGGGGCCGCTTCGCAGCCCAGCGCGGGGCAAGCCCGCTCACCACAAAAAAGCCAGGTCACTCCGGGCGGATACATTCAGTCACCCGATGACACTGGCTCGCCAGCTACGGCGCGCTAGTGTTAATGCTTTTCAGGACGGTCCCCAGGAGCATCGGAATGCGCCCCACACCCCAATCCCATCGCCTGCGTCACGGTCGTTACTCTGAATACGGACGCAGTTACCTCATTACCATTGTCGTGCATCACCGTCAGCGGCTATTCACCGACCTTTATCTGGGTCGTCTGTTGGTGGCCGAATTCCGGCAGGTTCATGAGCTGGGATTGGTCGACTCTCTGGCCTGGGTCATCATGCCTGACCATATTCACTGGTTGTTTGAGCTGAAGCGGAAGACCTTGCCCGACGTGGTGCGGCGTATGAAGTCGCGTAGCACGCTGACCATCAACCGGCGTCGTCAAAGCAAGGAGCGTGTCTGGCAACCCGGTTATCACGATAGGGCTGTCCGTGCGGAGGATGATGTTCGCAAGATGGCTCGCTACATCATTGCCAACCCTTTGTGGGCCGGGTTGGTGGAGCAGGTAGGGGATTATTCGTTATGGGATGCTGCATGGCTCTGATTGAGTAATTGATGGCGCAGTGGTTGAAGCCCGCTCATCAAAAAACGGTGCCCGCTTGCCGCGTAGGAACCTTCAGGCCTTGAGGGGCTCACTTGTTATGTCGCCCTGTTCCCCTGCCGAAAGGAATCCGCATGCATGCCACCTCATCAACGGTCCCCCTTCATCCCCCCGTCGAACGCGAACTGAGCCTGCGCGCGGTCATCACCGGCACGTTGCTCGGTATCCTGCTGACCCCTTCGAATGTGTACGCCGGGTTGAAGATCGGTTGGTCGTTCAACATGTCGATCATTGCCCTGCTGGTGGGGTATGCGATCTGGCAGGGCCTGGCGAGGCGGTCGTCGGAGCAGCTGCCGTGGACGCTGCATGAGAGCAATATCAACCAGACCGTCGCCTCGGCCGCTGCTTCGATCATTTCCGGTGGGCTGGTGGCGCCGATCCCGGCCTATACCCTGCTGACCGGCAACCAGCTGGATGCGCTGCCGATGATCGCCTGGGTGTTCTCGGTGAGTTTCCTGGGCATCTGGATCGCCTGGTACCTGCGGCCTTCGTTGCTCAATGACAAGGCGCTGAAGTTTCCCGAAGGCATGGCCACCCTGGAAACCCTGCTGCATATCTACAACCATGGGCGCGAAGCGGCGACGCGCTTGAAGGTGCTGCTCAGCGCGGCGTTGCTGTCCGGGCTGGTGAAGTGGGTGGACACCTTTGTGTGGGCCTTCCCGCGTTGGTCGCCAACCGCCCAGCTGGAGCGCCTGACCTTCACCGCCGACCCTTCGCTGTTGCTTCTGGGGTTTGGCGGCATTATCGGCATTCGCGTCGGCCTGACCCTGCTGCTTGGCGCCTTGCTCGCCTGGGGCGGCCTGGGCCCGTGGTTGCTGGCGCAAGGCCTGGTGACCTTGCCGGCCGGCAGCAGCGGCCCGCAATTTGCGGCGTTGGTGGAGTGGTTGCTGTGGCCGGGAGTGAGCCTGATGGTGTGCTCGACCTTGGCGTCGCTGACGATTCGTCTGTGGGCGTTATACACCTCGACCAAGTCCGCCGGCGGGCAAGCCTGGAGCGTACCCAAACCCGGGCCGGCCGCCGGTTTTGTGCTGTCGATCGTATTGGTGGTGAGCCTGCAGGCACTGTTGTTCGGCATCAACCTGTGGATGGCGTTGCTGACCATCCCCCTGGCGATCTGCCTGGCGGCCGTCGCTGCCCGTGTGGTGGGCGCCACCGGTATTCCGCCGATTGGCGCCATCGGGCAGTTGTCCCAGCTGAGCTTCGGTATCGTCGCGCCGGGGCAGGTGCCGATCAACCTGATGAGCGCCAACACCGCTGGCGGCTCGGCCGGGCAGTGCACCGACCTGATGAACGACTTCAAGGTCGGCAAGGCCATTGGTGCCACGCCTCACAAGCAAGTGATCGCGCAGATCCTGGGGATTTTCATTGGCAGCATCGTCGGGGTGTTCGCGTACCTGGCGCTGATTCCTGATCCGCATTCGATGTTGCTCACCGAGGAATGGCCGGCGCCGGCGGTCGCGACCTGGAAAGCCGTGGCGCAAACCCTCACCCATGGGCTGGATTCATTGTCGGCGAGCATTCGCTGGGCGATCGGTATCGCAGGGCTGGCCGGGGTGTTGCTGGGCGTACTCGACAGCCTGTTACCCGCCCATCGCGCCCGCTACCTGCCCAGTGCTGCCGCGTTGGGGCTGGCGTTTGTGCTGCCAGCTTCGGTGTCGCTGATGATGGCCCTGGGTGCGGTGCTCACCTGGCTGGTGAGCTGCCGCTGGCCGAGCCTCACCGAGCGGTTTGCGATTACCGCAGCGGCGGGGTTGATTGCGGGAGAGAGCATCACCGGCGTGGGCGCTTCGCTGTGGCAGATGGCGGCGCCTTAGCCTCTGTCACGCAGTCGAGGGCAAGCTACTCACTTGGCAAACGCATACTCCCCACCCTGTTCCAGCGCCTGGCGATAAGCCGGGCGTGCCTGGAACCGCTGTACCCACGCCGCCAGGTGCGGGTACGCCGCCAGCTTGCCCTGGGCCTTGGCGATTTCGCCGATAAAGCTCATCTGGATGTCCGCGCCGCTCAAATCATCCCCCAGCAGATACGGCGTATGTGCCAGCGCCTCGTTGAGGTAACCGAGGTAATTGGCCACTTCCGATTCGATACGCGGATGCAGCGGTGCACCGGCATCGCCCAGGCGCCCCACATAGAGATTGAGCATCAGCGGCAGCATGGCCGAGCCTTCGGCGAAGTGCAGCCATTGCACATACTGGTCGTAGGCGGCCGTGGCCGGGTCCGGCTGCAGGCGGCCATCGCCATGTCGGCGGATCAGGTAGTCGACGATGGCGCCGGACTCGATCACCACGTTGGCGCCGTCTTCGATCACCGGGGATTTACCCAGCGCATTGATCGCCTTGAGTTCCGGCGGCGCAAGGTTGGTTTTCGGGTCGCGCTGGTAGCGCTTGATCTCGTACGGCAGGCCAAGCTCTTCCAGCAGCCACAGAATGCGCTGCGAACGTGAGTTGTTGAGGTGATGGACAATGATCATGGGAACTCCGCGGGGCATGGGGTGTGTAGGAACAGACTGCTAGGCGGGTGCAGAGTGCCCCGAATCGGCAAATGCTTCCAGGATAAAGGCCTCCAGCCAGTGTTCCTCCAGAATCTCGATAGAGAAATTCCCAAAGCGCTTCGGCAACCAGATAATCCGTCCACCGGACGGCGTTTGCAGGTTCTCCCGTGCCAGGGGCTGGCCGTTTTCATCTTCGGGTTGTACACCCGACGCGATCAATTCGTCATAGGCCTGCTCGATGTCCGGCGTCGAATAGCAGTGGCGGTAAATCATGCCTTCGCCATGGGTGTCCAACAGCGCCCTGAGGTTGCCTGCGATCGGCTGGACCAGCATGAACCGCTCTCGCCCCATCAACGCCACTGCGTAGCGCACATGCAGGCCGCCGCGTTCCCAGACGAAGGTCTTGGAGATGCGCGCGTTGAGCACCTGTGCGTAGTACGCGCAGGCGTCCTCTAGGTTTTCGACCAGTACATCGACGTGACTGAATTTCAGTTCCATGGCATACCTCCTTTTTGCCGATTAACGCACCACCTCGAACGCCGTGTATTCATACGCCGAGCGCATTTTGCTCGAGGTCGTTGCCAGCGTCACGGCAATGCCCAGGTCTTCGATAAACGCGCGCGAGGTCTTGTAGTCGCCTTGCTCGCACTCCAGCTTGATGGCGTCGCCGGTCAACGAGGCAAACACCTGTCGGGCCGGGAAGCGCTGGCCGACCTTGCAGCTCACAAAGGTATCGAGTGGGGTATCGGTCGGTTTGCCGGGCACGTTCGCCATGTGCAGGTTGGCGCTCAGCGTCTGGCCAGGCGTCCAACTGCTCGGAATACTCAGCTCGGCTTCGCGGGTCAGCAGCACCTGGCCGTCGCCCACGCCGTTCATCTTCGACTTCAACTGGATCAGGTCCGCCTGTACCAGGCGCTCGACATGGAAGGTGTCGCTGTAGATCTCATTCTTGTTCAGCAAGCCACCCACCGCCGTAAAGGTCACCGAGGTGGGGCTGTCGTTGCTGCCATCGCTTTTTTTCGACAGGTACGTGTAGCTCAACGTCTTGAACTTCGGCTGCAGCAGGGCCGAGTCGAGGCGCTGGAGCACGCTGGCGGGGACGGCGACGTCGTTGATGCTTGGTTCCACGATAGTGCGCGGGTAGTCCACCGGTTGGATGTCCGGACGCGACCAGGCCAGCAGCGCCGCATCGACACCACCCTGCAACGAACAACTGATGCGCGATTGCGTGCCGTCGCTGCCCTCGGGCTCTACCAGCAGTACGCGCTCGACTTCGCGGGTGCCTGGCGCGGTGCCGGGCCGTGGCTTGATAGCCTGCCAGCGGTCGCCGACCTTGAGCTCGCTACGGATGTAGGCGCCGTCGCCTTTTTGCAGGCGAGCCGGTTGGTCGAGCAGCGGGGCAAGGCGTTGGGCAACCTCGTCGATGTTGCCTTGCACAACAAAACCCCAGTAATAGTAGAGCCCCAGGTTGCCGAGGTCGGTGGCCTCGTCGGCGTACGACAACAGCTTCAAGCCGGCGATGGGCGGCGTGCTGACCGGCACCGCGTTGGCCTTGCGGTCCGCGCGGTTGACCACCGCGATCCACGCGAAGTCTTTGTCCTGCTTGAGCGGTGCGTAGGCCTGCCAGGCGTCGCGGTGGCTGTTCAGGCGGCTGAAGAACGTCGCGTCGCAGCGGGTGAAGGCCTTGAGCGTATCGGTCAGCGCGGCGTCGTCGGCGTGGGCGATGGAAGGCAGCAGCGCAGAGGCGAGGAGGAGGGCGGCGGCGGTGGGCAACTTCATCGAGCGGGATGTCCGTATCGGGGGCGGGAGCTGGGTATTATCCAGAAATTACCCGCTAAAGGCTCGACTCAATGACCGAGCCCCATGAGGCGCGCGATTTTTTCAGATCCAAAGATCGTTTGTTGCAGTACGTTCACCGCCTTCATGGCCGGTATTCAAGATGCCTCGAGGCTCAATCATCATCAGCTTCGCCTCACCCTCGGCGGCAGTCCGATGTTCAACGCCACGCGGGACCACATACAGCTCGCCCGCCGCCACGTACACCGGGCCTTCCGGCAGATCGATACGCAGCGTCCCTTCGAGCACCAGGAACGCTTCGTCGGTTTCCGGGTGCGAGTGCCAGATGAACTCCCCTTCGATGCGCACCACCTTGAACTGGTAGTCGTTCATTTCGGCGACGACCCTGGGGCTCCACTGCGCGTCGATGAGCGATGCCTTTTGCGCGAGGTTTACCGGTTGTGCCGAGTGCTGTGACGTAGCCATGATCCATCCTCTGGTAGGTAAGACGGCCAGACTATCGAGGCCACGAGGCGCCTGGCTTGTACGATCCTGCAGGTTGGTCGTCTAAAGCTCGGCCGATTTCCGGCGATAACCTGTATGAACCCGCCAATCAAGGATCGATGAAATGGCTCTTTCCGTCAGCGCTGCCTATCTCCCGCCGGCCAACACCAGTCTTACACCTTCCGAGCAGAAACTCGTGGCCCAGCCCCTGACGGACGCCGCGAAAGACGCGTTGGCCAACGCCGCCCCGGTAGCCGTCTACCATCCCAGTGGATCAGCAAGCACCACGGTGGAACCGCCGGAGGTGGTCGACGTCTGGGTCGGTCGGACCCAGTCGCCAGACCACCCTCGGCTCGTCGAAATTTCCACCGGCGCGCTCAATACGCTGAAGGCATCCTTCAAGGCATTCGAGTCAGCGCTGTCGGCCACCGCTCCCGACTTGGCCGGCAAAAAATACGGCTTCACCGTCGAAGCCGATGGCCGTCTGAAAGTGCTGGATTCGGCCAGCCAGCTCAGCCGCTCGGATACCCAGCGGCTGACGGATTTGCTCAACCGATCCCTGGGCCTGAAAAGCGCAGCCGTTGCCTACCGCGATGCCGCCATCGACACGGTGGACGCCGATTCCGTCTGGTCGGGCCTGGGGTTTTACAGCCTGACCAACGAAAACTTCGCCAAGACCCTTGATCTGGCGCCTCTACTCACGGATCACGACCCGTCGGACATCAAGGGGGCCAAGGACCGGACTTTTATCCAACAACTGCAATACAAAGGCGAGCGGGCGACGCAAGCGACGGAAGCGGCGATGTATGAGCGGCGTGGAGTGCAGCGGTTCAGTACGCAGGTGTGACCTGCCTGGTGGGGTAAAAATGCAGCCGTGCAGCAACCATCGCGAAAGCCCGCAGATGCCATGCCCACTGGTACAACCGGCGCCAGGAAGACGCGCACTCACACCTTGGCCGTATGCACCTTGGCCAGGCGCACGCGCCAATCGCCGTCATGGCGCAGGCGGCATTCTTCCTCGGAGTCGAAGTGTACGCAGCGCTCCATGGGCGCGCCGCGCACGTCCGCATCGTTGAGTGCGGCGGCAGTCAGCTCTCGCATGCGTGTGTCTGCCCCGGTCGAGAGGGCGTGCTCCTTGCTGGCGCGGCTGTCGAACACCCAGATCACCCGCAGGCTTTGGGGGAAGGCGCTGTAGTCGACGGTGTGGGTCAGCCAATCGAAGCCGGGGATTTCAGTCTTGGCGGTTTCGCAGGCGTCGGTGAGGGCGGCGATGAGGCAGCGGTCGAGGCGGGCGGTTTCGCGATGGGTCAGGGGCATGGAGAGTCTGCAGGGGCCAAATGCCTGAGAATAGCAGCGTGCGCAAGTGGGTGGCAGTACTCATCTGGGATTGGCTTTAAGTCGGCCCAGTATCGCCGTGCGCAGGCAACCCCAGGCGATCAACCCGATAATCAGCACCTCGGCGATGCCGACAAGCAGGTTGAATGAAAAAACCATCGGTTGCTCAGCCCAGTAAAAACTTGTCGACCCCGTTCGAAGCCCGCTGACCCGCAGCCGTCCGGTCAACAGCGCACGCATCAATGCGATCACGTGAGTCAACTCCAGCACCGCCAGGAACGCTCCCAGCAGGGTGAGCAGGGCGCGGGCGGGAAGGCCGAGTTTCTCGCTCGATTCGTGTGAAGAGGTGAGCTCTTTCCCCTTCGGCTTGACCCCCTTTGCCGCTCTGTCGTGGGCGGGGGCGGGCCTATAGGCGGTCGCCCTGGCCGCCGGATCGACCACCACCTCGGTGGGTACCGGCAGGTTCAGGTAGCCGGCCAGCTCACGCAGCCACCTGTCGGTGCGTTGACTGCCCGGCACCACCGGCACGTTGTCGGTGGTCAAACGCTGCTCGCTGCCATCGCGCATCACCAGCCACAGCTGGGTATAGACCGGCTCGGCCTGTGGGCGGCGGCGAAGTTCGAGGGCATGGAGGGCATTGATGCTGAACACCGACTGCACCCGTTCGCGGCCGCCGAAAAAGTTACGGGTGCGGCGCGTGCCTTCACCGTTGTGCCGCGATAACAGCAAGGTTTCGCGGGTGCCGGTGTACACCATCAGCAGCAGGCCAAGGGCAGGAATCAGCAGCAGGCCGAGCACGATCAGCAGCGAGGACAGTGGGTCCAGGTCCGCCATCGACGCATTTTCAGCGCTGAACCCCAACACGACGAAGGCCAGCGGCAGGATGAAGGCCATTGCGCCGGTCAGCAGCACGAATGCGCTTTGCACCCGATTGCGCGAGTGGATGTGCAGGTCACCCTGGGCGGTGCGCTCGAAGCGATGGCCGATCAACATGCAGCTCTCCTGGTGCGCCGTTTTTAAGGTTGCTCGAAAGTCTGTGACAGGCGGTGCATGTCGCAGCGCAGGATAGCTTATGCCGGGCAGGGCCGGACCAGCCGCACAGGGGTATTCTCCGGCAGGCCCGTATTGCTAAAGTTTCCCACTCACCCGCCGACAGCTGTTGTTCCCACTTCACGGATGATTTTAATGTTCCGCTCTCTTTTTTCCGGCGTTGCATTGCTCGCCGTCGCCTGCACTGCCCACGCCCGTGCCGTCACCACGCCCGAACAACTGCTGACCGAGTTCTCTCGTTGCGATGCGCATTTCTTCGAGAGCCTGCGCGATGCGCGCTTACCAGCAGGTACCTTGCGCCTGAGTGACTACGGTTCGGTCAAGGCACCGACCATCATGAGCCCGCTGCAGGAAGGTGGCACTTACCAACACTTCGAAACGCCCCTGATCGTTAACGGCGTGCGTATGGTCGGCTATTACAACCAGGCCCAAACCATCAAGGACGTCGGCAATTTTCTGTTCTGGGGTTTTGTAGCCGATGGCTCGCCGCAAGAGGTGGCTGCAAAGCTCAAGCCGCTGATCGTTGATAACGCCCGTTTTGTAAGTCAGGGCAAAGCCATTACCCGCGCCGAAATCCGCCGTGTCGGTGACCCGATCGGCCAATGGCGCACCGAAGGGCTGACCGGTCCCGGCGTCGCTACGCCGTTTGGTTTCGTAGACCGCGTGCTGATGGTCGACGCGGGCGACACGTCCCCGTCGCTCGTGGGACACACCACCGTGTTCTGCTCGCTGCAAGGCACCGTGACCGCGCCGCTCCTGCAGGTCTATCGCCCTGACCTCAACGCTCATCTGCTCGACTGACAAGGATGCTGATCATGAATACTCGCTGGCTCGCACTGATTGCCTGCTCCGCCTTCCTCGCCGGTTGTGCAGGGATGCAGAACCCGCAAAAAGCCAACCTTGCCCACTGCGCCAACCAGTTAAAGGCGTCCAAAGCCGAAAACTACCCCCTGGTGCTGCAGGAAGGTGATCTATGCCTGCAGAAAGCTACGCTGCCTGCCTCGCTGCATAGTTTGATTTATGCGGTGCAGGCCGACGCCTACCTCAACCTCAAGCGCTTTCCCGAAGCCTTGGCCGCCAAGGAGAAATCCATGCAACTGGTGGTCAAGCCTGAGCCGCGCGCCTACCTGGACTTGAGCGCCATGTATCGCGCCGCGGGTAACCCGAAAAAAGCCCTTGAGCTGGTGCAGTACAACCTTGACAACGGAATGGGAGAAGCAGGAAAGGGGGCCGGCTTCAATATGCCGACCTACTATCATCTGGGCCTCGCACTGACAGACCTGGGTCAGTACCGGGAGGCCGCCGAAGCATTCAGTACCGGCCTTCAGCGCCAGCCGGACTACGCCTGGGCCTATTATGCGCGCGGGATCGCGTACGACCATTTGGGCAACAGGGAAGACGCCAAGGCCGACTTCATGAAGTTCTCGCAGATCGTCGACAAGAAGTACCTGGAGCAGGAGAACAAGGCCAAGCTCGCGGAGTACAGGATTTCCATGCCGTAATTGGAACACCCGCTTAGGGGCGAATGTGCACGGGGTGGCCAGGCTCTGTTGTTCATCTGTGCTGCGAATGGTTGGGGGGCTGCTGCGCAGCCCAACGGGAGCAAGCTCCCTCGCCACAGGGGGGAGCGTTTGCCTTGGTCAGTTCGCTGCAGCTGCCGCATGCTTCTTGGCCCGTAGCGCCAGGCAGCGGTCGTATTCAGTTGTGAAGGCTTGGTTCGGTGTGTCGTTGGCGTGAGTCAAGCGCACCACTCGGATGATGCTCCGCATATCTTGGGCATCCTGGCCTTTGAGGCCCCTGGCATCCACCAGGTATTGCTCGGCTTTTTCGATGGAAAAGCCTTGGTTGTTGGCGTCGGTGGCGACTTTGTTCATGGCGGAATATTTGTAGCATTGCTGCACGTCTTCGTTGCGTTGGTTATCCCAATTCACTTGCTCGGGCGTGCGGGCGGCCAGGGCTTGTTGGCGGGCGGCTTCGTCGCGTTGGGCCTTGAGTCGTTTTTCCTCGCGGACGGCGGCTTGGTCGGCGAGGCTTTTTGCGTCGCGGGCGTCTTCGGCGGCTTGGTAGGCCTTATCTTGCTCGGCCTTGCGCGCCCATGCCTGCCGGTCGATCTCTGCGCGTCGGGCGTCTTCGCTGGTTTGTTCGGCGTTGGCCTGCACGCGATGCTGGCTGAGGCGTGCGGTGCTGGCAATGTAGGGTTGTTCTTTTTGCAGCGCTTCCAAAAACGCCTTGAACGCACCGACTTGCTGGCGTGAAGGGGCGGCCTCGCACATTTTCATCAACACACCCAGGTCCTGCGCCAGGAAGTGCTTGGACACATCGACCAATTGCGCATGCACGGCGGGGTCGTTGCGGGTGATGACCATGTCGGGAGCCATGATGCGCAGCAGGTTTGAGACCGTGGACGGGTACAGGAAGGTGCTGGCGACCGCGCAGGTCTGCACTGTGGCGTTAAAGTTTTTGTCTTGGATCTGTTCGATGGCCGAAGTGCGGTAGTTTTCGATGTTTTTCAGCTGCAGGGCGTCGGTGTCGTACAGGCTGACGGGAACGCCCATGTCCTTTTCCAGGATGTCGGCGTAGATCCGGGCAAGCCGGTGCAGGGTTTCAAAGTTGTCACCACCGACCGTGGTAGACACCAGCGTGGCGTAGCGGTACTTGCTTGCGTCGGTGAGGCTGGTTTTCAGGGTGCCGAAGTTGTTTTTATCGGAACTGTAGAGCCCGGCGCTGGCGGTGGCCGGCATGAACGCGAGCAGCAGCAGGCTGGCGGCGAGCAGTGTCTTGAATGGCGGCATTGCCTGTCCCTGGTCTTTGTTGGATGAAGTGTGCGGGGCCCGCGCGATGACGCGAGGCCGGGGTGATGCATGATAGCTAAATGACATGGTGAAGGCGTCTTGAGTTTAAAGGGGGCATCAGGCTCACCCGGAAAACAGCCCCTTGCGGCGTATAACGGTCTACCATGCCACCCCCGGCAGTGGTTCCACGCGCTACCGATCTCTCTCTTTCAAGGTATCGCCCATGTCCATCGACCAAATCAGCCTTCCCAAGGGTGTAGGCCCTCACGCCATCAAGCTGCTTGACGCCATCACCGGCGCGTCCACCCCCGAAGAACTCAACCGTGCCGGCGGTAAGGCGGAAGGTTTTGTGTTGGGACTGGAGTCCACCAAGGCTATCAAAAGCCAAATCGCCGAGTCGTTGTATGTGGCTTACGACGATGCGGCGGGTCATCGGGCGGGTGAGTTGAAAGGCTGATCATCAGCCGGAGCACGGCACGGTGGCTGGGCGGCTCACACCGTAAGACTTAATAACCATCCCGCCGCGCCGCTTCCTACAACCACCAGCCACGGTGGCAGTTTCCACACCATCAGCGACACCAGGCCAATCAGCGCCAGGGCGACGTCCTGGGCGGTGAAGATGGCGCTGGTCCACACCGGCTGGTACAGCGCCGCCAGCAACAGGCCGACCACCGCCGCGTTCACGCCCGCCAGCGCGGCTTGGGTGCGCGGGCTGCGGCGCAGGCTTTCCCAGAAGGGCAGCGCGCCCAGCACCAGTAAAAACGACGGTGTGAAGATCGCCAGCAGGCAGAGCAGGCCACCGAGCCAGCCGTTCGGCGCTTGGGTCATCGAGGCGCCGAGGAAGGCGGCGAAGGTGAACAACGGGCCGGGCATGGCTTGGACGGCGCCGTAGCCGGCGAGGAACACATCGTTGCTCACCCAGTGGCGGGGCACGACTTCGGCTTGCAGCAAGGGCAGCACCACGTGGCCGCCGCCGAATACCAGCGCGCCGGTGCGGTAGAAGGCGTCGGTCACGGCCAGGGTTGGGGTGGGCAGCCACTGGGCGAGAATCGGCAGACTGGCCAGCAACAGCCCAAACAGCGACAGCCATAGCGCCCCGGCGCGACGGCTGATGGTCACGGGCAGGGCGTCGTGTGCGGTGGGCGGTGCGGGCTTGAACAGCAGCAGGCCGGCCATGCCCGCGATGAGGATCACGCCGACCTGGCCCCACGCCGATGTTTGCAGCAGGGCCACGCAAGCGGCGAGCAGCATCACGGCCACGCGCGGGGCGTTGGTGCACAGGTTGCGCGCCATGCCCCACACGGCCTGGGCGACCACGGCGACGGCCACCACTTTAAGGCCATGCAACGCGCCGGGAGGGATGGCGGTGCTGTGCCGGGTGATGCCCAAGGCCAACAGGATCAGCACCACGGCGGACGGCAAGGTAAACCCGAGCCACGCCGCCAATGCGCCGCCGTACCCCGCGCGCGACAGGCCGAGGGCGATGCCGACCTGGCTGCTGGCGGGGCCGGGCAGGAATTGGCACAGTGCGACCAAATCCGCGTAACTGCGCTCGCTCAGCCAGCGTCGCCGGGTCACGAACGCGTCCCGGAAATAACCCAGGTGCGCAATCGGGCCGCCAAAGGAGGTAAGGCCCAGGCGCAGGAAAATCAGGAACACTGACCAGGGGCTTTCGCGTCGATCTGCAGGGGAGTCAGCCAAGGCGGGCGGTCTCGGTGAGGGCAGGGCATCGCGGCACCTTAGCGAATTTTGATGACGTGAAGAAGCGGCGCCAGCGCTCAATGTTGTACCGTTGCTCCCCAGGACCGTACCGATGATGAAGGAGCCCCCATGACATTGACCGTCGACACCCTGCTCGAACTGGCCATGGCCAACCCCATCAACGCCGAAATCACTGCGCGCCTGCCTGACCTTGGTGTGGACCAGTGCATGCTCACGGCGGGTTGCCTGTTCCAGGCGGTGTGGAATCATCAGGCGAATCTGCCGGCTGATCAGGGCGTGAAGGATTACGACGTTTTTTACTTCGACACCGACCTGTCCTACGAGGCGGAGGATGCGGTAATTCGTGCGGCGGATGAGCTGTTCAAAGACCTTGGCGTGAATGTCGAGGTCAAGAACCAGGCGCGGGTGCACCTTTGGTACGCTCAGCGCTTTGGTCGGCCTTACCCGCAGTTGCAGTCGGCGCGCGACGGGGTCGACCGTTATCTGGTGGCCGGTACGTGCATCGGCTTGGAGATTGCCACGGGCCAGGTGTATGCGCCGTATGGGTTGGAGGATGTGGAACTGGGGATTTTGCGGATTAATCCACTGCATCCGGAGCAGGCGTTGTTTGAGCAGAAGGCGCGCAGTTATCAGGCGCGGTGGCCCTGGCTGAGGATTGTCGGGTTGGAGATACCGGAATGAATTGGCGCTGAACTTTTAGGTAGGTGTCGCACGTCCAAGCTTCAAATCACTCCCGCCAAGGACAGACGATGACCTTCTTTATCTTCCTGCTTGCCTGCGCCGCCGCCGCCAGTACCGGCGTCATTTTCAAACCCGGCGCCTGGTATGAATCCCTCGTCAAACCCAGCTTCACCCCACCCAATTGGCTGTTCCCGGTGGCCTGGACGATCATCTACCTGCTGCTGGCCTGGGCCGGCTATCGCTTGAGCCTGATCCCCGGCAGTCAAATGGTGCTGGCGCTGTGGGCCGCGCAAATTGCGCTGAATACCTTGTGGACACCGGTGTTTTTCGGCGCGCATCGCCTGCTGGCCGGGATGGTGATCATCGTGCTGCTGTGGATCACCGTGGCGGCGATGGTGGTACTGGCCGTGCGCCTGGACCTGATCACCGGGTTGATCCTGTTCCCGTACCTGGCGTGGCTGTGCGTGGCGGCGGCGCTGAATTTCTCGATCCTGCGTAATAACCGCTGATGGCTCGCCAACCGTGGCCCGTCAGCGAGGCGGAACTGGCGCAGATGCGCCGCTTCAATCAGAAGCTCGCCTGGCTGCCGCGCTTCAAGATCCGCAATCGCGTTACGCCGCGTTTGATCCAGGCGCTGTTGCGCGTCAGTCAAACGCTCAAGCGTGCCATACCGGCTGAAAGCCGGATTGTCGACCACGTCCCGGTGCGCATCCTGCGGCCGAGCGGCAAGCCCAAGGGCGTGGTGCTGGATATCCACGGCGGCGGCTGGGTGATCGGCAATGCGCAGATGGATGACGACCTCAACCTGGGCATGCTGCAGGCGTGCGACGTGGCGGTGGTGTCGGTGGATTATCGCTTGGCGGTGGATACGCCGGTCGAAGGCTTGATGGAAGACTGCCTGAACGCCGCACGTTGGTTGCTCACGGATGATGAGTTTGCCGGGCTGCCGGTGATCGTCGTCGGTGAATCGGCCGGTGGGCATCTGGCGGCGGCGACATTGCTGGCGCTCAAGCAATGGCCGGAACTGCTCAAGCGCATAAGCGGCGCGGTGCTGTACTACGGCGTTTATGACCTGGCCGGTACACCGAGCGTACGCGCGGCCGGGCCTGAAACGTTGCTGCTGGACGGGCCGGGGATGGTGGCGGCGTTGCGGATGCTCACGCCGGGGCTGAGTGATGATGAGCGCCGACAGCCGCCGTTGTCGCCGTTGTATGGCGATTTTGAAGGGCTGCCCCCGGCGTTGATGTTTGTCGGGGAATTGGACCCGCTTAAGGATGACACGCTGCTGATTGCCGAGCGGTGGCCCAGTGCTGAAGCACAACTGCTGCCGGAGTCGGCCCATGGGTTTATTCATTTTCCGGTGGCGATGGCGGATGGGGTGTTGGCCTATAGCCGGCAGTGGATCACTCAGTGCATTGATGGCGAACAGGCATAACTGTATAGGCGCCTCTTTAAGGATCACCCATTCCTCTGTGGTGAGCGAGCTTGCTCGCGTTGGGCTGCGAAGCAGCCCCAAAACCAGCCAGTGCAGAGTAAGCCCGCTTCCCACAGAAAGGACCGATTCACCACAACCGCCTTATCTTTTATCAGCAGGCCGGGTACCCTCTTTTCTCCAAACATTCCCCCCAAGCAAAGGAAAGCACGTGAAGATTCTCCAAGGAGCCATCGGTCTATCGGCGCTGTATCTGCTGGCAGGCTGTGGCCAGGTCACCGAAAAAACACTGACGTTCGATGTGCCCTATGGGATGTATGAAACCGTTCTGCGCCAGAACGTCACCGGAACAGGCCAGTTGACCTGCAAGGTCACTACCGACAACCAGGACCGCGGCGAAAAGTGGGTGCCGTCGGTGATTCTTGCGGCGGCCGAGGACGCTGCCGAGGACGACACCCTGTTTCTTTCCAGCTACACGCCCACCGACAGCGACCAGCGCTTGTTCCAACTGCGCACCTTCAACAAAGCCAAGCCGGTCATCGACACCTTCTTCCATCGGGCCCCCGACCAACGCGGTGTGTATACGTTGCGCCTGACCTGGCAGGCGGACGGCGCCATTGGTTATCAGGTCGCCAGCGGTGGGGCCTGGGAAGAGAGGAAGCTCGTGGACAAGCCCGGTTTTTCCGTGCGCCACGTGAGCGTACATGCCTCCGGTATGAAGGGCAGCGCTGTGTGTGAGTTGCGTGAGTGAACGCGCTGACGTTGAGGCCGGCGACGGTGACTGATCTGCCGTCGATCTATCGGGGAGAGCAGGACTACATCCGCCGCTGGGAGCCCGACCACGAAGCCGCCTGGCGGCTCCAGTTGGAGCGCCACCTTACGCGCTGGGTCGATAACTTCGAACGCTTGACGATTGCGATGGTGGGCGGGCAGTTCGCCGGTTATTCGCTGTGGACGGCAGAGGAGGGGGTTGCGGAGCTGTGTACGATCAACGTCAGTGACGCTTACCGACGCCAGGGGATCGGTCGGACGTTGCTGGACGCTTACGTGGCGGCGGCTGGGCAGAATGACTTCTTGAAGTTGCGATTGAGCGTACGTTCCGATAACCCTGCCCGGCTGATGTATGAGCGCGCCGGGTTTGTCTGTGTGGGCACAGATTCGAACGACTACCTTTGCTACGAGCGAGCCAGCCGCCCGTGAATATCACCGCAAGAATCGGATAGCCCCCGCTGTCCAGGTGCTCGTCTCATAGGGCTCACCCTAAGAGGCGCCCACCATGAACTTCCGCATTACGGGCCTTGCTCCCGATCCATTTCTCAGTGTGTTTGGTTTGCCCGACGATGAGCTTGCCGCGCGAGGGATCAAGCGTTACCGAGTCGACCGTCACCCCGGTTTTCCCGACCGCATAGAGATGAAAGACGTGCAGGTTGGGCTGAGCGTGCTGTTGCTCAATCACGTCAGCCAGCCGGCGCATTCGCCGTACCGTGCGTCGCACGCGATTTTCATCCGCGAGGGGGCGACGCAGGCTTTTGACGCGGTTAATCAGGTGCCGGAGGTGATGCGAATCCGGCTGCTGTCCCTGCGGGCATTTTCCGAGGAAGGCATGATGGTGGATGCAGATGTCGTGGAAGGGCTGGTGATTGAGCCCTTGATTGAGCGGATGTTGGCCAATCCCGAGGTCAGCTACATTCATGTGCATAACGCCAGGCAAGGGTGTTATTCAGGGCGGATAGATCGGGTACCGGCTTAAGCCGGCAGACGGCCCATATGCGCAGGCCTCTGTAGATCCTAATGTGGGAGGGGGCAAGCCCCCTCCCACATTAGGATCCGGTGTAGTGGACATGTCCTGTTCAGTTAGACCGCAACCGCAGTATTTGCGCCCCATCAAACGGGTCCGTCAGGTAATGCGCCTGCACCCCGAATGTCTCCTGTAGTCGCTGTGGCGTCAGCACCTCCAGCGGCTTGCCCAGCGCGACCAGGCGCCCACGGTCCAGCACGGCCAGGCGATCGCAGGTCAGCGCCTGGTTCAGGTCATGCAGGGCGATGAGGGTGGTCACCGGCAAGCCTTGCACGCCTTTCAAAATCGCCAGTTGATGCTGGATATCCAGGTGGTTGGTCGGCTCATCCAGCAACAGGATCTGCGGCCGTTGCGCCAGGGCACGGGCGATGTGCACGCGTTGGCGCTCGCCGCCGGAGAGGCTGCGCCAGGCGCGGTGGCTCAGGTGGGTGGCGTCCACATCATGCAGGGCCTGGCGCACGATGGCGTCGTCGTCGCCGGACCACGGGCTCAGCGCCGACAGCCACGGTGTACGGCCCAGCGCCACGGCGTCGAACACGCGGATGGCGTCGTCGGTGTCGGCCTGTTGCTCTACCACCGCCAGCTGTTGGGCGATGGCGCGGCGGGACAGGTCGCCCAGGCGCTGGCCGCCCAGGCGCACGTCGCCGCTGGCCGGTGTGCGCAGGCCGGCAAGCAGTTTGAGCAGGGTGGATTTGCCGGAGCCGTTGGGCCCGACAATCCCCAGGGTTTCCCCCAGTTGCACCTCCAGGTGGATATCGCGCAGCAATTCCGCCTCACGCACCTTGAAGCCCAGGCCGGTGCAACTCAGTACGCTCATCGCGCATTCCTCCGGCCAATCAGGATCAGCGCAAACACCGGCGCGCCCACCAGCGCCGTCACCACGCCGACCGGGATCACCTGGCCTTTGATCAAGGTGCGCGACAACACATCGGCCGCAATCAAAAATAACGCGCCGCCCAGCGCACTGGCGGGCAGCAGGCGCGAATGCCCGGTGCCGAGCAGCAGGCGCACCGCGTGGGGGATCACCAGGCCGACAAAGCCGATGGAGCCGACAATCGACACCATCACCGCCGTCACCAGCGCCGCGCACCCCACCAGCACCACCTGCACGCGGCGTACCGGGATGCCCAGGGACGCGGCCGAATCCGTGCCGAAGGTGAACGCATCCAACGCGCGACGATGCCACAGGCACACCACCAGGCCGGTGACCGCCACCGGCACCGCCAGCCACACCGACGGCCAGCGCACGCCGCTGAGGTTGCCCAGCAGCCAGAACATGATGCCGCGCGCCTGTTCAGAGCTGGCGGACTTGGTGATCAGGAACGCGGTAAGTGCATTGAACAGCTGCGAGCCGGCGATGCCGGCGAGGATGATCTGCCCGGTGCCGCTGGACGAACCGCTGGCCCGCGCCAGCAGGATCACCAGGGCAAACGCCGCCATCGCGCCGACAAAGGCGCCGGCCGACAGTGAAATCAGCCCGCCGCCCACGCCCATCAGCGCCACCAGCACCGCGCCGGTCGAAGCCCCGGCGCTGATGCCCAGCAGGTACGGATCGGCCAACGGGTTGCGCAGCAACGACTGCAAAATCACCCCGCAGGTGGCCAGCCCCGCACCGCAGGCGGCGGCCACCAGGGCACGGGTGAGGCGGTAGTTCCACACCACGCCTTCATCGATGGGGTCCAGCACGTAACCGGCCGCCCACAGTTTGTTGGCGAGCACCTGCAGCACCACCTGGGGCGAGATGGCGGTTTCGCCGATGGCCACGCCGGCGAGCACGGCGATCAGCAATAGCGCCAGGGCGAGTAAGGTCCGGATCATTGCGGCAGGTCGTAGCCGTCGATGGCCGTGGCCAGGTGTTCAAGGCCGTCGAACATGCGGATGCTGGCCTGCAGCGCGAGAGCGTCGAGGATGATGATGCGGTTGTTTTTCACCGCGTCCATGTTGCGCGTGACCGGGTCGCTGCGCAGGAAGGCGAGTTTCTTTTCATGGTCGTCGGCGGGGTAGCGGCGGCGGTCCATGCGGGCGATTACCAGGAAGGTCGGGTTGGCCTTGGCGAGGGTTTCCCAGCCGACGGCGGGCCATTCTTCATCGGATTGCACCACGTTGTGCAAACCGAGGGTTTCGAGCATGAACTCCGGAATGCCCTTGTGGCCGGCCACGTAGGGGTCGCTGGCCAGTTCGGCGCTGGAGAACCACACCAGCGCGCTGGCCTGCTTGAGGCCTTTGCTCTGCACGGTGGCCACGGATTGGGCCAGGCGCGCCTGGAGCTCATCGTTCAACTGTTGGCCGCGATCCTGTACATCGAAAATCTGCGCCAGCTGGCGGATGCTCTTGTAGATCGTCTCGATACGGAACGGCTCCAGCCGCGTGCCGTCGGCGCCCACCAGGTTGTCCTTGCCTTCGCAGTCGGAGGGCAGCAGGTAGGTGGGGATCTTCAGGTCGTGAAACTGCTCGCGAGTGCCGACCACGCCTTGCGGGCCCACCACCCATTCCAGCTCGGCGGCCACCAGTTGCGGGCGCTTGGCGATCACCGCTTCAAAGCTGGGCTCGTTGTTGGCCAGGCGCTCGATGCCGTCGTTCTGCGCCTTGAACTGCGGCAACACGCTGTTGAACCACAGCGAGGTGCCCACCACGCGGTCAGCCACGCCGAGGGCATAGAGCATTTCGGTGGCGGCCTGGCCGATGGTCACGCTGCGCGCGGGCGCCTGCGGGAAGGTGAGGGTGCTGCCGCAGTTTTCCAGGGTAAGCGGGTACTGAGTTGGCGCGGCGTGGGCCAGGGCGCAGAAACCCAGGCCGCTGATCAGGGCGGTAACGCGTGGCAGCATGAGGCGATCTCCGTGTGGACCGTACGTGGAAACAGGGCAGGTACGGTTCGGAAATACGCCCTCGACCGCTGCCGAACGGGCAGGCAAGGATGCCCTTCCCGGACACCCCGCCGGTTAGTGATTACTGGGCCGGCAGGTCTCCTGACTGATGCGTCGTCGCCACGCTCCGGCCTTCCCGGACGCGGTCCAGTGGCAGTGGGGAGCAGGCTCGGCACCTACAGTTGCGGGGGCAGTTCCGATTGACGCGGTGTACCGCGCTTCGGATTCCCTATTAGTCCCGTTCGGGAACCGGCGCGGTATGGTAGTTGATTAGGGCCAGGCGATACAGCCCGAAGGGGGCCCGGTCAGAGACGAATATCCTCGGGGCCTCGGATCAGCGCTTCAATTCGCGTGCCCGTGGCGCGCTCTTCGTTGCTGAAGCCGTCGTAGTCCGCCAGGTTGGCGAAGCGGATGCCGGTCAATTGTTCGATCTGGATCACGCTGCGCTGGTAGGTCCTGACCTGGCCGAACATCAGGTCGAGCTGACCCAGCTCGCGGCTTTGGTCGATCATATAGGCGCTGGCGGAGGGCTTGCCGTCATCGCTGAGGTAGGCCACCACTTTCCAGAACGCCTTGGGGATTCTGATGCCACGGTAAAGGCGGTCGTCGTCGGCGAACACCGGGCCGCTGAACACCGTTGCCCGGGCTTTCCAACGTTGCGTGTTATTGAGGATGTAGTCCTCCAGTTCCAGCCAGGTCTTCTGGTTGAACCCGCTCATCTGCGGCGAGCAGTTGGTGAAGTGGAAGGTGTCGAGGTTGGCGGTGTTTGCCGCGTCGCCCCAGTTGGGATCCTGGCGCCGTACCAGGTGGCCGCGATCCAGGCCATTGCTGGCATAGAGCTCTTCGCCCACCTGGGCGCTGATCGGCAGGCGCCCATCGTAGGCCCAGGTGTCGTTGCTGCGGACTATCTCCACATGCTGCCCGCCATCGATATTGACGCCCACGTAGAGCGCCAGTCGTCGGGAACGGGACATCGTCACCGAGAAATGCGTGTAGTCCAGGCGCAGCGGTTGGACGTCGTCCGCCAATGCCTCAACGGTGGTGGGCCAGGGCACCGCGAAGCTGCTGAGAAAGTCCTCGGCGTAGCCGCGTCGGTCCTGTAGATCCTTGGCCGCGGTGACACGGGGCGTCGCCGCCCGGGCTTCCATCAGGGTGGGATTGGTCGCGATCAACGGGCGCAGATCGGCGAGTCGTGGGCGGTGCGCAAGATCGATTTTGGCTTTGCGGGCTGGCATGGGTAAGTCCTCCTTGGATAAACACGACTGCAACATAGATTGATGACAATTGATGACACGGGTTAACCCTGGGGGGCTATCCTCAAACGGTTACCGGAGCTACACCATATGCCAACAGGGAGCCAGCTAATGTGTGATCGCCACCACCGCAACCCGATTTTCTGCCTGATCCCACCGTATATGCTCGACCAGATCGCGCGTCACGGTGATAAGGCCCAGCGCGACATCGCGCTGCGCACCCGCGCCAAGGACAGCACGTTCCGTTCGCTGCGCATGGTCGCAGTGCCCGCCAAGGGGCCGGCCCACATGGCCCTGGTCATGGGCGCCGGCAAACGGCGCTCGATCTACAGCGCCGAAGGCACCGACAGCCTGCCGGGCAAGCTGGTCCGCGGTGAAGGCCAGCCCGCCAGTGGCGACGCCGCCGTGGACGAAGCCTATGACGGCTTGGGTGCCACGTTCGATTTTTTCGAAGAGGTGTTCGACCGCAACTCCATCGACGATGCCGGCATGGCGCTGGATGCCACCGTGCACTTTGGCCAGAACTATAACAATGCGTTCTGGAACTCGACCCAGATGGTGTTTGGCGACGGCGATGGGCAGTTGTTCAACCGCTTCACGGTGGCCCTCGATGTGATTGGCCATGAATTGGCCCACGGCGTCACCGAGGACGAGGCCAAGTTGATGTATTTCAATCAGTCCGGCGCGCTGAACGAGTCACTCTCGGACGTGTTCGGCTCACTGATCAAGCAGTATGCGTTGAAGCAAACCGCCGAAGACGCCGATTGGCTGATCGGCGAAGGGTTGTTCACCAAGAAGATCAAAGGCGTGGCCCTGCGTTCGATGAAGGCCCCCGGCACCGCGTTCGATGACAAGCTGCTGGGCAAGGACCCTCAGCCAGGGCATATGGATGATTTTGTCCAGACCTACGAGGACAATGGCGGGGTGCATACCAATTCCGGGATTCCCAACCATGCGTTCTATCAGGTGGCGACCCGGATTGGCGGGTTTGCGTGGGAGCGCGCAGGACGTATCTGGTATGACGCGCTGCGCGATGCGCGGTTGCGGCCGAACTCGGGGTTTTTACGTTTTGCGCGTATAACCTACGATATCGCCGGTCGTCTCTACGGCGCGAACAAGGATGAGCACAAGGCGGTCAAGGAGGGTTGGAAAGCGGTTGGCATTAACGTCTGACGTGAGGAACAGCCATGCAAATTTCGATCAAGGAAAACGGCGGGCCGGCGTTTTTTCCGGGTTTGACCAAGCCTCGTACGGTGGAGTTGAACACGTTGCCCGAGCCGGACCAGCAAGAGTTGCGGCAACTGATCGAGGCTTCAAACTTCTTTCAGTTGCCGCAGAGCACCACGCCAGAGCCCGGAAATCCGGGCCAGGTGCACTACACCCTGACCGTGAAGGAAGGCCAGCAGGAACATACGGTGTGCGTGCTCGCGCCGGTGAAGTCGCAGGCGCTGGATGGGCTGGTGCAGTGTGTGCGCCGGCATATCCGCAGTTGAGGTCACCCCAGCAGTTCCTTCACCTTGGTAATGAGCTTGTTGATGTCGAACGGCTTGTCCAGCACCGCATCGAACAGGTCCGAGCGCTGCATGCCGATATGGGCCTGCGCGCCGCTGATCAGGATAATCGGCAGGTGCTTGACGGCCGGCAGTGCACGGACCGCTTCGGCGAACTCCTCACCGTCCATCACCGGCATCATGAAATCGGTGATGATCAGCGACGGCCGTTCTCGCTCCAGCACCTCCAGCGCCTTTTTCCCATTGCCAGCTGTGACGACCATGAACCCCTCATCTTCCAGTGCGTAGGCAAGGATATCGGCGATCAAGTACTCGTCATCGACGACCAGGATAGTGGCCATGTCAATTCAACCTACCCAAAGACTTAAAAAGCTGAACCAGGCAGCGCTGAATTGGATGCAACTGAGGGGGCATTTGTTGAAACCTTTCTTAAGTCAACGGCTTGGTCAAGGATCACCACCTCCAATAATGAGGGGTCATAAAAGCTGTCTCTGACCTTAAGAATGGAAAGCGTCCTTCTAAGTTCAGACTGAATCTCGAAGAAACGCATAAGCATGAGGTTGTCGGCAATGCTCGACAGTTCAGACGCGGGGGAAGTGACCTCCGCGCCGAACAGATCATGCATCTCCCACGTGGCGAAGACCGTGACGCCCCTGGCGCGCAGTTCGTTCATCAGTGCGCTGTAGAAATCGGTGATACGTGCCGGGTTGTTGGAGACGCGGGTCATGCCGCTCAAGCTGTCGATGAACAGGCGCTTGATGCCCTTTTCCTCGACCAGGCGCAGCAATCGCGCCCCCAGCCCGTCCAGCAGGCCTTCGGTGGTGGGCTGCCAGGCGATGGTCAGTGCGCCGCTGTCTTCCATCTTCTGGATATCGATGCCCAGGGATTGGCCTTTGAGCCGCAGGCGCTGAGGGCTTTCGTAGAAGCCGAAGTGCAGGCCGGGGGCGTCTACCGTCGATTCCGAGAGGAACTTGAGGCCCAGGGTGGTCTTGCCGATGCCCGACGGCCCCATGACCAGGGTCACGCTGGAACTGTGCAGCCCGCCGCCGAGGATGCCGTCCAACGAGCCGATACCGCTGGCGATGCGCGTCAGGTCGGCGCTGTCAGGCGCGGACGGCCGGCCATAGAGGCTTTCCAGGCGTGGGTACACCACCAGGCCGTCGTCGTTGATTTCACACTCGTGCAGGCCGGTGAGCGCGCCGCTGCCGCGGGTCTTGCGTAACTGGATACGGCGCACGGAACGGGTGCCGAACAGTTCCTCGCCCATTTCGATCACGCCATCGACCATGGTGTGCTCGGGGCTGCCGTCATCCAGGCGTGAGCTGGTGAGGAACAACACCGTGCAACCGGCGAAGGCGGCATGCCCTTGCAGTTCGGAAATGAATTTTTTCGTGTCGATCGGCGAGTCGGCCTTGGAACGCGCGTTCAACAAGCCGTCCACCACCATGACGGTGGCCCTCTGCCTGCTGATTTCACGCCTGAGCAGCTTGACCACTTCGTCGAGGCCTTCGTTTTCCAGGGTGTCGAAGGCGCTGACAAACTGGATTTCGGCGCCGACACGGGAGGCGTCAAAAAAGCTCAGGGTAGAGAGGAACTGGAAAAGGCGGTCGTGGGATTCCGCCAACAGCGTGGCAACCAGGACTCGGCCGCCATTACGCGCGTGATGAAACCCCAGCTGGTTGGCAAGGATGGTTTTACCTGAGCCGGGGCGGCCCTGAATGATGTAGGACGCCCCAGACACCAGCCCTCCCTTGAGCAGAGCGTCCAGCCCTTCGATTCCGCTTTGAAGGCGATTTAGCTTTTCCACAGTGCGATCCTGACCCTAAAAACATGCTGTTAAGCCGAGTGGACAGAATGCTAACGCCATTTGTTCACTGCTGCTACTTGCGATCCAGCCATACGGTCTGCGCATTGCAGAATTCGCGCAGGCCAAAATGCGACAACTCGCGCCCGAACCCGCTCTTCTTCACGCCGCCAAACGCCACCCGAGGGTCGGACACGCTGAACGCATTGATGAAGATCCCGCCGGTTTCCAGCTGGTTGGCGATGTCGCGGGCCTTGACCGGGTCGGTGGTGAAGAGGCTGGCGGTGAGGCCGAACTCGCTGTCATTGGCCAGGGCCACGGCGTGGTCGGCATCGCGGGCGGTGATGATCGACGCCACGGGGCCAAACAGTTCCTGTTTGAACGAAGTCATCTGGTCGGTGACGTCGGCCAGTACGGTCGGCTCATAGTAGTTGGCGGCACCGGCGACTTTGTGGCCGCCCAGCAGCAGGGTGGCGCCTTCTTCCAGGGTGGCCTGGACCTGGCCGTGCAGCTCGTCGCGCAGGTCGAAGCGCGCCATCGGGCCGACGTAGGTGCTGGCCGAGGTCGGGTCGCCCATCACCAGCGCGCGGCTGGCTTCGACGAACTTGGCGGTGAAGGCGTCCACCACGCCGGCTTCGATGATCAGGCGCTTGGCGGCGGCGCAGACCTGGCCGCTGTTCTGGAAGCGGCCGATGACGGCGGCCTGCACGGCGGCGTCGAGGTCGGCGTCGTTGAGCACGATGAACGGGTCGGAGCCGCCCAGTTCCAGCACGCATTTTTTCAGCGCGGCGCCGGCCTGGGAGCCGATGGCCATGCCGGCGCGTACGCTGCCGGTGAGGGTGACGGCGGCGATGCGCGGGTCGGCGATGGCGGTGGAGACGCCGTCCTGGGTCACGTTGATCACTTCGAACAGGCCTTCGGCGAAACCGGCTTTCTGCAACGCCGCTTTCATCAGGTAGGCGCTGCCCATCACGTTCGGCGCGTGTTTGAGCACGTAGGTATTGCCGGCGAGCAGGGTCGGCACGGCGCCGCGCAGCACTTGCCATACCGGGAAGTTCCACGGCATCACGGCGAGGATCGGGCCCAGCGGGCGGTATTCGATCCGGGCGCTGCCGTTGTCCACCAGGGTGGGTTCCGGGGCCAACATGGCCGGGCCGTGGGCGGCATACCACTCGCTGAGCTGGGCGCATTTTTCGATTTCGGCGCGGGCCTGGGTGATGGGCTTGCCCATTTCCAGGGTGATCATCTGCGCCATTTCTTCGGCTTGATCGCGCAGTGCGCCGGCCAGGGCCAGCAGCAGTTCGGCGCGCTGGCTGACTGGCTGGCGGCGCCAGGTGCGGAAGGCTGCGGTGGCGCGGTCGAGGGCTGCGTCCAGTTGCGCGGCGTTTTCGTAGGGATAGCTGCCGACGGTTTCGCCGGTGGCGGGGTTGATCGACAGGGCGTGGGTCTGGTGGGAAATAGCGTTCATGGCACCGTCCGGCTGAAAGAGTGGAATGGGTTCAGCCTACGGGGATGCATGTTTTCTGGAAACTGAATAATATTAAGTAATACATTCACGATTGGAGAATGACTTGGACTTGGTGCAGCTGGAAATCTTCAAGGCCGTTGCCGAGCAAGGCAGCATCAGCGCCGCCGCACAGTTGATTCATCGGGTGCCGTCGAACCTGACCACGCGCATCAAGCAACTGGAGCAGGATTTGGGCGTGGAGTTGTTTATCCGCGAGAAGAGTCGCCTGCGCCTGTCGCCCGCCGGATGGAATTTCCTCGGTTATGCGCGGCGTATTCTCGACCTGGTGCAGGAAGCCCGCGCGACGGTGGCGGGGGAGGAGCCCCAGGGCGCATTTGCCCTCGGCTCCCTGGAAAGCACGGCGGCGGTGCGCATCCCGGCGCTGCTCGCGGCCTACAACCAGAAGCACACCAAGGTTGAATTGGACCTGAGCACCGGGCCTTCAGGCACGATGATCGAGGGCGTATTGTCGGGACGGCTGGCGGCGGCGTTCGTCGATGGGCCGGTATTGCATGCCACCCTGGAAGGCGTGGCGGTGTTCGAGGAGGAGATGGTGGTGATTGCGCCGCTGCACCACGCGCCGATCACGCGAGGGCAGGATGTGAACGGGGAGAGCATCTACACCTTTCGCTCCAACTGTTCCTACCGGCACCATTTCGAGCGCTGGTTCGCACAGGACGGCGCGGTGCCGGGGAGGATCTTCGAGATGGAGTCCTACCACGGCATGCTCGCCTGTGTCAGCGCCGGGGCCGGCCTGGCGCTGATGCCACGCAGCATGCTGGAAAGCATGCCGGGGTTTACCACGGTGAGCGTGTGGCCGCTGACGGACAGTTTTCGCACCCTGCATACCTGGCTGATCTGGCGCCGGGGCACCGTGTCGCAGAGTTTGAACAGTTTTGTGAAGTTGCTGGAAGAGCAGGGTGTGGCGTCGGCCTAGCCGCCGAACTGGAAGGTGCCCATGGCCAGCTTGGCCATGATTGCCGTCGCGCCCAATTGCACCAGCCACAACGCCAAACCGCCCAGGAACACCCCCAGCGCCACCTGCAACACCAGGCTTTTCTGGCGCTTGGCTTGGGGCGCGCGCGGGGTGTAGTCGTGCAATTCGTCGCGGTCGGCGCGCAGGTCCAGGTCGTCGTTTCTCATAGGGCTCTCACAGCAAAGGGGCAATCAGGGTTCAGTCTAGTGGGTTCGCCAATAAAAAGGGGGAAGCCATCGGCTTCCCCCTTCGTATGACGCCGTCAGGCTTATAGAACCTGAACAATCGCCTTTGTTACCGCAGCAATGTTCGACTGGTTCAACGCCGCCACGCAGATACGCCCGGTATCCAGCGCGTAGATACCAAACTCGCTGCGCAGGCGGGTGACTTGCTCAACGGTCAGGCCGGAGTAGGAGAACATCCCGCGCTGGCGACCGACGAAGCTGAAGTCGTGGCCCGGCGCAGCCTTGGCCAGCTCGGCAACCATCTGCTCACGCATGCCACGGATGCGCAGGCGCATCTCGGCCAGTTCGGCTTCCCACTGGGCGCGCAGCTCAGGGTTGTTGAGCACTGCGGCAACAATCGCTGCGCCGTGGGTTGGCGGGTTGGAGTAGTTGGTGCGAATCACGCGCTTGACCTGGGACAGGATGCGCGCGCTTTCTTCCTTGGAGTCGCCGACGATGGACAGCGCGCCCACACGCTCGCCGTACAGGGAGAACGACTTGGAGAACGAGCTGGAGACAAAGAAGGTCAGGCCCGACTCGGCGAACAGGCGCACGGCGGCGGCGTCTTCGTGGATGCCGTCGCCAAAGCCCTGGTAGGCCATGTCGAGGAACGGCACCAGGTTCCGGGCCTTGACCACGTCCAGCACGTTCTGCCAGTCGGCCGGGCTCAGGTCGACGCCGGTCGGGTTATGGCAGCAGGCGTGCAGCACCACGATGGACTGGGGCGGCAGGGCGTTGAGGTCTTCGAGCAGGCCGGCACGGTTCACGTCGTGGGTGGCGGCGTCGTAGTAGCGGTAGTTCTGCACCGGGAAACCGGCGGTTTCGAACAGGGCGCGGTGGTTTTCCCAGCTCGGGTCGCTGATGGCAACGACGGCGCCTGGCAGCAATTGCTTGAGGAAGTCTGCACCCAGCTTCAGGGCGCCGGTGCCGCCTACCGCTTGCACGGTGGTGACGCGGCCAGCGTTCAGCAGTGGCGATTCAGCGCCGAACAGCAGGGTCTGCACGGCCTTGTCGTAGGCCGCAATGCCGTCGATCGGCAAGTAGCCACGGGCGGCGTGTTGCGCCACGCGAATGGCTTCCGCTTCGGCAACGGCACGCAAGAGTGGAATCTTCCCCTCCTCGTTGCAGTAAACGCCCACGCCAAGGTTAACCTTGGTGGTTCGTGTATCGGCGTTGAATGCTTCGTTGAGGCCCAGGATTGGATCGCGTGGTGCCATTTCGACAGCGGAGAACAGGCTCATTTTTGCGGCAGCTCTATGGGAGAAGGGAGGGACGTGTCGCGCTCCAGCCGAATGCACTAGAGCGGTGCACAAACGGGGAGCTAGTATAGAGGCCATCACCGCTGAGGGCGACAACCGAAACGGCTTTTCGGCCAAGTTTTTCGGTTTATTTGCCGACCGTTAGTCTTATTGCAACATTGATCAACCACGGCAGACAGGACGATTGCCTTGAAACCCGTCACATTCGCCACCACTTCTACAGCTATCATGGTTTTTTCCTACGACCCGCTCTGAAACTTCGCGGGTTGTGGTCTTTTTCGTCCCCGACGGGTTTACAGTCTGGGGTGACTTCAAGAGGTACGTTATGTCGGATTTCCAACTAGTCACCCGCTTTGAACCTGCCGGCGACCAGCCCGAGGCCATTCGCCAGATGGTCGAAGGCATCGAGGCCGGCTTGGCGCACCAGACGCTGCTCGGAGTGACCGGTTCGGGCAAGACCTTCAGCATCGCCAACGTGATTGCGCAGATCAACCGCCCCACGCTGGTGTTGGCTCCGAACAAGACCCTGGCCGCGCAGTTGTACGGCGAGTTCAAGGCGTTCTTCCCGAACAACGCGGTGGAATACTTCGTTTCCTACTACGACTACTACCAGCCCGAAGCGTATGTACCGTCCTCCGATACCTTTATCGAGAAGGATGCGTCGATCAACGACCATATCGAGCAGATGCGGCTGTCGGCGACCAAGGCGCTGCTGGAGCGCAAGGACGCGATCATCGTCACCACGGTGTCGTGCATCTATGGCCTGGGCAGCCCGGAAACCTATTTGAAGATGGTGCTGCACGTCGACCGCGGCGACAAACTCGACCAGCGCGAGCTGCTGCGCCGCCTGACCAGCCTGCAGTACACCCGCAACGACATGGATTTTGCCCGCGCCACCTTCCGCGTGCGTGGCGATGTGATCGACATCTACCCGGCCGAATCCGACCTGGAGGCGATCCGCATCGAGCTGTTTGACGATGAAGTCGAGAGCCTGTCGGCCTTCGACCCGTTGACCGGCGAGGTGATCCGCAAGCTGCCGCGCTTCACCTTCTATCCGAAAAGCCACTACGTGACCCCGCGCGAAACCCTGATGGGCGCCATCGAGGGCATCAAGGTCGAGCTGGCCGAGCGCCTGGAGTACCTGCGCGCCAACAACAAGTTGGTGGAAGCCCAGCGTTTGGAGCAGCGCACGCGCTTTGACCTGGAGATGATCCTCGAGCTGGGCTACTGCAACGGCATCGAAAACTACTCGCGCTACCTCTCGGGCCGTGAGTCCGGCGCGCCGCCGCCGACCCTCTACGACTACCTGCCCGACGACGCACTGCTGGTGATCGACGAATCCCACGTCAGCGTGCCGCAAGTGGGCGCCATGTATAAGGGCGACCGTTCGCGCAAGGAAACCCTGGTGGAGTACGGCTTCCGTCTGCCGTCGGCACTGGATAACCGGCCGATGCGCTTTGACGAGTGGGAAGCCATCAGCCCGCAGACCATCTTTGTGTCGGCCACGCCGGGCAACTACGAGGCCGAGCATGCCGGCCGTGTGATCGAGCAACTGGTGCGTCCCACCGGCCTGGTCGACCCGGAGATCGAAATCCGCCCGGCGCTGACCCAGGTCGACGACTTGCTCTCGGAAATCACCAAGCGCGTGGCGCTGGAGGAGCGTGTGCTGGTCACCACGCTGACCAAGCGCATGTCCGAAGACTTGACCGACTACCTCGCCGACCACGGTGTGCGCGTGCGCTACCTGCACTCGGACATCGATACCGTGGAGCGCGTGGAAATCATCCGCGACCTGCGCCTGGGCACCTTTGATGTGCTGGTGGGCATCAACCTGCTGCGCGAAGGCCTGGACATGCCGGAAGTGTCGCTGGTGGCGATCCTCGATGCAGACAAGGAGGGCTTCCTGCGCTCCGAACGCTCGCTGATCCAGACCATCGGTCGCGCGGCGCGTAACCTCAATGGCCGGGCGATTCTCTACGCGGACCGCATCACCGGTTCCATGGAGCGGGCGATTGGCGAGACCCAACGCCGTCGCGACAAGCAAATAGCCTTCAACCTGGAAAACGGCATTACGCCCAAGGGCGTGTTCAAGGACGTTGCCGACATCATGGAAGGCGCCACCGTGCCGGGCTCTCGCAGCAAGAAGCGCAAGGGCATGGCCAAGGCCGCCGAGGAAAGCGCCAAGTACGAAAACGAACTGCGCTCGCCGAGTGAGATCACCAAGCGGATTCGCCAGTTGGAAGAGAAAATGTACCAGTTGGCGCGCGACCTGGAGTTCGAGGCGGCGGCGCAGACGCGCGATGAGATTGGCAAGTTGCGCGAGCGGTTGCTGGCTGTCTGATCTGCGGTGGCTGGGCTGGCCTCATCGGGGGCAAGCCCCCTCCCACACTTTGACTCGTGAACACCGTCAAATGTGGGAGGGGCGGTGCGACGATTCGACTTGCCCCCGATGGCTGCGCCTCGGTTTTCCAGAAATCACCCAGGCTGTTACCATTCGCCCCTTGTTTCAATTTCAGTTATATCGCCCATTCGAGACCTGCCATGACCACCGTCCGCACGCGCATCGCGCCATCGCCTACTGGGGATCCCCACGTCGGCACTGCCTACATCGCCTTGTTCAACTACTGCTTTGCCAAGCAGCACGGCGGTGAATTCATCCTGCGGATCGAAGACACCGACCAACTGCGCTCCACCCGCGAGTCGGAACAGCAGATTTTCGATGCCCTGCGCTGGTTGGGCATTACCTGGGCCGAAGGCCCGGACGTCGGCGGCCCGCACGGTCCGTATCGCCAGAGCGAGCGCAGCGACATCTACAAGCAGTACACCCAGCAATTGGTGGACATGGGTCATGCGTTCCCATGTTTCTGCACCGCTGAAGAACTCGACCAGATGCGCGCCGAGCAACAGGCCCGTGGCGAAACCCCGCGCTACGATGGCCGCGCATTGCTGCTGTCGAAAGAGGAAGTGGCTGCCCGCCTGGCCGCCGGTGAACCTCACGTTATCCGCATGAAGGTGCCGAGCGAAGGCGTGTGCGTGGTGCCGGACATGCTGCGCGGTGACGTCGAGATCCCGTGGGACCGCATGGACATGCAGGTGTTGATGAAGACCGACGGCCTGCCGACGTACTTCCTGGCCAACGTGGTCGACGACCACCTGATGGGCATCACCCACGTACTGCGCGGTGAAGAATGGCTGCCATCGGCGCCGAAGCTGATCCTGCTTTACGAATACTTCGGCTGGGAACAGCCGCAGTTGTGCTACATGCCGCTGCTGCGTAACCCGGACAAGAGCAAGCTGTCCAAGCGCAAGAACCCGACCTCGGTGACGTTCTACGAGCGCATGGGCTTCATGCCCGAAGCGATGCTCAACTACCTGGGGCGCATGGGCTGGTCGATGCCGGACGAGCGCGAGAAGTTCTCCCTGCAGGAAATGGTCGATAACTTCGACCTGTCCCGCGTGTCCCTGGGCGGGCCGATCTTCGATATCGAGAAACTCTCGTGGCTCAATGGCCAGTGGCTGCGTGATCTGCCGGTGGAAGAATTCGCCAGCCGCGTGCAGCAATGGGCGCTGAACCCTGAATACATGATGAAGATCGCGCCGCTGGTGCAGGGCAGGGTGGAGACGTTCAGCCAGGTCGCACCGTTGGCCAGCTTCTTCTTTGCCGGTGGCGTTAACCCGGATGCCAAGTTGTTCGAATCGAAGAAACTCTCTGGTGACCAGGTTCGCCAGTTGATGCAACTGATCCTGTGGAAGCTGGAAAGCCTGCGCCAGTGGGAGAAGGACGCGATCACTGCGACGATCCAGGCGGTGGTGGAATCCCTGGAGTTGAAATTGCGCGATGCCATGCCGCTGATGTTTGCCGCGATTACCGGGCAGGCCAGTTCGGTGTCGGTGCTGGATGCGATGGAAATTCTCGGCCCGGACCTGACCCGTTTCCGCCTGCGCCAAGCCCTTGATTTGCTTGGTGGTGTATCGAAGAAAGAAAACAAAGAGTGGGAAAAGCTGTTGGGCGCTATCGCTTAAGCAGTCCGTTGCAGCGACGAAACCCAGGTTTTCCGGGGTTTCGTCGGTAAGTGATTGTTATCCCGGCAAAAAATTTTGGAAAATGTTGAAAATAAATTTGACACCTTTCCAAACCGCCATTAAGATTCGCCCCGTCCTCACCGATGAGGGGCTATAGCTCAGCTGGGAGAGCGCTTGCATGGCATGCAAGAGGTCAACGGTTCGATCCCGTTTAGCTCCACCAATCTACAGGTTCAAGGTCTGGCCACACCGTCCTTGAATCGATCAGCTCTCAGCGCTGGTCAGCTGTACAGAAGGTTTTGTCCCCTTCGTCTAGTGGCCTAGGACACCGCCCTTTCACGGCGGTAACAGGGGTTCGAGTCCCCTAGGGGACGCCAGTTTCAACAAGCAGTTCGAAAGGTCTGCTGCGCCGCGAGGCGAAAAATCCGGGGCTATAGCTCAGCTGGGAGAGCGCTTGCATGGCATGCAAGAGGTCAACGGTTCGATCCCGTTTAGCTCCACCAATTTACAGGTTCAAGGTTTTGGCCACGCCGCCCTTGGATCGATCAGTCTCAGCCTGATCAGTTGTATAGAAGGTTTGTGTCCCCTTCGTCTAGTGGCCTAGGACACCGCCCTTTCACGGCGGTAACAGGGGTTCGAGTCCCCTAGGGGACGCCACGATTACCCGCTCTGCGGGATTTTTAAGGGTCATTCAATTATTGAATGGCCCTTTTGTTTGTCTGGCGTTTGGCCAATTCTCTCTCCCCATTCCCTTTGCTCTGCTGACCAGTGGTCATGCTTGTCGCTTGCTAAATATTATTATGGTAATAATATTCAACCCATGAAAGTCGGAGGCAACGATGAGCGATAAAAAAGCGCAAACCCGCGAACGTATTCTGCAAGCCGCCAGCGCTGCATTGACCCAGCGTGGTCCGGCCGAGCCTAGCGTGGGCGAAGTCATGGGCGCGGCGGGGCTGACCGTCGGTGGTTTCTACGCGCACTTTGAAAGCAAGGACGCCTTGATGCTGGAGGCGTTCACCCAGTTGTTGGCGCGGCGGCGTGCATCTATCGACGATATGGACGCACAGCTGACGGGAGAAGAGCGCAGGGGCCTGGTGGCGGCGTTTTATCTGTCACGCAAGCACCGCGATTCTACAGTCCAGGCATGCCCGATCCCGGCCACCGTGGGCGAGATGGCGCGGCTGCCGGACGCCTTCCGCGAGGCGCTGAGCGAGCATGTGGAACTGATGGCGGCCCAGCTTGCCGCGAGTCCCGAAGACACTGACAAAGCCTTGGCTGATATGGCGTTGATGATCGGCGGGCTGGCCTTGGCGCGTGCCCTGGGGCCGGGCGAGTTGTCGGACCGAGTGTTACGCGCGGCCAAGTCGGCTGTGCGCTAGAAGAGGGTGCGAGGATGGGCGCGTTAACCTGGATTCGTCGCTTCAACGGCACCGTTGGACACCTGGCACCGCAAACCGTGGCCAACAAGATGCGGCGTGCCTTCATGACGCCACGCGACCTGCCGCCACGTGACTGGGAGCTGCCGCTGCTGGCGCAATCGGAGCGCATCACCTTGCGTTTCGGCCTGTCGGCCCTGCGCTGGGGCCAAGGCCCTGCGGTGTTGTTGATGCACGGCTGGGAAGGCCGGCCAACCCAGTTCGCCAGCTTGATCACCGCGTTGGTAGGCAACGGTTACTCCGTGATTGCCCTGGACGGTCCGGCCCATGGTCGTTCGCCGGGACGGGAAGCTCACGTGCTGCTGTTCGCCCGAGCCATGCTGGAGGCGGCTGCCGAACTGCCGCCGCTGCACGCCGTGATCGGCCATTCCATGGGCGGCGCCAGTGCGATGCTGGCAGTGCAGTTGGGGCTGCGTACCGAGGCGTTGGTGAGCATCGCCGCACCGTCGCGCTTCCTGGATGTGCTGCGCGGCTTTACCACCATGGTCGGTCTGCCGGCGCGGGCACGCTCGGCGTTTATCCAGGAGGTGGAGTTGACGTTCGGCATGCCGCTCAAGCACCTGGATGTGGCCCACTACCAGATGAATATCCCCGGCCTGATCGTGCACGCCGAAGACGATACCTTTGTTCCGGTCAAGGCGTCTCAAGCCATCCACGAAGCCTGGTTCGACAGCCGCCTGCTGCGCCTGGAGCAAGGCGGGCACCAGAAAGTGCTGGCCGATCCCCGGGTGATCGAGGGCGTGCTGGCGCTGTTGGCCGGCTGTCGTCTACAGGACCGGCAAACCGCCTGATACACTGCTCCCGCCGACATCAATCGACTGGAGCAAGGCATGGGCTGGGATTTGGCAACGCCGTTTATCATCGATCTGCAGGTCGCCCCTGAAGACATCGACGGCCTGGGGCACGCCAATAATGCGGTGTACGTGTCCTGGCTGGAGCGCTGCGCCTGGCGCCATTCCCAGCGCCTGGGGCTGGACCTCACCGAGTACCGCCGCCTGGACCGTGCCATGGCCGTGGTGCGCCATGAAATCGATTACCTCGCGGCAGGCTACGAAGGCGATGAGCTGCAGCTGGCCACCTGGATCGTCGATTGGGACCAGCGCCTGAAGATGACCCGTCGTTTCCAGCTGGTACGCCCGCGTGACGGTGCGACCTTGCTGCGGGCTCACACCACCTTTGTCTGCATCGAATTGTCCAGCGGCAGGCCCAAGCGCATGCCGGCCGAATTTCTCGACGGTTATGGTCCCGCCCTGACAGGGGGTTAACGGTTGCCGCGGGAAACCCAGTAAACTGCGCCACGATTTTTGTTGAGTGTTTTCCATGCAAATTGCTTTGGCGCCCATGGAGGGGTTGGTCGACAACATCCTGCGGGACGTGTTGACCCGCGTGGGCGGTATCGACTGGTGCGTGACCGAGTTCATTCGCGTCAACGACCGCCTGCTCACCCCGGCGTATTTCCACAAGCTCGCCCCGGAACTGCTGCACGGTGCCCACACCGCAGCCGGTGTGCCGTTGCGCGTGCAATTGCTCGGTTCCGACCCGGTATGCCTGGCGGAAAACGCCGCCCTGGCCTGCGAGCTGGGTTCCGAGGTGATCGACCTGAACTTCGGCTGCCCGGCCAAGACCGTCAATAAGTCCCGCGGCGGTGCGGTGCTGCTCAAGGAGCCGGAGCTGCTCAACCAGATCGTTGAACACGTGCGCCGTGCCGTGCCGGCCCATATCCCGGTGACCGCCAAGATGCGCCTGGGCTTCGACAGCCCGGATGGCGCGCTGGTGTGCGCCACGGCCCTGGCCGAAGGCGGTGCGGCGCATATCGTGGTGCATGCGCGTACCAAGACCGATGGCTACAAGCCGCCCGCCCACTGGGAATGGATTCCGCGTGTGCAGGAGGTGGTCAAGGTGCCGGTGTTCGCCAACGGCGATATCTGGAGCGTCGAAGACTGGCGGCGCTGTCGGGAGATCAGTGGTGTCGAAGACATCATGCTCGGTCGCGGCCTGGTGGCGCGTCCGGACCTGGCCCGGCAAATCGCCGCCGCGCGTGCAGGCGAAGACGTCGTGGAAATGACCTGGGCGCAAATGCAACCCATGCTCCAGGACTTCTGGACCCAGTCGGTCGCACAGTTGACCGAGCGCCAGGCCCCTGGCCGGTTGAAGCAGTGGCTGGCAATGCTGACGCGCAACTACCCCGAAGCTGTCGCGCTGTTTACCGCCTTGCGCCGCGAGACCGAACTGGGGCAGGTCAGCCGGTTGTTGGGGATGGATACTCCGGTCGCCGCCTGACCTTTCACCGCGCTGTGTCGAACGCCTGATATGTTTCACAGAAGGCTCCTTGTCGAAAGACAAGGAGCCTTCTGCGTTTAAAAGTCTTTGGATAAGGACTGAATCATTCTGCACGTTCTGGTGACTGTTCCTGCGACGCTTTGATGATTGCGGGTGGATGTTCTGTGCGTGTGAATTATCACAGTTCAACTATTAGTGGTGTGTTCAGTTATGTCTCTTAATTGCATGTCCAGCACTTTATGAGTGGGTATGTCTGTTAGTACGGCGCCGGTGCGCGATGAATCAAGGTTTTCTTGGAATGACCATGGGGTAAAGTCTGAAAGTTAGCGTTGGTTTCCTTATGTGAGGCGCGATTTCTGGAACTCGATAGTCTCACGCTCCACGAAGTAGGGACTGTAAGGCAGCGCTGTTGTTTTCCAGTACATATAAATCCTGTCGCCACTCCTGGCGTGTAACCGCCGGGCGGCGCCCACTAAGGAGCGTATTCATGTCCATCTCGATTAATGGTTCACCCTCTGTAAAAGTGGAGAGCCCACGTCACCATTTGCTGCCATCGACACCTGTTAAAAACAATGAGCCGCTGAGTTCTTCCAAGGCGGATCCAATATGGATTTCGCCTGCGCTTCGGCCTGATATTGCCCGAGCGCCTCACGGTGAAATGATGATCAACGCCGGAGCATTTTCAAAATTGTTCGACATGCTTGAGCAAGTCTTCAAAACCATGCGTGAGATGGTGTCGGGGAGAAACATGACCCCCGCCCTGGCCACACATTCCGATAAAACACCCAAGCACACGCCGGATATGACGACCCTGCTGAAAGTGAAGGCAGATCCAGCTCAGTTGACGGCGGTCAAGTCGGATACGACGACCCTGCTGAAAGGGAAGGCAGACCCAGCTCAGTTGACGGCGGTCACGTCGGATACGACGACCCAGTTGAAAGCAAAGGCAGATCCAGGCAAGTTGCCGCAGGCCGCGCCGGCCATGATGACTCAGCTGAAAGCAAAGGCAGAGCCCGCTCAGTTGACGGCGGTCACGTCGGATGCGACGACCCAGCTGAAAGCAAAGGCGGAACCAGCCACGTTGCCGGGGACCACCCCGGACCTGGCGACCCAATTGAAAGTGAAGGTGGAACCAGGCACAACGCCCAGGGCTACATCGGATACGACGAACCAGCTGACAGTGAAAGTCGACAAAGGGACGCTTCAGTCGGTCCCTGTGCCCCATGTCAACGTGAGCAACGACTCGAATGCGCAGGTCAAGGTAGAGCTCAATATCGGCAAGTGCCACTGTCCTGATACCCATGTGGAGCGCGACGGAGGAGGGGTCAATCCTCTTTCGGTGCCCACCCCCGGGGTGACTCCACAACCCGATGCCAAGGTGCCGCCCATCAGGCCTGAGGTACGGCTTAATGCTCACCCGTTGCACAGGCTCGACGTGACTCCACGGCACGACACCAAGTTGCCGGACACCAAGTTGTCGGACACCAAGTTGTCGGACGCAAAGTTGTCGGACTCCAAGGCTCCTGACGCCAAGGTGACACCACCCTCCAAAGCCAAGTCTTCAGGCATCCATCCTGGCGCGCTGCACCGGCTTGAATCGACGCCCCTGCCCGGAACTACACCGCGACCTGACACAAAGACCGTGACCTCGACCGATAACAGGCAGAAGGATATTCCAGATCAGTCAAAGCCCGAAGCGGACGTCACCAGTCCTGGCCCTGCTGAAAATGAGACTGACTTCAAGGGGTGGGCCTTTATCAACCGTCGTCGGTTAGGAAACTGATTCCTGCCATTGCGTCGCAACTTCTTGGATAAATAAAACGGTGTTTCTCCGGGCGGCACAGCGCTTGGAGAAATACTCGGAAAGTGGAGTGAACACCATGTCGTATTGTTCGATTCATAATATTGCGCGCGTAGTGAATGTTCGTCAGGCGTATAACAGAAACTTGCCGGCGGCCGTCAACGAACCTGCACCTTCCTATCGGTTTAAATCTATCGAGTTTGGTACAGGCGCTGCATCTGCTACCGCAGGCGGGCCAAGCGGTCAGGCGGCGATAGGCGCCGATCCAGATCCGGCTGCCAGCGTTATTGCGTTGTTCACTTCGTTTTTTACGCAGTTATTTAATCTTCTAACGAGTAAAACGGATAAGTTGGTTCCCGATAGTACGCCGCGCCCTCAGGTAAATCCGACCGTCGAGCCCGTCGTGCCGCCGGAGCCGCAACCCAAACAGTATGTGCCTATACCGAACCTGTCGGATAAACGTAATGGCGCAAAACCTGACAATATCTGGAGTGGGTTTCGTCAAGGCCCGGATGGTAACTGTGTCACGGTATCGGCCATCAAGGCAGCCATGTACAAGTTCGGCCAAAGTCCAACGGATATCTATAAAGAGGTGATCAAGACAAGTGATGGTTACCGGGTGACGATGCGCGATGATTTTGTACTTAACTTGACGGATCAAGAGTTAAAAATTGGCGCCGCGGCTTCGCGTTTTATCGGCCGCGATAAAGGCATGCTCAAGGACGCGCAATTCCTGTTCGCCGTCAGTGCCAAGCGTGCGCAGATGGAAAACAACGACGGCTGGGCGAGCCGCAGTTATCCCGCCGGCGTGAGAAGCTTGAACAATGGGGAGGATGAGTTTGGGCCAGGCGAGGGTTTCCTGCGTCTGGGCCTCAGGAAGCACATGAAGAGGGTGAGTGTGCGAGATCTCGCCAGGGGGCAGCTGGGCATGTGCAATCGAGCCTTCCATTCCGTGGCGGTGATCAATGGCCGCGAAGAGATGTATGGGCGCCAGGGTTCCGCGCCGACTCGTGGGGACGCCATCGCATTGGTGTGATGTGCGCGTGCAAGAGGTGCGGCCAGTGCCCTGGCTGTACGTTTTCGTCCAGCCTTGAGTGAGCAGTCCGATGAACACTTTGATTGAGGGGCATCGCACGGTCATTGCAAAACGGCTGCCTGAGCATGGTTCAAGTATGGTCCGCTCCGGGGCCGGGATGAGCCTTGATGGGCCTGTGAATGCATTCGCAGCCGCCGAGCGTCGATTCGGCGAAAATATGGACTGCAGTACTCACGTGGCGGTTATCAAACTGATGATGATGACCCTCGGCCCGCGTCCCTCCGATGTCTTCCACCAGGTAACCCAGGCAGGTGAAGGTTATGCCGTCACCATGAAGGATCAATACAGGGTGCATGTGTCCCAGGCAGAGCTTGAACAGGTCACCCGGGCGTCAAGGTTCACAGGGCAGGACCCTGATGCGCTGAAGCACGCCAACTTCATGTTGGCGGCCTTTGTAAAGCGCAAGCAGCAACTGGGCGGCTACGCGACGTTCGACGCCGCCCTGGCGAAGACCCTTGAGGGCGAGACAAGCAAGCGTTGCCTGGAGGGAATGGGCGTGTATGGGTTGTCGCGATGGGTTGCCGCCCGCGACATGGTCGGCAGGGATTTGGCCTGGGTCCGCCAGACCCATGACTTCGGAGCGGCGCTCGTGGTGGGCGGCGCCAATCACACGCACGGCGAAGGTTACGGTTATGTGCTGTTTGATGATCGTGAGACGCCACCGCAGCGTGACAGGGGCCTGGCTCAGGTATCGGAAAGTATCCGGCACGCCGATATCTGGAGCGGTTTTTATCAAGGTGTGGAGGGCAATTGCGTGACGGTGTCGGCGATCAAGGCGGCTATCACCCGTTTCCCCGAAGGCATCTACACGGCCATCTACAGAACGCCAGCCGGATGCGAAGTGACCATGCGCGATGGCTTCCGGTTGCGCTTGAGCCATGAGGAACTGAGGCAGGCTACCACCGCGTCGAACTTCTATGGCAGCAACCCGGTATTGCTGGATTACGCCAACTTCCTCTATGCCTGCAGCGCCAAGCGGGCGCAGCTGGAGAACAACGATTTCCGTGCGGGGAGAAGCTTTACGGCGGCCCTGGAAACCCTCAACGATGGCGAATACCCCGGTGAGGCTCTCCAGCGCCTGGGCCTGTTCGGTTACATCCGTAACAGCACTGTCGAGGAGTTGGTCAACGGTGCAATCGGTACGATTGCAGACGGTTGGCATTCCGTGGTGGTCGTCAAAGGGATGCTGGACCTGTATGGGCAAAAGTACGCCTTGAACGAGTCGCCCTGGCGGCGCAAAACGCTTACTGCGTTGAAGCTGGTGTAAGGGCTAGACCAACAACCGCCGAAATCCTTCGATCGGCAGTGGCCGACTGTGCAAATACCCCTGGAACAAATGGCAGCCCAGCTTTTGCAGGAACGCCAATTGCTCCGGGGTTTCCACGCCTTCGGCAATCACCGTCAGGTTCAGGCTGCGGGCCATGGCCACGATGGCTCGGATGATTTCGGCGTCGTTGGGGTCATGGGTCGCGTCGCGTACGAAGGACTGGTCGATCTTCAGCGCATCCACCGGCAGGCGCTTGAGGTACGTCAGCGATGAGTAGCCGGTACCGAAGTCATCCATGGCAAAACTGACACCGAGCTTCTTCAGGCGGCGCATCTTCGCCACGGTGTCGTCCAGGTTCTGAATCACGATGCCTTCGGTGATTTCCAGTTTCAGCAGGTTGCAGGGCAGTTGATGCCGCTTGAGGCTGCGCTCCACCCGTTCGACAAAGTCGTTCTGGCGAAACTGCCGGGGGCTGATGTTCACGCACAGGCTGAAATTCAGCGGGTCCACCAAGCCTTCGACAATCAGCTGTGCAAAGGCGGCGCAGGCCTCGTCGAGGATCCAGGTACCCACTTCGAGGATCAGGCCGCTGTCCTCCAGGATCTTGATGAATTCGGACGGCGACTGCGCGCCCAGCTGCGGATGCTGCCAGCGCACCAGGGCCTCGGCGCCGACGATCCTGTTGCCGCGCGCATCCACCTGGGGTTGGTAATGCACGCTGAACTCGCCGCGTGACAGGGCCAGGCGCAGGTCGGTTTCCATGCGCAGGCGCTCGCTGGCGGCCTTTTGCATGCTGTTATGGAACATCTGCGTGGTGTTGCGCCCCGAATCCTTGGCCCGGTACAGGGCGATGTCGGCGCGCTTGAGCAGGTCCGCCGGGGTCGTGCCATGGTCGGGAATCAACGCCACGCCGATGCTTGGCGTGACCTGCAGGCGATGGCCATCGAGGAACATCGGCTCCGAAAGCAATTCGCGCAGGGTATCGGCCAGTTCCTGCACCTGGGTGCTGACTTGCGTGCGCGTGCCATCCAGGCCGCTGAGCAGTACCACGAACTCATCGCCGCCCAGGCGCGCCACCGTGTCCTCCATGCGCACGCTGGCCTCCAGGCGCGCGGTGACGATTTTCAGCACGGTGTCGCCCACCGGGTGGCCGAGGGAATCGTTGATGTGCTTGAAATGGTCGAGGTCGAGAAACAGCAGGGCGCCGCGCAGGTTATGGCGCTTGAGCAAGGCGATCTGTTGGCTCAGGCGATCCATCAGCAGCGCACGGTTGGGCAGGTTGGTCAGCGGGTCGTGATAGGCCAGGTGACGGATCTGCGCCTGGGCGTTTTTGAGCAGGCTCACGTCCCGCGCGGTCAGCAGCAGGCACGGGGTTTCATTGAGGGTGATCGGCTCGACCGAGACTTCTACCGCCAACACGTCGCCGCGTTTATTGTGCCAGAGCATTTCCAGGTGAGGGATGCGCCCCTTGATCTGCAATTCGGCCAACAAGGCGGAACGCTGGTTTTCATCGGCCCAGATGCCGATCTGGTACAGCGTCAGGCCGATGGCTTCTTCGGCGCGGTAGCCGGTGAGGCGGCAGAAGCCATCGTTGACCTCCACATAACGGCCGGTGTCGCGCTCGGTGATGGAGATGGCGTCGGGGCTGGAATGGAAGGCCTTGGCGAATTTCTCCTCGCTGGCCTTCAGCGCGGCCTCCGAGCGTTGTTGCTGGGTAATGTCGCGCAACGTGGTGACGATGCACGGCTGGTCGCCCACCTTGATCAGCCGGCTGGAAATCATGCAGGTCAGGGTTTGGCCGTTCTTGTGGTGCACCACGATGGCCACATTGCTCAACGCCTGGTCGCGAATCACCTGTTCGATACGCTGCAGGCGTTTGCTTGACTCGTCCCACAGGCCGATCTGCTCGGCGCTCTTGTCGATCACCTCGGCCGCCGTCCAGCCAAACGTCTGGGTGAAGGCGGGGTTGATCTCGATGAACGCGCCACTGTCCAGGCAGGTGACGCAGATGGGATCGGGGCTGGCCTGGAACAGGCTGGCGAACTTTTCTTCGGAGGCGGTCAGGCGTTGTTCGCGCTCCACCTGGTCGGTGATGTCCAGCAGGGTGCCGGCCATGCGCAGCGGCGCCCCTTGCTCGTCGCGGTAGAGGCGGGCGCGGCTTTCCAGGTAGCGCGAGCTGCCGTCGTCCAGTGGTACGCGGTAAGTCAGTTGGTAATTGCCGGCCGGGCCTTCGCGCAGGGTGCGATAAGCGTTGCGCATGTTCTCGCGCTCTTGCCTGGGCATGCCCTCGAAAAACGCTTCGAAGGATTCATGGAAGGGCTCGGGCGGCAGGCCGTGCAGTTGAGCGGCGCGGGCCGAGCCATAGAGCATGCCGGTGGGGATGTGCCAGTCCCACGTGCCCAGTTGCGCCGAGTCCAGGGCCAGGTCCAGGCGCTCCTGGCTGTCCTTGAGGGCATTTTCGGCGTTTTTGCGCTCGGTGGTGTCGAGAAAGGTGCTGATCAAGTAGGCCTCGCCCTCCAGCTCGACCTTTTGCGCGCTGAGGGTGCCATCGTGGATCTGGCCGTTGCTGGCGCAGAACTGCACTTCCATGGTGATGGGTTCACCCTTGCGCTGGGTGGCCTGGACCAGCTGCGCGCGTTGTTCGGGGTGGCGCCACAGGCCCAGGTCCAGGGTGGTGCGGCCGATGGCATCGGCCACCGGCCAGCCGAAGAGCATCTCGAAATACTGGTTGGCTTCGCTGATCAGGCCGTCGGACTGGCGGGTCAACAGCACCATGTTCGGGCACAGGTGAAACAGCGTGGCGAAGCGTTTTTCGGAATGGCTGAGGGCGTGCTCTCGCTCGCGCTGGCGAGTGGTCTCGCGGATCACGCCGATCATGCGGCGCCGACCGGCCTTGTCCGGTGCCAGGCTGCCGTTGATCTCCAACCAGTGATACGTGCCGTCCGGCCATTGGATGTGATGGTGCATGGCCTGCTCGAACGGCTCGCCGGCCAGCACCGCATGAAAGGCGCGCACCACCCGGGAGCGATCCGACGGCGCCAGCAGGTCGAGGTAATCCAGGTCCTTGGGCAGTGGTTGGCGCGGGTCGAAGCCGAACAGCGCCTGGGTGCCCCGTGACCAGCTGATACGGCCCGTGTCGATTTCCCAGCACCACGCGCCCAGCCGGGCCGCATTCAGGGCTGCCAGCAGTTGCGGGGCGCTGTCCCAGCTCTGCTCCGCCTGCTGGGGGTCCAGGGCGTAGATGCGGGGCAGGGGAGGTAGAGGGTCGACAGGGTTGCGCATTATCAAAGGGCCTTGGCTCGATGGGCAAACAGCGCGGTTTTATTCACAACCTGGGACCGCACGGCGTCATACCGGTATCACTGGCAGATCCACCTGTGCATCCAACAGGCTCATGAACGCCCGCGCAGCGTTCGACAGTGTCCTTTCGGTGTGCACGATATAGCCTAGCTGGCGACTGAGTTGTATGCCCGGCAAAGCGATGCTCGCCACCTGATCATCGAGCATGGTGCGCGGCAAGACGCTCCAGGCCAGGCCGATGGAGACCATCATCTTGATGGTTTCCAGATAGTTGGTACTCATCGCGATGTTCGGCGTAAGGCCCTGGGCCTCGAACAGGCGGCTGACAATATGGTGGGTAAAGGTATTACCGCCAGGGAAAACCGCCGGGTGGCCGGCAATATCGGCCAGGCTGACGTCGCGGTTGCCGGTGAGGCTGTGCTCCGGCGCCACCACGAAATCCAGCGGGTCGTCCCACACCGGGGTGGCGCTTACCAGGTGATGGGGGGCGGGCGCCAGGGTGATCACCGCCACTTCGGCGCGGCCGTGGAGGATTTCTTCGTAGGCCACTTCCGAATCGAGAAACTGAATATCCAGGGCCACGTTCGGGTATTCCCGGGTGAAGGTGCGCAGGATCGGTGGCAAACGATGCAGCCCGATATGGTGGCTGGTGGCCAAAGTGAGGCGGCCGCTGACTTCTCCCGTGAGGTTGGTGAGGGCGCGGCGGGTGTCGTCCAGCACGTTGAGAATCTGATAAGCGCGCGGCAGCAAGGCCCGGCCGGCTTCGGTCAAGCCGACTTCACGGCCCAGGCGATCGAACAGTCGCACCTTCAATTGCTGTTCCAGGCCGGCGATGCGCTTGCTGATGGCCGGCTGGGTCAGGTGCAGGCGTTCACCTGCGCCGGAGAAGCTGCCGGTCTCGGCGATGGCAATAAAGGCATTGAGGTTGGCCAGGTCCATGGTTGTATTCCAGTTGGTAATCCAAAGCATAAAAAATATGAATTTGAGTTATTTAATGTAGCGCCATACCATCAGCCTCACAAGCCAAAGGGTTATTGAAAAGCCCGGCGCATAGAAACACCGCTGATGAGGACCGACTGATGGCCGGCAAAACGCTTTACGACAAGCTTTGGGATTCCCATGAAGTGAAACGGCGCGACGATGGCTCGTCGCTGATCTATATCGACCGTCACATCATCCATGAAGTGACCTCGCCCCAAGCGTTCGAAGGCCTGCGGCTGGCCGGGCGCAAGCCCTGGCGCGTCGACTCGATCATCGCCACCCCGGACCACAACGTACCGACCACCCCGGAGCGCAAGGGCGGGATCGACGCCATTGTCGACACCGTGTCGCGCTTGCAGGTGCAGACCCTCGACGACTACTGCGACGAATATGGCATCACCGAATTCAAGATGAATGACGTGCGTCAAGGGATCGTCCACGTGATCGGCCCGGAGCAGGGCGCCACCTTGCCGGGCATGACCGTGGTCTGTGGCGACTCCCACACTTCCACCCACGGTGCGTTTGGCGCCCTGGCCCACGGCATCGGCACCTCGGAGGTGGAGCATGTGTTTGCCACCCAGTGCCTGGTCGCCAAGAAAATGAAGAACATGCTGGTGCGTGTCGAAGGCACCTTGCCGTTCGGCGTGACCGCCAAGGACATCGTGCTCGCCGTGATCGGCAAGATCGGCACCGCCGGCGGTAACGGCCATGCCATCGAGTTCGCCGGCAGCGCCATTCGCGACCTGTCCATCGAAGGCCGCATGACCATCTGCAACATGTCCATCGAAGCCGGTGCCCGCGTGGGCATGGTGGCGGCGGACGAGAAAACCGTTGAATACGTGAAGGGGCGCCCATTTGCACCGCAAGGCGCCGATTGGGACGCCGCGGTCGAAGCCTGGAAAGACCTGGTGTCCGACGCCGATGCGGTGTTCGACACCGTGGTTGAACTCGACGCTGCCCAGATCAAGCCGCAGGTCAGCTGGGGCACTTCGCCGGAAATGGTCCTGGCCGTCGACCAGAACGTGCCGGACCCGGCGCAGGAAGCCGACCTGGTCAAGCGCGGTTCCATCGAGCGCGCCTTGAAGTACATGGGCTTGAAGGCCAACCAGGCGATCACTGACATCCAGTTGGATCGCGTGTTTATCGGCTCCTGCACCAACTCGCGGATCGAAGACCTGCGCGCGGCCGCAGTGATCGCCAAGGGCCGCAAAGTCGCCTCGACCATCAAGCAGGCCATCGTGGTGCCAGGCTCGGGCCTGGTAAAAGCCCAGGCTGAGGCCGAAGGCCTGGACAAGATCTTCCTCGAAGCCGGTTTCGAGTGGCGTGAGCCGGGCTGCTCAATGTGCCTGGCGATGAACCCGGATCGCCTGGAGTCGGGCGAGCATTGCGCGTCCACCTCCAACCGTAACTTCGAAGGGCGTCAGGGCGCGGGTGGCCGTACCCACCTGGTCAGCCCGGCCATGGCCGCCGCCGCTGCCGTCAACGGTCGTTTCATCGACGTTCGCGAATTGATCTGAGGAAAACCCGATGAGAGCTTTTACCCAACACACCGGTTTGGTCGCGCCGTTGGACCGTGCCAACGTCGACACCGACCAGATCATCCCCAAGCAGTTCTTGAAATCGATCAAACGCACCGGTTTCGGCCCCAACCTGTTCGACGAATGGCGCTACCTGGACGTGGGCTACGCCTACCAGGACAACTCCAAGCGCCCGCTGAACAAAGACTTCGTGCTCAACGCCGAGCGCTACCAGGGCGCCAGCGTGTTGCTGGCCCGGGAAAACTTCGGTTGCGGTTCCAGCCGCGAGCACGCGCCGTGGGCCCTGGAAGAATATGGCTTTCGCAGCATCATCGCGCCGAGTTATGCCGACATCTTCTTCAACAACAGCTTCAAGAACGGCCTGTTGCCGATCATCCTGACCGACGAAGAAGTCGACGAGCTGTTCAAGCAAGTGGAAGCCGATGTGGGCTACCAGTTGACCATCGACCTGGCTGCGCAAACCGTGACCCGTCCGGACGGCAAGGTGTACCACTTTGAGGTGGACGCCTTCCGCAAGCACTGCCTGATCAACGGCCTGGACGATATCGGCCTGACCTTGCAGGACGGCGATGCGATTGCCGCGTTCGAAGCCAGGCACCGGGCGAGCCAGCCCTGGTTGTTTCGTGACGCATAAATTGATGTAGGCAGGACCGGCCTCATCGGGGGCAAGCCCCCTCCACAGGGGGAACGCATTCCAAATGTGGGAGGGGGCTTGCCCCCGATAGGGCCGATACCAGCAACACAACCCTTGAAGGATGCCACCATGACCAGCACCGCCCACACCCAAGTCGTGCAAAAACAATTCGGCGAACAGGCGTCTGCCTACCTGAGCAGTGCCGTGCACGCCCAAGGCACCGAATTCGCGCTGCTCCAGGCCGAACTGGCCGGGCAGGGCCATGCACGGCTGCTGGACCTGGGTTGCGGTGCCGGTCATGTGAGTTTCCATGTGGCGCCATTGGTCAAGGAAGTGGTGGCCTACGACCTGTCCCAGCAGATGCTCGATGTGGTGGCCGCCGCTGCGCAAGATCGCGGTCTCACCAATATCGGCACCGTAAACGGCGCCGCCGAGCGCCTGCCGTTCGCCGATGGCGAATTCGACTTCGTGTTCAGCCGTTATTCGGCGCACCATTGGAGCGACCTCGGCGTGGCGCTGCGCGAAGTGCGCCGCGTGCTCAAGCCGGGCGGCGTGGCGGCGTTTGTCGATGTCTTGTCACCGGGCAGCCCGTTGCTGGACACTTACCTGCAAACCGTCGAAGTGCTGCGCGACACCAGCCACGTGCGTGACTACTCCGCCGCCGAATGGATGCGCCAGCTCAGCGAAGCCGGTTTGCATGTACGCAACAGCAGCCGCCAGCGCCTGCGCCTTGAATACACCTCGTGGGTCGAACGTATGCGTACACCGCAGGTGCTGCGCGCCGCGATCCTGGAGCTGCAGCAGGCGATGGGCCAGGAAGTGCGCGATTACTACGAGATTCAGGCCGACGGCACCTTCAGCACCGACGTGCTGGTGGTCTGGGCCGAACGCTGATTAATTTTCCCGACCTGCCCACGGGCAGGTCGCTCGATGAAATGAGGAACCCATGAGCAAGCAGATTCTGATTCTCCCTGGCGACGGTATTGGTCCGGAAATCATGGCCGAAGCGGTCAAGGTCCTGGAGCTTGCCAACAGCAAGTACAGCCTGGGCTTCGAATTGAGCCACGACGTGATCGGCGGCGCTGCCATCGACAAGCACGGCGTGCCCCTGGCCGACGAAACCCTGGACCGCGCCCGCGCCGCCGATGCGGTGCTGCTTGGCGCCGTGGGTGGCCCGAAGTGGGACAAGATCGAGCGTGATATCCGCCCTGAGCGCGGCCTGCTGAAAATCCGCGCGCAACTGGGCCTGTTCGGCAACCTGCGCCCGGCGATCCTCTACCCGCAACTGGCCGACGCATCGAGCCTGAAGCCGGAAGTGGTAGCGGGCCTGGATATCCTGATCGTGCGTGAACTGACCGGCGGTATCTACTTTGGCTCGCCACGGGGCGTGCGCGAGTTGGAGAATGGTGAGCGCCAGGCCTACGACACCCTGCCGTACAGCGAGAGCGAAATCCGCCGTATCGCCCGCGTCGGTTTCGACATGGCCCGTGTGCGTGGCAAGAAGGTCTGCTCGGTGGACAAGGCCAACGTCCTGGCCTCCAGCCAACTGTGGCGCGAAATCGTCGAAGAAGTGGCCAAGGACTACCCGGACGTCGAGCTGAGCCACATGTACGTCGACAACGCCGCCATGCAACTGGTCCGTGCGCCGAAGCAGTTCGACGTGATCGTCACCGACAACCTGTTCGGCGACATCCTGTCCGACCAGGCGTCGATGCTCACCGGTTCCATCGGCATGCTGCCGTCGGCGTCCCTGGACACCAATAACAAGGGCATGTACGAGCCTTGCCACGGCTCGGCGCCGGACATCGCGGGCCAGGGCATTGCCAACCCGCTGGCGACCATCCTGTCGGTCTCGATGATGCTGCGTTACAGCTTCAACCTGAGCGACGCCGCGGATGCGATCGAGAAGGCCGTGAGCCTGGTGCTGGACCAGGGCCTGCGCACCGGCGACATCTGGTCGCAGGGTTGCACCAAGGTGGGTACGCAGGAAATGGGCGACGCAGTAGTCGCCGCGCTGCGGAATCTGTAATCTCTCGGGCCCGCTTGCAGTTGTTGCTGCAAGGCGGCCCACTTTTTAACAAGGTGTAGTTGCGATGAAACGTGTAGGTCTGATCGGTTGGCGCGGTATGGTCGGTTCCGTGCTCATGCAGCGGATGCTGGAAGAGCAGGATTTCGATCTTATTGAGCCGGTGTTTTTCACCACTTCGAACGTAGGTGGCCAAGGGCCGTCCGTGGGCAAGGATATTGCCCCGCTCAAGGACGCCTACAGCATTGAAGAGCTGAAAACCCTCGACGTGATCCTCACCTGCCAGGGTGGCGACTACACCAGCGAAGTCTTCCCAAAGCTGCGTGAAGCCGGCTGGCAGGGTTACTGGATCGACGCCGCCTCGAGCCTGCGCATGCAGGACGACGCCGTGATCATCCTCGACCCGGTCAACCGCAAGGTCATCGACCAGCAGCTGGATGCCGGCACCAAGAATTATGTGGGCGGCAACTGCACCGTCAGCCTGATGCTGATGGGCCTGGGCGGCCTGTTCGAAGCCGGCCTGGTCGAGTGGATGAGCGCCATGACTTATCAGGCAGCTTCCGGTGCCGGCGCGCAGAACATGCGTGAGCTGATCAAGCAGATGGGCGCGACCCACGCCGCTGTCGCCGATCAACTGGCCGACCCGGCCAGCGCGATCCTCGACATCGACCGCCGTGTGGCCGAAGCCATGCGCAGCGATGCCTACCCGACCGAGAACTTCGGTGTGCCATTGGCCGGCAGCCTGATCCCGTGGATCGACAAAGAGCTGCCGAACGGCCAGAGCCGCGAAGAGTGGAAGGCCCAGGCCGAGACCAACAAGATCCTCGGCCGGTTCAAGAGCCCGATCCCGGTGGATGGCATCTGCGTGCGCATCGGCGCCATGCGCTGCCACAGCCAGGCGCTGACCATCAAGCTGAACAAAGACGTGCCGATCGCTGATATCGAAGGGCTGATCAGTCAGCACAACCCCTGGGTCAAGCTGGTGCCGAACAACCGCGACATCAGCATGCAGGAGCTGAGCCCGACCAAGGTCACCGGCACCCTGAATGTACCGGTGGGCCGTCTGCGCAAGCTGAACATGGGCACCCAGTACCTGGGGGCGTTCACCGTCGGCGACCAACTGCTGTGGGGCGCGGCGGAGCCGCTGCGTCGCATGCTGCGGATTTTGCTGGAGCGTTGATCGCTTGAAGCAATAATAGAAACCCGCGTTCTGGTGACAGGCGCGGGTTTTTTATTGTTCTTTCGGGCGCTATCGGGAGCAAGCCCCCTCCCACAGTGAACAGCATTTCAACGTTGGAACTCGGTTGAATGTGGGAGGGGGCTTGCCCCCGATAGCGCCATCAGCCACTCCACCAGCCCCAGGTTAATTGCCTCACTCCCGGCCACCCGGTAAAGTGCCGCTCCCCCCCGCAATGCCCGAGGCAGCCCCCATGACCCAGACCTTTGAAATTGCCGTGATCGGTGCCACCGGTACGGTCGGCGAAACCCTGGTGCAGATTCTCGAAGAGCTGGCATTCCCGGTGGGCACCCTGTACCTGCTGGCGGGCAGTAATTCTGCTGGCGCCTCGGTACCGTTTCGCGGCAAGAACGTACGGGTCAAGGAGGTCGACGAATTCGATTTCAGCAAGGCGCAACTGGCCTTCTTCGCCGCAGGCCCGGCAGTCACCCTGAGCTTCGCGCCGCGAGCCACGGCGGCGGGTTGCTCGGTGATCGACTTGTCGGGAGCCTTGCCCGCCGAGCAGGCGCCCCAGGTGGTGCCGGAAGCCAATGCCCATGTCCTCGACGGCCTGGAAAAACCGTTCCAGCTCGGCAGCCCGAGCCCGTCCGCCACCAACCTGGCGGTGGTGCTGGCGCCGTTGCGCGGCTTGCTGGACATCCAGCGTGTCGCCGTCACTGCCAGCCTGGCAGTGTCTGCCCAGGGCCGCGAAGCCGTCAGCGAATTGGCCCGTCAGACCGCCGAGCTCCTGAACGTGCGCCCTCTGGAACCTAAGTTCTTTGACCGGCAAATGGCCTTCAACTTGTTGGCACAAGTCGGCACGCCAGACGCCCAAGGGCATACCGCCTTGGAAAAGCGCCTGGTTCACGAGCTGCGCGCAGTCCTGGAGTTACCTTTGCTAAAGATTTCCGCAACTTGCGTTCAAGCCCCGGTGTTTTTTGGCGATAGCCTGACTGTGTCGTTGCAATTGGGCGCGGCAGTCGATCTTGCCGCCGTCAACCGCGCATTGGAGGCCGCGCCGGGTATCGAGCTGGTAGAAGAGGGGGATTACCCTACAGCCGTGGGCGACGCAGTGGGCCAGGATGTGGTCTATGTAGGCCGGGTGCGCGCAGGAGTGGATGACGCGGCTGAACTAAATCTGTGGCTGACGTCAGATAACGTACGCAAGGGCGCCGCCCTTAACGCCGTGCAACTGGCGCAGTTGTTGATAAAACGCCTTGCGTAAAAGATACTTGGCGGCAATTTGTAGATTGATTCTAACCAGGCGCTATGCTTGGCCCCAAGCAGGAACAATTGCGCGTCGGTGACCTATCGGCTCGCCATGCCTTATGGCAAGCGGTTACCAACCTTCTCGCAGGCCGGGGAGTGTTCAAACAAAGGATGAGGCTATGGTTCAAGTTCGCAAACTGGTGTTAGCAATAGCGGCCGCCTCGGCGCTGTCCTCCGGTATGGCGCAGGCGCTGCAGCTGGGGGAAATGACCCTTAAATCGAAGTTGAACCAGCCGTTGTCGGTGGAAATCGAATTGCTCGATGTCGGTGGCCTCACGGCGTCCGAGATCACCCCGAGCCTGGCCTCATCCCAGGCGTTCGTGGACGCGGGCGTCGATCGCCAGGCGTTTCTCGATGATCTGACGTTTACCCCGGTCATCAATCCCAGTGGTCGCAGCGTGGTGCGCGTCACCTCCAGCAAGCCGCTGCCGGATTCCTACGTACGTTTCCTGCTGCAGGTGCAATGGCCCAATGGCCGCCTGATGCGCGACTACAGCGTGTTGCTCGACCCTGCCAAGTTCGACCAGTCGACTTCGACCTCCGCAGCACCTGCACCACGCGTGGGAGCGCCCGCCCGCACTGCGCCCGCTGTGAGCAAGCCGGCCCAGCACACCACCACGTCCCGCGACACCCTGTGGGAAATTGCGCAGAAGCACCGCAATGGCGGCTCGGTGCAGCAGACCATGCTGGCCATTCAGGCCCTCAACCCCGACGCCTTTGTCGACGGCAATATCAACCGCCTGAAAACCGGCCAGGTGCTGCGCCTGCCGGACACCGTACAAAGCACGGCGTTGCCGCAACCTCAGGCAATCGCCGAAGTGAGGGTACAAAATGCCGCCTGGCGCCAGGGTCGACGCGGGGCTACCAATCAGGCGGCCGGCAAGCAGCAACTGGACGCCACCAAGCGTGCCCAGGCCGGCAACGCGCCGTCGACCACCAATGCCCAGGACAACCTGAGCCTGGTCTCGGCTGAAGCAGCCAGGAAAGGCGGCAAGGGCAAGGCCGGTGACAGTCAGGTCCTGAGCGACAAGCTGGCGATGACCCAGGAGCAACTGGACACCACTCGCCGCGATAACGAAGAGCTCAAGAGCCGTGCCGCAGATCTGCAAAGCCAGTTGGATAAACTGCAAAAGTTGATTCAACTGAAAAACGATCAACTGGCCCGTTTGCAGGCAGAAAAAGGCGACCCGGCCGTAGCGGCGACGGCAGCGATGCCCGCACAGCTGGCAAGCGACCCGGCCGCCACGCCGGCAGCACCCGCTGCACAGCCCGCCGCGCCAACCCCAACCCCGGCGGCGCCGGCACCTGAGGCGGCTAAACCGGCCGCGGCACCTGACACCACGGAAGGCAAGTTCAATGATCTGCTGACCAACCCGGTTGTCATCGGTGTGATCGGCGGCGCGGCTGGCCTGGTGGTGTTGCTGCTCCTGCTGCTGTGGGCGCGCCATCGCAACGCCCGTCGTGAAGAGGAAAAGCACTTGCGCATGGCGCGGGCGCTGGCTGAAGAGCCGGAATTTACCTCGAACATCGAACAGGACCTGCCGTCGGACAGTTTCGAAGGCCTCGAAGTGCCGCCGCCGAACGTCAAGCTGGCAGCCGCTCCGGCACCTGCTCCAGTGGTTGCGCCGGCGGTAGCGGTTCCGACGGTTGCCTCCGTGCTCGCGCCGCTGGCCGCTGCCGTGGCCCCGCAAAACGCCAACGATGCCCTGGCGCAAGCCCAGTCCCATATCGACCGTGGTCATCTGAACCAGGCCGCCGATGTGCTGGAGCAAGCGATCAAGCACGAGCCCAAGCGCAGCGACCTGCGGTTGAAGCTGATGGAAGTCTACGGCCTGCAAAGCGACAAGGACGGTTTCGTGACCCAGGAGCGTCAACTGGTGGCCAATGGTGAAAACCATGCCCAGGTCGAGCAGCTCAAGTCGCGCTTTCCTGCGATGGCGGTATTGGCGGCGGGCGTCAGTGCCGCGGTTGCCGCCGCGGCCCTCGACGCGCAGTACGTCAAGGACCTGCTGGAAGACAAACCGGCCGTCCCGGCCACCGAGCCCGATGCACTCGACACCGATTTCGACCTGAGCCTGGATGAGCTGGAGGCGGCTTCGCCAGCCAGCCTGGACGACGAACAGACGTTTGCAGCGCTCCTGGAACAGCAATCGGCGCCCAAGGCCGGCGAGGAAAACCTGTCGGACTTCGACCTGGATCTGCAACTGAATGACCCGGCGTCCGAGCAGTCCGACGACGACTTCCTTTCCGGTCTTGAGGACCAGATGAAGGATGTGTCTGCCGTGGAGCCGCCGACGCTGACCCCATCGGCGCTGGATGACTTCGATTTGCCGGAGGATTTCGACCTGTCCCTGGCGGATGAGCCAGAAGCAGCCGCCAAGCCGGATGCCTTCGCTTCGGAGCTGGACGATGTCAACGCCGAGCTGGATCGCCTGTCCCAGAGCCTGGAAAGTCCGCCCATCGAACCTTCCTTTACCGCTGAGGACGCGGCGCTGGGCGATGATGAGCCAGAGTTCGATTTCCTGTCCGGTACGAATGAAGTCGCCACCAAGCTCGATCTCGCCCAGGCCTATATCGACATGGGGGATGCCGACGGCGCGCGGGACATCCTCTCCGAAGTGCTCACCGAAGGTGATGAGGCGCAGCGCGGCGAGGCCAAGGAAATGCTCGGCAAAATTTGAATGTCGATGCCGGTGCGGTGTGGGAAGGTCAATCCCCAACAAAAGCGCACGCCACGCAGCTGGCGCATTTATAATGGCCGCCTTCGCGCAACTCATCAGGCTCTCAGTTCTTGGCAAATATAGATAACCCGGCCGCCGAAATGGCGGCCGCTGGCTTTTACCGCATCGCCCTCGGCGTGGAATACAAAGGCTCGCGCTATCGCGGCTGGCAGCGCCAGGCGTCAGGCGTGCTGACGGTGCAGGAAACCCTGGAGAAGGCGCTGTCGAAAGTGGCTGACTCCCCGGTGTCGTTGATGTGCGCCGGGCGTACCGATGCCGGTGTGCATGCCTGCGGTCAGGTGGTGCACTTCGATACCCAGGCCGAACGCACGATGAAGGCCTGGGTGATGGGTGCCAATATCAATTTGCCCCATGACGTCAGCGTCAGTTGGGCCAAGGTCATGCCTGCGCACTTTCATGCGCGTTTCAAGGCGATTGCCCGGCGTTATCGCTATGTGATCTACAACGACCAGATCCGTCCCGCGCACCTCAACGAAGAAATCACCTGGAACCACCGTCCGCTGGATGCCGAGCGCATGGCCGAGGCTGCGCAGCATCTGGTAGGGGTGCATGATTTCAGTGCGTTTCGTGCCGGCCAGTGCCAGGCCAAGTCGCCGATCAAGGAAGTCCACCACCTGCGGGTGACTCGCCACGGCAAGATGATTGTGCTGGATATCCGCGCCGGCGCCTTCCTGCACCATATGGTGCGCAACATTGCGGGCGTATTGATGACCATCGGCACCGGCGAGCGCCCGGTGGAATGGGCCAGGGAAGTGCTGGAAAGCCGCATTCGCCGCACGGGCGGCGTCACGGCGCATCCGTTTGGCCTGTACCTGGTGGATGTGGAGTACCGCGACGAGTTCGAACTGCCGCAGCGTTTCATCGGGCCACACTTCCTCACAGGGTTCAGTGAACTTGGCGGCTGACGCCCGGAAAAGCTTTTGTTACCATCCGGGACTTTATCGGTCCAACCCCTGAGGTTTCTACGACATGCCTGCCGTTCGCAGCAAGATTTGCGGGATTACCCGCATAGAAGACGCGCTGGCGGCAGTCGAGGCGGGGGCGGATGCCATTGGCCTGGTGTTTTATGCCAGGAGCCCACGGGCGGTGAATGTGTTGCAGGCGCGGGCGATCATTGCGGCGCTGCCGCCGTTCGTGACCACCGTGGGCTTGTTCGTCAACGCCAGCCGCTGCGAACTCAACGAAACCCTGGATGCCGTGCAGTTGGATATGCTGCAGTTTCACGGTGACGAAACCCCGGATCAATGTGAAAGCTACCAACGCCCGTATATCAAGGCGTTGCGGGTCAAGGCGGGTGACGATATCGCGAGGGCCTGCGCTGCCTATTCCGGCGCGCGTGGCATTCTGCTGGACACGTATGTCGAAGGCGTACCCGGTGGTACCGGCGAAGCGTTCGATTGGTCGCTGATCCCCGAAGGATTGAGCAAGCCGATCATCCTGGCCGGGGGGCTCAACCCAGGCAATGTCGGTGCGGCGATTCAACAGGTCCGGCCGTATGCCGTGGATGTCAGCGGTGGGGTAGAGCAAGGCAAGGGCATCAAGGATCACGACAGGATTCGCGCATTCATGCACGCGGTGCGCAACAGCAGTGACGGGATGTGACGGCTGGCAGTCTGCCGCCGTCCATAACTACCGCTGTGTAAAACAGCGCGGCGTCGCCTGAGGGCGGCCCGGAAATGAAGTGGCAACCTGCACTGGCAGGTTGTCTGGAAGGCTGAGGATGCAGGCTGGAAATGGCAGGTCGAACGTCTGACCCCGTCCAGCCTGCGTCATCGCCACATATGAATTTAGCTCAAGGGCATACGCGGGGCTGTGTTCAAGCCACCGGTACTGGAGAAAGAAAGCATGAGCAACTGGTTAGTAGACAAACTGATCCCTTCGATCATGCGTTCCGAGGTGAAGAAAAGCTCGGTTCCTGAAGGTCTGTGGCACAAGTGCCCATCCTGCGACGCGGTGCTGTACCGCCCCGAGCTGGAAAAGACCCTGGATGTTTGCCCCAAGTGCAACCACCACATGCGTATCGGCGCCCGCGCCCGCATCGACATCTTCCTCGACGCCGACGGCCGTAACGAGCTGGGCGCCGACCTGGAGCCGGTCGACCGTCTCAAGTTCCGCGACGGCAAGAAGTACAAGGACCGCCTGACCGCTGCGCAAAAGCAGACCGGTGAGAAGGACGCGTTGATTTCCGTCAGCGGCAAGCTGCTGGGCATGCCGGTGGTAGTGTCGGCGTTCGAGTTCTCCTTCATGGGCGGCTCCATGGGTGCCATCGTCGGCGAGCGCTTCGTGCGCGCCGCCAACTACGCCCTGGAAAACCGTTGCCCGATGATCTGCTTCGCCGCCTCCGGTGGTGCGCGGATGCAGGAAGCGTTGATCTCCCTGATGCAAATGGCCAAGACCTCTGCGGTGCTGGCGCGTCTGCGCGAAGAAGGCATTCCGTTCATCTCCGTGCTGACCGACCCGGTCTACGGCGGCGTTTCCGCCAGCCTGGCGATGCTCGGCGACGTGATCGTCGGTGAGCCGAAAGCGTTGATCGGCTTTGCCGGCCCGCGCGTGATCGAGCAGACCGTGCGCGAAAAACTGCCGGAAGGCTTCCAGCGCAGCGAGTTCCTGCTGGAGCACGGCGCAATCGACCTGATCATTCCGCGCGGTGAGCTGCGTCCACGCCTGGGTAGCCTGCTGGCGCAGATGATGGGCCTGCCGACACCTGTTTACGTCGCGCCTAAAGTCGAGCCGATCGTTGTGCCGCCGGTGCCTGCGAACCTATGACCCAACGTACCCTGGGCGAATGGCTCGCCTACCTCGAGCAGTTGCATCCGTCCGCCATCGACATGGGCCTGGAGCGCTCGCAACAGGTAGCGGCCCGCCTTGGGTTGGGCCGGCCGGCGCCGCGTGTGATCACGGTGACCGGCACCAACGGCAAGGGCTCTACCTGTGCCTTTGTTGCCGCGCTGCTGCAGGCCCAGGGGCTGAAAGTCGGCGTGTACAGCTCGCCGCACTTGCTGCGTTACAACGAGCGGGTGCAACTCAATGGTGTCGAAGCCAGCGATGAGCAACTCTGCGAAGCCTTCGCCGCACTTGATGCCGGGCGCGGTGAGATTTCCCTGACTTACTTCGAAATGGGCACCCTGGCGGCGTTCTGGCTGTTCGAGCGTGCGCAGCTGGATGTGGTCGTATTGGAAGTGGGCCTGGGCGGGCGCCTGGACACCGTCAACGTGGTGGATGCCGACCTGGCGCTGGTCACCAGTATTGGCGTGGACCATGCCGACTACCTGGGGGATACCCGCGAGTCCGTGGCCTATGAAAAGGCCGGGATTTTCCGCCCGGGCAAGCCTGCGCTGTGCGGTGACCTGGATCCGCCGCAGCCCTTGCTGGACAAGGTGCGTGAGCTGGGCTGCCCATTCTTCCTGCGTGGCCGCGAATTCAATCTTGAAATCGGTGACCGGCATTGGCAGTGGCGCGGCCGGGATGCCCGTGGGCTGGTTGTAGAGCTGCGTGATCTGCCCTTGCTGAACCTGCCGATGGAGAACGCCGCGCTCGCGCTGCAAGCCTATCTGTTGCTGGACCTGCCTTGGCAGGCTGGGCAGATTGCTGCGACTTTGCTGGCGACTCGCGTGGTGGGACGCCTGGATCGTCGTGCGTTCGACTGGCACGGCAAGCGCCTGAACCTGCTGCTGGATGTGGGGCATAACCCCCATGCAGCGCAATACCTGGCCAAGCGCCTGGCACGCACGCCGCCGGCGGGGCGTCGCCTGGCTGTATTCGGTTTGCTCGCCGATAAGGACCTGGAGGGCGTGGTTGCGCCGTTGCTGGGCAGTGTCCAGGCTTGGGCGGTAGCGCCGCTGGATACGCCCCGCAGTCGTCCGGCCCATGAGCTTGAGATCGCGTTACAGAACCTTGGTGTGCCGGTGGCGTCGTATGCAAGCGTGACTGCTGCCCTGGAGGCGCAGTGCGCGGTGGCGACGGCCGAGGACGAGATTCTGTTGTTCGGATCATTTTATTGTGTTGCCGAGGCGCTTGAGTGGTTGGCCCGGCGCTCCACGGAGGAAGCTGCACATGGCATTACTGGATAGCGCATACAAGCAGCGAATGGTTGGAGCCCTGGTGCTGGTGGCATTGGCGGTGATTTTCCTGCCGATGCTGTTTTCCCGCCAGGACGAGCAGCGCCAGGTGGTTGTCGAGGCTCCGGCTGCGCCCCAGGCACCGGCAGTGCCCCAAGTGCAGGTGGAGCCGGTGGTGGTGCCTGAGCCGCAGGCGTTGCCGGAAGAAGAGCCGGTGCCGACCGATGATGAGGTGGCCGCGCAGCAGGCGCCGTCGATGCCGGTGCAGCCAAGCGTGCCGGTGGTCAAGCCGACACCTGCTCCGGCGGTCGCCGCCAAGCCGGCGACACCTGCGCCTGCGCCCAAGCCTGTAGCGCCACAGCCTGCTGCGCCGGGCAAGCCGGATGTTGGGCAAAGCCGTATCGACCCGAATGGTCTGCCGATCAGTTGGTCGATCCAGGTGGCCAGCCTGGGCAATCGTGAAGGCGCCGACGCCTTGCAGAAGAAGCTGCGTGCCCAGGGCTACAACGCCTACATCCGTAGCGCCGACGGCAAGAACCGGGTGTTTATCGGGCCGCTGATCGAGCGCGCCGAGGCGGATCGGCTGCGGGATTTGCTGGACCGTCAGCAAAACCTGAAGGGCTTCGTGACCCGCTTCCAGCCTGAGCGCGGCTGAGTCCGTGGAATGCAATCCAATGTGGGGTTGAAATCGGGCTGGCTCGCCACAAACTATTGATTTGCAAAGCAGCCGCAATCACAGCTTACCGACAGCCCGACGCTCTGCTAAAATGCGCCGCCTTATCCGTCCGTAGGCTCAAACGTGCCATTTACCTGGGTTGACTGGGCGATCGTTGCAATCGTCGCCATCTCCGCTTTGATCAGTCTAAGCCGCGGCTTCGTAAAAGAAGCATTGTCGTTGCTGACCTGGATCATCGCAGGAGTCGTAGCCTGGATGTTCGGCGGTTCGTTATCGGTCTACCTGGCCGGATACATCGAGACACCTTCGGCTCGCGTCATCGCGGGCTGCGCCATCATGTTCATCGCCACGCTGCTGGTGGGGGCAATGGTCAATTATCTTATTGGCGAGTTGATACGTGTCACCGGCCTCTCCGGGACCGATCGATTTCTCGGCATGGCCTTCGGTGCCGCGCGTGGTGCGTTGCTGGTGGTCGTGGCGGTCGGGCTGTTGAGCCTGGGGCCGGTACAGCAGGATTCGTGGTGGCAGGAGTCGGTACTCGTGCCAAAATTTCTATTGGTTGCAGATTGGTCCAAGAACCTCATATTGGGGTGGAGCAGTCAGTGGCTGGCCAGCGGAATCAGCGTACCCGCTGATCTTCCGTTCAAGGAACACCTCTTGCCGGCCAAAACGCCGCAGTAAGTTGTGTTCAGTCAAGATTCATTAAGTAGGGGTTGCGTCGCATGTGTGGCATCGTCGGTATCGTCGGTAAGTCGAACGTCAATCAGGCGCTGTATGACGCGCTAACCGTCCTCCAGCACCGCGGCCAGGACGCTGCCGGTATTGTGACCAGCCACGACGGCCGGTTATTCCTGCGCAAGGACAATGGCCTGGTACGTGACGTGTTCCATCAGCGTCACATGCAGCGCCTCGTCGGGCACATGGGCATTGGCCATGTGCGTTACCCGACCGCCGGTAGCTCGACGTCGGCCGAAGCTCAGCCGTTCTACGTCAACTCGCCTTACGGCATTACCCTGGCGCATAACGGTAACCTGACCAACGTTGAGCAGCTGGCCAAGGAGATTTACGAATCTGACCTGCGCCACGTCAACACCAGCTCCGACTCGGAAGTGCTGCTCAACGTGTTCGCCCACGAGCTGGCCCAGCGCGGCAAGCTGCAGCCGACCGAAGAAGACGTGTTCGCCGCCGTGATCGACGTGCACAACCGTTGCGTCGGCGGTTATGCCGTTGTGGCGATGATCACCGGCTACGGCATCGTCGGCTTCCGTGACCCCCACGGTATTCGCCCGATCGTGTTCGGCCAGCGTCACACCGACGAAGGCGTCGAGTACATGATCGCGTCCGAAAGCGTGTCCCTGGACGTGCTGGGCTTCACCCTGATCCGCGACCTCGCGCCGGGCGAAGCGGTGTACATCACCGAAGACGGCAAGCTGCACACCCGTCAGTGCGCCGTAGCGCCGAAACTCACCCCGTGCATCTTCGAACACGTCTACCTGGCGCGTCCGGATTCGATCATCGATGGCGTTTCGGTGTACAAGGCGCGCCTGCGCATGGGCGAGAAGCTGGCCGACAAGATCCTGCGCGAGCGTCCCGAGCACGACATCGACGTGGTGATCCCGATCCCGGACACCAGCCGCACTGCTGCGCTGGAGTTGGCCAACCACTTGGGCGTCAAGTTCCGCGAAGGCTTCGTGAAAAACCGTTACATCGGTCGTACCTTCATCATGCCGGGCCAGGCTGCGCGTAAGAAGTCGGTGCGCCAGAAGCTCAACGCCATCGAGCTGGAATTCCGCGGCAAGAACGTGATGCTGGTGGACGACTCCATCGTACGCGGTACCACCTGCAAGCAAATCATCCAGATGGCCCGTGAAGCCGGTGCGAAGAACGTGTACTTCTGTTCCGCAGCGCCTGCCGTGCGTTACCCGAACGTGTACGGTATCGACATGCCGAGCGCCCACGAACTGATCGCACACAACCGCACGACCCAGGACGTGGCCGACCTGATCGGCGCCGATTGGCTGATCTACCAGGACCTGCCGGACCTGATCGAGGCGGTCGGCGGTGGCAAGATCAAGATCGAGCAGTTCGACTGCGCCGTGTTCGACGGCAAGTATGTGACCGGTGACGTCGACGAGGCCTACCTGAACAAGATCGAGCAGGCGCGTAACGACTCGTCGAAGATCAAGACCCAGGCGGTCAGCGCGATCATCGATCTGTACAACAACTGAGTAGACACCGGCCCTGAGGGGCCGGTTTTGTATCTTAAATAAAGAATTGAGTAAGGAGTCGCAGCATGAGTCAGGAATGGGATGCCGGTCGGTTGGACAGCGACCTCGATGGCGTAGCTTTCGATACCCTGGCTGTGCGCGCCGGCCAGCACCGTACCCCGGAAGGTGAGCACGGTGACCCGATGTTCTTTACCTCCAGCTACGTGTTCCGCACGGCGGCCGACGCCGCGGCGCGCTTTGCTGGCGAAGTGCCGGGTAACGTTTATTCCCGCTACACCAACCCGACTGTACGCGCGTTTGAAGAGCGTATTGCGGCGCTGGAAGGTGCAGAGCAGGCGGTGGCGACGGCCACCGGCATGGCGGCGATCCTGGCGGTGGTGATGAGCCTGTGCAGTGCCGGCGACCACGTGCTGGTGTCGCGCAGCGTGTTCGGTTCGACCATCAGCCTGTTCGAGAAGTATTTCAAGCGCTTCGGTATCGAAGTGGACTACGTGCCCCTGGCGGATCTGTCCGGCTGGGATGCGGCGATCAAGTCCAACACCAAGCTGCTGTTCGTCGAGTCGCCGTCCAATCCGTTGGCCGAGTTGGTGGATATCGCCGCGTTGTCAGAAGTGGCTCACGCCAAAGGCGCAATGCTGGTGGTCGACAACTGTTTCTGCACGCCTGCCTTGCAGCAGCCGCTGAAGCTGGGCGCGGACATTGTGGTGCACTCGGCCACCAAGTTTATCGATGGCCAGGGCCGTTGCATGGGCGGCGTGGTTGCCGGTCGCAGCGAGCAGATGAAGGAAGTGGTGGGCTTCCTGCGCACCGCCGGCCCGACCCTGAGCCCGTTCAATGCCTGGATCTTCCTCAAGGGCCTGGAAACCCTCAGCCTGCGGATGAAGGCCCATTGCGCCAACGCCCAGGCCCTGGCCGAGTGGCTGGAGCAGCAGGACGGTATCGAAAAAGTGCATTACGCCGGCCTCAAGAGCCACCCGCAGCACGCATTGGCCCAGCGCCAGCAACGTGGTTTCGGCGCCGTGGTGAGTTTTGAAGTGAAGGGCGGCAAAGAGGGCGCCTGGCGCTTTATCGATGCGACGCGCCTGATCTCCATCACGGCCAACCTGGGCGACAGCAAGACCACCATTACCCATCCGAGCACCACGTCCCACGGACGCCTGGCGCCGCAGGAGCGTGAGGCGGCCGGTATCCGGGACAGCCTGATCCGCATCGCGGTCGGCCTGGAAGATGTCGCGGATCTGCAGGCTGACCTGGCTCGCGGGCTGGCTGCCTTGTGATCGAGTGGTCCCTGGAGGCCGCGGCGGCCAGTAATGGGCGCGTCGCCCTGGTGACGGGCGCGGCGCGGGGTATTGGCCTCGGGATTGCGGCGTGGCTGATCAGCGAAGGCTGGCAGGTGGTCTTGACCGACCTCGACCGCGAGCGCGGTTCCAAGGTGTCCAAGGTGCTGGGCGAAAACGCCTGGTTTATCACCATGGACGTGGCTGACGAGAAACAGGTGGCCCTGGGGGTCGCCGAAGTCCTGGGGCAGTTCGGTCGCCTGGACGCGTTGGTCTGTAACGCTGCGGTGGCCGACCCGCACAATATCACCCTGGAGAGCCTCGACCTGGCCTACTGGAACCGCGTGCTGGCCGTTAACCTCAGTGGGCCGATGTTGCTGGCCAAGCATTGTGCGCCCTACCTGCGTGCCCACGGCGGGGCCATCGTCAACCTGGCGTCGACCCGGGCTCGTCAGTCGGAGCCGGATACCGAAGCCTACGCGGCGAGTAAAGGGGGGCTGTTGGCCCTTACTCACGCCTTGGCGATCAGTCTCGGGCCGGAAGTGCGGGTGAATGCGGTCAGCCCTGGCTGGATCGATGCCCGTGATCCAGCTGCGCGGCGTGCCGAGCCTTTGACCGATGCCGATCATGCCCAGCATCCGGCGGGCAGGGTGGGTACGGTAGAGGACGTGGCAGCGATGGTGGCGTGGTTGCTGTCGCGCCAGGCCGGGTTTGTCACCGGGCAAGAGTTTGTGGTGGACGGTGGCATGAGCAAGAAGATGATTTACAGCGAGTAGGGCAGGTCGCCGTCTTGAAGCCATTTTGTCTTTTTCAGAAAAACTTCAAGCAGGCTATTGACTTAGGTCCGCTACCTGCGTAAATTTCGCGGCCTCAACGAAGCAAAGGGTGATTAGCTCAGCTGGGAGAGCATCTGCCTTACAAGCAGAGGGTCGGCGGTTCGATCCCGTCATCACCCACCACTTCTTGAGAGTTTTGCCTTCGGGCAGGACGCAACGTTAAAGGTTGCACCGACGCGCAGCGGTAGTTCAGTCGGTTAGAATACCGGCCTGTCACGCCGGGGGTCGCGGGTTCGAGTCCCGTCCGCTGCGCCATATTTTCCAGGTTCGATTCATCGGGCTTGAGATTGAACAGCCAAGCTGATCGATCAGATGTTCAAAGACGGTTGAGGCGGTTTGCTCGGCCGGTCAAGCGATACGCAGCGGTAGTTCAGTCGGTTAGAATACCGGCCTGTCACGCCGGGGGTCGCGGGTTCGAGTCCCGTCCGCTGCGCCATATCTGCCTCAAGGCCCACTGAACGCCTTGAAGCACAAAGAAAGCCACTGGCTACTTTGATCCGATAGCAAAGACCCTGGTCGAAAGACCGGGGTTTTTTGTGTCCGCAATTTGGCAATTTTTTGCGGGAGCCGGCGAACCGGCTCCCATTGATTTGTCAGAAGCCCAGCTTATCCCGCAGCCCGTAGTACCAGGCCCCCAGTGCCGCAAACGGTGTGCGCAACAGTTGCCCGCCCGGGAATGGGTAGTGCGGCAGGTCGGCAAACGCATCAAAGCGCTCTGCCTGGCCTCTCAGCGCTTCCGCCAGTACCTTGCCCGCCAGGTGGGTGTACGTCACCCCATGGCCGCTGCAGCCCTGTGAGTAGTAGATGTTGTCGCCCAGGCGACCGACCTGCGGCAAGCGCGACAGGGTCAGCAGGAAGTTGCCGGTCCAGGCGTAGTCGATCTTCACATCCTTGAGTTGCGGGAAGGTCTTGAGCATCTTCGGGCGGATGATTGCTTCGATGTTCGCCGGGTCGCGCGCGCCATACACCACGCCGCCGCCGAAGATCAGGCGCTTGTCACTGGTGAGGCGATAGTAGTCGAGCAGGTAGTTGCAGTCCTCTACGCAGTAATCCTGCGGCAGGAGTGTCCTGGCCAGCTCATCCCCGAGTGGCGCCGTCGTGATCACCTGGGTGCCACAGGGCATCGACTTGGCCGCCAGCTCCGGCACCAGGTTGCCCAGGTAGGCATTGCCCGCGACGATGATGAACTTGGCCCTGACCTTGCCTTCTGCCGTATGGACCACCGGGTTGGCGCCACGCTCGATGCGCACCGCCGCCGATTGTTCGTAGATCGTCCCGCCCAGGGACTCCACGGCGGCGGCTTCACCGAGTGCCAGGTTGAGTGGGTGGATATGGCCGCCACTCATGTCCAGCAGCCCGCCGACATAGTTGTCACAGGCCACGACCTCGCGAATGCGACGCTCGTCCAGCAACTCCAGCTGTGTATGGCCGTAGCGCTCCCACAAGCGTTTCTGCGACTCCAGATGGTCCATGTGCTTGCTGTTGAGTGCCGCGAACACGCCGCCGTCCTTCAGGTCGCACTGGATCTGGTACTTGGCGACCCGCTCGCGAATGATCCTGCCGCCCTCGAACGCCATCTGCCCCAGCAACTGCGCCTGTTGCGGGCCGACGCTGCGCTCGATCACATCAATGTCACGGCTGTAGCTGTTGACGATCTGCCCGCCATTGCGGCCTGACGCGCCAAAACCCACCTTGGCGGCTTCCAGCACCGTTACGCGAAAACCGTTCTCCAGCAGGAACAGCGCGCTGGACAGGCCGGTATAGCCGGCGCCAATCACGCACACATCGGTTTCGACGTCGCCTTGCAACATTGGGCGCGGCGGAACGGCATTGGCGGAAGCGGCGTAATACGACTGGGGGTAGGGGGTGTTCGCCATCCTGGAACCTCTGTTTTATATTTTTTACGAGTGCCCTGATCCTACCTGAGTTGAAAATTGCCTGCCAGCCACCCCAAAAAGTACGGTGCGCCGGCTGCAAATAAATAATTCGCATATTCATAGGGTTAGCTGCAAAAAAGATGTTGACACCCCTCCGGAATTCCGTAGAATGCCGCCTCACAGCAGGCACGTAGCTCAGTTGGTTAGAGCACCACCTTGACATGGTGGGGGTCGTTGGTTCGAGTCCAATCGCGCCTACCAAACAAAATCCGCTCTGCTGGGCGGTCTGGAAGGGCTCACCGAAAGGTGGGCCCTTTTTTGTTCGTGCGATTTATTACTACCCGAAAATCTTCCTACCCCCGCCTAAAGTAATCGACCCCCAGGCCGATAGAGATCGCAAATCTCTTACTCTCGGACACTTGGCATGCTTATCAACATCAGCACTACCGCCTCCGTAGCAAGCACCCCAAGCACTGTCAGCTCGACGGCTGCCGCGACCAAGGAAAGTACAAGCAGCGCAGGCGGCACGACCGTCAACATGCACGCTGATTCCAATGGTGCGGCAGGTGTAAGTGGCGGTGGCCAAGCCTCCTCGCTCTCGAAGGAGTCCGATACCGTCAAAGAATTGAAGAAGCAGATCGAGCAGTTGCAAAAGCAGCTTCAAGCGCAGCAGCAAGCCTTGCAAAAAGCTCAGTCCAGCAACCAGAGTGCAGAAGCCAAAGCGGCGGCAGTAGCGGCGGCGCAGATGCAGATCGCCGGCACTGCGGCGGCGTTGCAGACAGTGACTTCCGCACTGTTGCAGGCAGTCACCGATGAGGGCAACAGCACATCGGGTTCGATGGTCAGTACCACCGCCTGATACTGGCAACAGTGTGTTGAGTCGCAGCCTTCACTGTCGATTCAACACACTTTCTCCCGCTCCCACCGTCAAGCGATATACATCCACCAGCGCCCACGCTCCCAGCAGCGCCACGCCGACGAACGCCACGCGAAAATCCCCGACCTGTGCCTGCATCTCATGCCCCTGCAGGGTCATGGATGCCCGTAGCAGCAGCGCCGCCACCGTTACGCCCATCCCCATGGCCAGCTGGAATGACATGCTGAACAGCGCCGAGGCCTCACTCATGCGCGGTTTGGGCACATCCGCGAAGCCGATCGAGTTGTAGCAGGTGAACTGCATCGAGCGGGATAACCCTCCCGCAAACAACACGGCCGCGATCAGCACAAATGGGGTCTGCACCGTGAAAAGCGCGCAAGCGGCTATCGACACCACGCCGATTATCCCGTTCACCAGCAAGACCCGGCGAAACCCATAGCGGCGCATGATGGCCGTGGTGAACGGCTTCATCGCCAGATTGCCAGCGAATACCGCCAGCACCAGCAAGCCTGCGTCCACCGGGGACAAGCCAAAGGCGACTTGAAACAGCAGCGGCAGCAGGAACGGCAGGGCGCTGATGGCCAGGCGAAACAGCGAGCCGCCATAGATGCTCACACGAAATGTATCGATGGACAGGGTCTCGAGCGGCAATAACGGGTCGCTGGCATGGCGGCAATGGTGCACGGCCCACACTGCCAGCGCGATGCCTGCCGCGACCAGCACGGCGCCTGGAATAAGGCGTTCACCGGTCTGGTTACCCAGCCATTCCAGCCCGCCCAGCAGGGCCACACAGGCGCCTGCCAGCAGTACAAACCCCTTGGCATCGAACTGGCGCACGCTGGCTTCACGGTCTTCCGGTACCAGCCACAGTGCGGCGGCCAATGCCAGCGCACCCAGCGGCAGATTCACGTAGAAGATCCATGGCCACGATGCATGCGTCACGATCAAGCCGCCGACCAGCGGCCCCAGAATCGGCGCGACCAGGCCGGGCCAGGTAATGATCGCGATCATGTTCACCAAGTCTTTCTTATCCGTATTACGCAGCACGGCCAGGCGCCCCACGGGCACCATCAATGCGCCGCCGATGCCCTGCAGGACGCGGGCGAACACGAACATCTCGATACTTTGGCTGAGCCCGCAGAGCAGCGAGGCGAGGGTGAACAGGATGATTGCGCCAGCGAATACCCGGCGCGCACCAAAGCGGTCGGCGACCCAGCTGGACAGCGGTATGAAGATCGCCACGGCGAGGATGTAGGCGGTGATGCCGATGTTCATGTCGACCGGTGTCACGCCAAAGGCCGAGGCCATGGTTGGCAGCGCGGTGGCGATAACCGTGGCGTCGAGGTTCTCCATGAAGAAGGTTACGGCGACCACAAAGGCGATCAGACTGGTTTGTAGACTGAGGCGGTTTTGCGCGGCGGAATCTGGAGTGGCTGAGCTCACCGGTGCTGCCCTCTTTCAGTGAACGGTTTGATGAAGAACGCCGACCAACTGCCCGATGCGCCGCGCACGATAAACGGGCGGCGTTAAGATGAGCGAATCCTTCATGGTCTGTCCACGTCTTGTTACTCGTGGGCTACTCAATTACCCACAAAATTTATTGGTTTGCAGCAACAATTTTTCTTGTTGGACACCTCCCGCTCCCAGGCAGCACAGTTGCCGCCACTGACGCTCGCCCTGACGGGCCAACAATAAAAAACCGAGCCGACTGCACGCCACTTCCTGCTGTGAACCCTTTGTTCACATCCTGCTGTAATGGCGCCGCAGCGCGCACTTAAGGACCTCTCCGCCATGCAAACTGTTGTGAACTTATGGCCGTTGATCGGCGTACTTGTGATCGTGGTTGGCTTTGTTTTGCGTTTCAACCCGCTGTTGGTGGTCACCGCCGCAGCTATCGCCACCGGGCTCGCTGCCCACTTCCCGCTGGAGAAAATCCTCGCCACTATGGGGGATGGTTTCCTACAGACTCGCGCCCTGCAATTGATCCTGTTGTTGCCCCTCGCCGTCATCGGTCTGCTGGAGCGCCACGGCTTGCGCCTGCACGCGCAGAACTGGATTGCGCGGTTTGAGCGCGCCACGGTCGGACGCCTGCTGATCATCTATCTGTTTGTGCGCGAATCCACCGCAGCCATGGGCTTGACCAGCCTCGGCGGGCACCCGCAGATGGTGCGCCCACTGCTGGCACCGATGGCCGAAGGCGCGGCGGAAAAGCGCTACGGCAAACTGCCGGACAAACTGCGTCACAAGGTGTTGGCCATGTGTGCGGCCACCGATAACGTCGGCCTGTTTTTTGGTGAGGACATCTTCGTCGCCTTTGGTGCGATTGCCTTGATGCATACCTTCCTGCTCGGTTCGGGGATTGATGTGGAGCCGCTGCACATTGCGGTGTGGGGCATTCCTACGGCGATTTGCGCCTTTATCATTCACGCGCTCCGACTTCATCGGTTTGACCGAAGACTGACCCGCGAGATGACGACCGCCGCGAACCCTGTGGAGGCCGCGCAATGATCATCTCTATCCAATACCTGTACTGGCTCGCCGGGATCCTGCTGCTGATCACCGCCGGCATGATCCTGTTGGATCGAAGCCATCCCAAGCGCTGGTCCAGCGCACTGTTCTGGCTGCTGTTTGCCATCCCGTTCCTGGTGGGGGAGCGCCTGCCCTCGGTGGTGGTCGGTGCGGGAGTGGTGGTGATGGCGCTGATCGCCGGCCTGGGCGGCGTCGGCCGTGGCACCCATGCTGAGTTGCATGACAAGGCTTCGCGCGCCAGTGCCGGCCGCCTCGGGCACAAGCTGTTTATCCCGGCGCTGGCGATCCCCCTGACCACCGTGATCGGTTCGGTCTTGCTCAAGCACACCGAGATTGGCGGGGTACCGCTGCTGGATCCGAAAAACACCACCTTCGTGTCCCTCGGCATCGGCTGCCTGATCGCCCTCGGCCTAGCGTGCTGGCTGACCCGTGATACCCCGGTGCAAGCCTTGCGCGAATCCCGGCGACTCACCGAGGCCCTGGGCTGGGCCATGGTGCTGCCGCAGATGCTGGCGATGCTTGGCCTGCTGTTCAATGAAGCCGGTGTCGGCACGGCTGTCGCCCATGTCACCACCACCTACATCAACCTGGATTTCAAGTTGGTGGCGGTCATGGTGTACGTGCTGGGCATGGCGCTGTTTACGGTGATCATGGGCAATGGCTTCGCGGCGTTCCCGGTGATGACCGGGGGCGTCGGCGTGCCGGTGCTGGTGGGTATCTACGGCGGTAACCCGGCGGTGATGGCCGCCATCGGTATGTTCTCCGGCTACTGCGGTACGCTGATGACGCCGATGGCGGCCAACTTCAATATCGTGCCGGCGGCGTTGCTGGAGTTGCCGGACAAGAACGCGGTGATCAAGGCGCAACTGCCGACCGCGTTGATGATGCTGGTGGTCAATATTGTCCTGCTTTATGTGTTGATGTGAGGCGACGATGCGAACTGTATTGCTGACGGGGTTCGAGCCCTTTGATCAAGACCTGGTGAATCCTTCCTGGGAAGCGGTGCGCCAGTTGGATGGCGTGCAACTCGACGATGATGTGCGGATTGTTGCGCGCCGATTGCCCTGTGCGTTTGCCACGGCGGGTGAGTGCCTGCTCCAACTGATCAGTGAACTGCGTCCGGCGATGGTCATCGCCACTGGGTTGGCCCCCGGGCGCAGCGAAATATCCATCGAGCGGGTGGCGATCAACGTCAACGATGCACGCATCCCCGATAATCTGGGGGAGCAACCCATCGACACGGCGGTGGTGGTCGGCGGCCCGGCGGCGTACTTTTCGACGCTGCCGATCAAGGCCATGGCTAGGGCGGTGCGCGAAGCAGGGATTGCGGTGTCGGTATCGCAGACGGCGGGTACATTCGTGTGCAACCAGGTGTTCTACCGCTTGCAGCACGAACTCGCGGGCACCGGTGTACGCAGTGGTTTTATCCACGTGTCGAGGGATCTTGGCGCGGGCCTTGTTGATGGGCTGCGCATCGCGGTGTCGGCGGCGTGGAATACCCCGGTGGATGTGCTGGAAGTGGGTGGTCAGGTGAGTTGACGTCCCCCGGGGTGCGATAACCTCGACTACAGTTCAGCTACATTCCTGTGTTGGATTATCGCCATGATCAAGTGCCCGAAATTCGTATCTGTTGCGCTTTCGCTTGTGTTGTTTGCCGCTGGCGGTATGGCCCTGGCTGACCCAGGCAATGGCAAGGGGCAAGGCAACGATAAAGGCAATGGTCACGGCGGACAGGAGCATGACAAGCCCAAAGGCAAAGGTGTAGCAGGCAGTCATGGCCCCAGCGTCGACCGTGGCAGCGTGCTGAATGTGTTGGGCGGTTATCGCGACTACTGGAGCCCTGGGCCCGCCTTGCCGCCAGGCATCCAGAAGAACCTGGCCCGCGGCAAGCCGCTGCCGCCGGGCATTGCCAAGAAGCTGGACGGGCGTTTGTTGGGCCGCTTGCCCCATTACGAGGGATACGAGTGGCAGCAGGCGGGCACCGACTTGATACTGGTGGCCATCGCGACGGGCATCATCTACGAAGTCCTCAATGGCGCCCTCGATTGAGCTGGCGGTGTCGACCGCATGGCGCTCGACCTGCCGTGTTATTGCCGGCGTCGTTGGCGTTTACAAGCCGCCGGGTGATCCGTAGATTGCATTGCGTCGATTATTCGTTTCAGCTCACGAGGAAACCCCGCAGTGTCCATCCGAGGTTCAGCCGTATTTGCCCGCCCTTACCGCGCCTTTCTGTTCGATATGGATGGGACTCTGCTCAATTCGATTGCCGCCGCCGAGCGGGTATGGAGTATCTGGGCTGAACGCCATGGGCTGGAGGTGGCGACGTTCCTGGCCACCATCCATGGCGCCCGGGCGATCGACACCATCACGCGCCAGGCCTTGCCCGGCGTCGACCCGGAGGTTGAAGCGCAGTGGATTACCGAGGCTGAAATCAATGATGTGCAAGGTGTCGTTGCGATTGCCGGGGCCGTCGAGTTTCTGAACCGCTTGCCCGGCGATCAGTGGGCGCTGGTCACCTCTGCACCCAGGGAACTCGCGTTGCGTCGACTGCAAGCGGCGGGTATTACGCCGCCAGCGGTGCTGGTCACGGCTGAAGACGTGGCTATCGGCAAGCCGAACCCTGCGTGTTATGTGCTCGGTGCGCAGCGCCTGGGGGTGTCGACGCAGGATTGCCTGGTGTTTGAGGATGCGGCGGTGGGCATCCGTGCAGGGGAGGCGGCTGGGGCGGATGTGATGGTCGTGACCTCGACGCACCTCAAGCCCATGGCGACGGAGCATCCTTCGATCGATGGGTATGAACAGCTGCAGGTGCAACGCAGCGCTGATGGCTTGCTGTACTTGGCGCGCGCGACGGGCTGACGCAGCAAGGCCGAGCCGGCTACCGGACTCGGCCTGTTTCGCGGGTGGCTGGATCAGGCGACGCCTGCATTCGATCACTGCGCATGCCTTGGCGTGACAGCACCATCTCCCTGAGAATCTCGTTGGCGAGCCGGGCAATCGCTTCGGCACCGCGATAATGCGCGCGCACGATTCCGGTGATTGCAAAGTGATCGGTTTCCGGACCGCTGAGCACGGCCGAGAGGGTGCCGTCGGCGTGCAGCGTACAGGTGACCGTGTAGCTGGGCAGGCGGGCTGCCAATTCAGATTCGATTTGGGTTTTAGTGAGCGTGTCCATCTGTACCGGCACCTTCTACTGACTGTGCAAACACACCCAAGGATAGGTCCTGCTGCGAGGCTGTAAATACCAGCGATCTGAAAGCGAATCGGGGGTGGGCGTCAGCGTACGGTTTTGCGCACGATGCGTTGGCACAACTTGCGCTGCACGGCCATCTGGATGGGCTTGAGGCAGAACATGAACAGGTAGCCACACAGCAGGAGTACCAGGTCCAGCCGCGAACGGGGCGCTTCGGCGCCCTCTATTTCAAGCTTCAGTCCATATTCCAAGCCGACAAAGACCAGCCCCGTCAGCAGGGCGATCATCCAGGATCTGGAGAAAAATGGCTGGGCATTGCCTGGCAGCATCGACGTGCTCCTAAGTGCACACGGATGGCGGGGTATCAGTCAGAGGATTCGGTTGCAAAGGGTGTAATAAGTTCCAGGCGTGAAGATAGTTTCATCTTGATGCATGGATGGGCATGCGGCAAAAAGCGCTTCGCGCGACACAGACAAAAGCAGACCGATGAGGTTTTCGCCAGCCGTTACAGTGAACGAAAGGGCTGGCTACTGAGGGCGCTTCAAGGCGTCTGGTTTTTGTCCGGAGCGGACAGGCCGGCCTGGATGCGCTGGTAAATCTCCTCGCGATGCACGGCAACATCCTTGGGTGCGTTGATGCCGATTCGTACTTGCTGGCCGCTGACGCCCAGGATGGTGATCGTAATGTCATCACCGATGTTTATGCTTTCACCGACTTTGCGGGTGAGTATAAGCATGGACTTCTCCTTGATTACTTTTAAGGACACATGTTTCAGACAGGGCAGGTGTCGTATGTGTGTAGCTTACTGCTAAGCGCGTCCCTGTGACCGCCTCTTTTAGGACGCATAGAGGCGACATTAATTCCCATGGCGGCATCATACAGGTCTGGGATACATCATTCGCATTGTTTAAGCCAATGTTTATGACGGCCAGAATAGACAGTGAATGATAAAGTCGCCTCTTTATCCGTTGAAGGAGCAGGGCAGTGCGTAAAGTAGCGATGGCAATTGCGGTGTTGGCATTGGCCGGTTACGGTGAAGGCAAAAGCGTCGATGCCGCCAAGGCCATGCCTGCCGTAACCGAAAGCCAGCCACAAACCGGCGCGATTGCTGCCCAGGAATGGGACCTGCGAGTAGGCCCGCCGGACCATAAGCTGCAGGCAATCACCGACCTGACCGCCTGGTTGCTCGAACACGGGTTCAGTTTTTACATCGTGAAGGTCGACGGCAAGGACGAAGTGCTGCTGGGGCCATTTGCAACCAGGGCCGAGGCCGAAGCCAAGCAGACGCTGCTCAACGAGAAGATGGCGCGGGCCAAGAAAACCGACACGGTGTCCGAGATCATCGAGCACAAGACCGCGCAGTAACCGCTGATTGGGCGGCAGTGCCGCCCCTGTTCAACCGCAGGCTTTCAGGTTAACCGGGCCGACAAACTCATTGCCGCGCCCCATCACGCACGCCACCGTCTGGTTCCGCTGGCGCTCCCAGGCTTGTACCGGATAGGTCTTGTTCCAGGCTTCGTACAACTGGCGATCCTGTTTCGACAGGCGCAAGCCGTACTGCTTGCTCATGTAGAAATACGTGCGTGCGATCATCCCGCGAATGGACGGGCGCGGCATGACCTTCTTGGCCTTGAAATCCACCTGGGTCAGGCACGAACCGTATTGCCCGCTTTGCACCGGCAGCCAGCCAAAACTGAAGTTACTTCGATCTCCATTGACCTCGCCGATGCTCGGCACCAGGTTGTGCAGATCCGCTTCGGCACGCTTGAATACGTCGTCATGGCGGGTGCAGTTCTTGCGTCCACCGTCTTGCCAGCACTGGCGCTGATGGCCGATCTGCCAGGCTGGAACAATGTGCTCCCACTCGATGCGCGCGGCACGGTTGGCGTTTTTGCGTGGGATGTAGCCGCAGGCTTTCAGGTCAACGCGGTTGCCGGTGTATTTGCAGCCGCAATAGAACTCGGTGGATTGTGGCGCGTACAACTTCCAGGCAACCTTTTTGGCTTCGCTGAAGGTTCGGGGCGCCTGGGCATGGGCAGTGACAGCAAAAAGCAGGCAGCACACAGCAATAAAACGGGCACTCATTGAATCAATCTTCCTTCGGCACAACCCAGAAAATCTGCACGCCGCCGTCATCCCGATAGGCGAGGGTGACGTTGTCGTTCTCCGCGATTTCCTCCAGCAAGCGCTGCCACTCGTCTTCTGGCTCGTCCGGCAAGCGGAAGATCAAGGCTGCCTTGGCTTTTTGAGCGTTGGTGGAGTTGATGATCTTTTGCACACGAATGGCCAGGCGTTCGTAGGCATCAGGTGGGGTTAGGGCTACGGAAGAGGACTTTGCCACGGAGTGTTCCTTAATAAGCTGTACGTGCATACAGTATTTAACTGTAGGCAATTTCGCAACTGCTTAAAATTCAATAAGTTCGTCTGACGGCGGTTTAGGCGAGTTGGTGTAAGGCGGGGAGGTGTTGGTTGCGGGATTTACACATGAAGTAGAGGCGGGTAAACCCGCCTCTACAGAGATGCCAGCAGGAATCAATATTCCCAGAACATCCGTTGCAGTTCTTTGCTGTCCTGGGTCTTGGTCAGGGCGACCATCGCCAGAATCCGCGCTTTCTGCGGGTTCAGGTCGAGGGCGGCGACCCAGTCGTACTTGTCGTCCGGCTGTTCGGCATTACGCAGCACCATGCCCCCGGCATTCACGTGGGAAGAACGGATGATCTGCACACCTTGCTTGCGCAATTCCACCAGCGCAGGAACCACTTTGGACGACACCGAACCATTGCCGGTGCCGGCGTGGATGATGGCTTTGGCGCCAGCCTGGGCCAGTGCCTTGTAGGCGGTGTCGCTCACGTTACCGTAGCCGTAGGCGATTTCAACATCGGGCAGGCTCTTGATGTTCTTGATGTCGAATTCCGAGTCCATGGTGTGACGCTTGGCCGGCAGGCGGAACCAGTAGGACTTGCCTTCAACGACCATGCCCAGCGGGCCCCATGGGCTCTTGAAGGCTTCGGTCTTGATATTGATCATCTTGCTGACGTCGCGACCCGATTGGATCTCGTCGTTCATGGTCACCAGTACGCCTTTTCCGCGTGCATCCTTGCTGCCGGCCACGGCGACGGCGTTGTACAGGTTGAGCATGCCGTCGGCCGACATGGCGGTGCCTGGGCGCATGGAGCCGACCACCACGATAGGCTTGTCGGTTTTTTCCACCAGGTTCAGGAAGTAGGCGGTCTCTTCCAGGGTGTCGGTACCGTGGGTGATCACGATGCCGTCCACGTACTTGCTGTCGGCCAGTTCGGCGACGCGGCGACCCAGTTGCAGCAGGTTCTCGTTGTTGATGCTTTCGGACGCAATTTGCATCACTTGCTCGCCACGCACATTGGCGATCTGGCTAAGCTCAGGAACACCGGCGATCAATTGCTCGATACCGACTTTGGCAGCCTGGTACGTCGCACTGTTGGCGGCGCTGGCGCCCGCGCCGGCAATGGTGCCGCCGGTGGCGAGGATCACCACGTTGGACAGTTTGGTCTTGGATTCAACCTCCTTTGCCTGGGCGGCAACGGGGAACAGCAGCAGAAGGGCCAACGCCCCCGGAACAAAGTTCTTCAATGCAGATTTCATTATTTTTCTCTCTGGTTTTTGATGAGTGCTGTAGCAGGTTCATCTAGAACACCTGGGCATTGCTGAATGCCTCCAGGCGCTGTGTAGGAGCAGGATCTGTACCATGCCGAATATGTTCGAGCATATAAATTAACTTTTTGATATATATAAATTTTTACTGATTGAGCGATGAGGTTTTGCTTGCTGGGTGTCCGGCTTTCCGAACAACCTGGGGTGTGGCGTTCGGTTGTCCGAAAGTTATGACGAAAGAATCCTGAGTGCCGCGCCAAACCTGTCGTTTCAGAGAACGACCGAACGTGGCAGATGTTTAGGAGCGGCCTTCGCAGGACGGGAGAGCCGGGGCTGTAGGTCTTGCATGAAAGGCCATGTTCTACCGTTGACAAATCTCGACAAGGTTCTCATAGTTTGGCTAACGCAAACGTTTGCGAGATGTTTCACGAGACCCTCATTAGAGTCTCCTGTCAGCTCGTATCAGCCACCCGGGTGGGAGGGCCGCCGAAGCACACTTCGGTGCACGCGTTGCTCACAATAATCATAAGATCGGAGTGAACCCATGAAGCTGCCATTCGCCGGACGTCTTCTTGCTGTCGCTGTGCTTGCTGCCGCATCCGCCGCCTTACCTTTCTCCTCTGCATTCGCTGATGACGCTGCCGCCAAACCCAAGGTCGGCCTGGTGATGAAGTCCCTCGCCAACGAATTTTTCGTGACCATGCAGGACGGTGCCAAGGCGTATCAGAAAGACCACGCCGCCGATTTCGACATGATCACCAACGGCATCAAGGACGAAACCGATACCAGCGCGCAAATCGGTATCGTCAAGCAGATGATCCTGGCCAAGGTCAATGCCATCGTTATCGCGCCTGCTGATTCCAAGGCCCTGGTAAAAGTGCTGGAGGATGCCTCTAAAGCCGGGATCAAGATCGTCAACATCGATAACCGCCTGGACCCGGACGTGCTGAAAAGCAAAAACCTCGATATTCCCTTCGTCGGCCCCGACAACCGCAAAGGCGCCAAACTGGTGGGCGACTACCTGGCCAAGCAACTGGCTGCCGGCGACAAGGTCGGCATTATCGAAGGCGTACCGACCACCACCAACGCCCAGCAGCGCACCGCGGGCTTCAAGGATGCGATGGACGCTGCCGGTATGAAGATCGTTTCCACCCAGTCCGGCAACTGGGAAATTGACCAGGGCCAGAAAGTGGCCTCGGCCATGCTCAGCGAACACCCGGACCTCAAGGCGCTGCTGGCCGGTAACGACAACATGGCCCTGGGCGCCGTCTCCGCCGTACGTGCGGCAGGCAAGGCCGGTAAGGTGCTGGTGGTGGGTTATGACAACATCGACGCCATCAAGCCGATGCTGCAGGACGGTCGTGTGCTGGCGACCGCCGACCAGGCGGCTGCGCAGCAAGCGGTGTTCGGTATCCAGAACGCCCTCAAGCTGGTCAAGGGTGAGAAAGTCGATGCCAAGGACGGCATGATCGAAACCCCGGTCGAACTCGTCCTCAAGAAGTAATCCTGGCAGCACCCAACAGCGTCCGCCCGTCCTGGGCGGACGCCTGGAGATTTTCCTATGTCATCTTCCGCCCCGAACGCTGTCCTCTCGGTCAGCGGTATCGGTAAGACCTATGCCCAACCGGTTCTGGCCGACATTACCCTCACGCTTAACCGGGGTGAAGTACTGGCGCTGACCGGTGAAAACGGCGCGGGCAAGAGTACCTTGTCGAAGATCGTCGGTGGGCTGGTCACCCCGACCACCGGGCACATGCAATTCCAGGGGCAGGATTACCGTCCGGCCAGCCGTACCCAGGCTGAAGCGTTGGGCGTGCGCATGGTCATGCAGGAACTCAATCTGCTGCCGACGCTGACCGTCGCTGAAAACCTGTTTCTGGATAACCTGCCCAGCCACTGTGGCTGGATCAGCCGCAAGCAATTGCGCAAGGCTGCGATCGAGGCCATGGCTCAAGTCGGCCTGGACGCCATCGACCCGGACACTCTGGTCGGTAGCCTCGGCATCGGCCATCAACAGATGGTCGAGATCGCCCGCAACCTGATCGGCGACTGCCATGTACTGATCCTCGACGAGCCCACCGCGATGCTCACGGCCCGCGAAGTAGAGATGCTGTTTGAGCAAATCACCCGCCTGCAGGCCCGGGGCGTGGCGATCATTTATATTTCGCACCGGCTCGAAGAACTGGCCCGTGTCGCCCAGCGCATTGCGGTACTGCGCGACGGCAAGCTGGTCTGCGTCGAGCCGATGGCCAATTACAACAGCGAACAACTGGTCACCTTGATGGTGGGCCGGGAGTTGGGTGAACACATCGACCTGGGGCCGCGCAGCCTCGGCGGCCCGGCCCTGACCGTGAAGGGCCTGACCCGCTCGGACAAGGTCCGCGACGTATCCTTTGAAGTGCGTGCCGGTGAGATCTATGGCATCTCCGGCCTGATCGGCGCCGGTCGTACAGAACTACTGCGGCTTATCTTCGGTGCCGACCTGGCCGACAGCGGCACTGTGGCTTTGGGTTCGCCGGCCCGGGTGGTGAGTATTCGCTCGCCAGTGGATGCCGTGGGTCATGGCATTGCCCTGATCACCGAAGACCGCAAGGGCGAAGGGCTGCTGCTGACCCAGTCGATCAGTGCGAATATCGCATTGGGCAACATGCCGGAAATTTCCGCTGGCGGCCTGGTTAATAGCCGCGATGAAACTGCCTTGGCCAAGCGCCAGATCGATGCCATGCGGATCCGCAGTTCCAGCCCGGCGCAATTGGTGTCCGAACTGTCCGGTGGCAACCAGCAGAAAGTGGTGATCGGCCGCTGGCTGGAGCGCGACTGCTCGGTGATGCTGTTCGACGAGCCCACCCGCGGCATCGATGTCGGTGCCAAGTTCGACATTTATGCCTTGCTGGGTGAATTGACTCGCCAGGGCAAGGCGCTGGTGGTGGTGTCCAGCGACCTGCGTGAACTCATGCTGATCTGCGACCGCATCGGCGTGCTGTCCGCCGGGCGCTTGATCGAAACCTTCGAGCGCGACAGCTGGACCCAGGACGAATTGCTCGCCGCCGCCTTTGCCGGCTATCAGAAACGTGATGCGCTGCTCAACGACGCAGTGCTTAGGGATACCCCATGAAACTAACAACTTCCCCCGGTAAAACCGGCGGCAACTTCTACGGCCTGGGCACCTACCTGGGGCTGGCCGGTGCATTGCTGGCGATGATCGCGCTGTTTTCGGTGCTCAGTGATCACTTCCTGTCCTATGACACGTTCAGCACCCTGGCCAACCAGATTCCTGACCTGATGGTGCTGGCGGTGGGCATGACCTTCATCCTGATCATCGGCGGTATCGACCTATCGGTGGGCTCGGTACTGGCGTTGGCGGCATCGGCGGTCAGCGTGGCGATTCTCGGGTGGGGCTGGAGTGTCTTGCCGGCGGCCTTGCTCGGCATGGGCTGCGCCGCGTTGGCCGGCACTATCACCGGCTCGATCACGGTGGCCTGGCGCATTCCATCGTTTATCGTGTCCCTCGGCGTGTTGGAAATGGCCCGGGGCGTCGCGTACCAGATGACCGGCTCGCGCACGGCCTATATCGGCGATTCGTTTGCCTGGCTGTCCAACCCGATCGCCTTCGGCATTTCGCCGTCGTTTATCATCGCTTTGCTGGTGATCATTGCCGCCCAACTGGTATTGACCCGCACCGTATTCGGTCGTTACCTGATCGGTATCGGCACCAACGAAGAAGCTGTACGCCTGGCCGGGATCAATCCCAAGCCGTACAAGATCCTGGTGTTCAGCCTCATGGGCCTGCTGGCCGGTGTGGCGGCGCTGTTCCAGATTTCGCGCCTGGAAGCGGCAGACCCGAATGCCGGTGCCGGCCTCGAGCTGCAAGTGATCGCCGCAGTGGTGATCGGCGGCACCAGCCTGATGGGCGGGCGTGGTTCGGTGATCAGTACCTTCTTCGGTGTGTTGATTATTTCGGTATTGGCCGCCGGCCTGGCGCAGATCGGTGCCACGGAACCCACCAAGCGCATCATAACCGGTGCCGTGATCGTGATTGCCGTGGTCCTGGATACTTATCGCAGCCGTCGTGCCAGTCGGCGAGGCTGAACCATGGCAACGATCAAGGATGTGGCCGCGATTGCAGGTATTTCCTACACCACCGTGTCCCATGTGGTGAACAAGACGCGCCCGGTGAGCGAGCCGGTACGGATCAAGGTTGAAGCGGCGATCAAGCAACTCGACTATGTGCCCAGTGCCGTCGCGCGTTCGCTCAAGGCCAAGACCACGGCCACCATCGGATTGCTGGTGCCCAACAGCCTCAACCCGTATTTTGCCGAGCTGGCCCGGGGCATCGAGGATTATTGTGAGCGTAACGGCTACTGCGTGATTCTCTGCAACTCCGACGACAACGCGGAAAAACAACGCAGCTATTTGCGGGTGTTGCTGGAGAAGCGCGTTGATGGCTTGATCGTGACTTCGGTAGGCGGTGATGACAGCGGCCTCGCCGCAGGCTTGAGCGCCGTGCGCACGCCCATGGTGATTGTCGACCGGGCGCTGGATGGCATCGATGTCGACCTGGTACGCATCGACCACGAGGAAGGCGCCTACCTGGCGACCCGGCACTTGCTTGAGCTGGGGCATCGGGACATCGCCTGCATCGGCGGCCCGGCCCACACCCGCGTCGCGCAAATGCGCCTGGCGGGTTACCAGCGTGCGCTCCATGAGGCCGGTGTGGCGGTGGTGGCCAATCGCATCCAGGAAAGCGACTTCACCAGCACCGGCGGTTATGCTGCTGCCGTGCAATTGCTGGCGCAGAACCCGCCCAGCGCGATTTTTGCCAGCAACGACATGATCGGCTTCGGCGTGTTGCGCGCGGCGGCGGAGCGCAATATCCGCGTGCCCGGTGAACTGTCGGTGATCGGTTTCGATGACATTCAAATGGGCCGCTACGTGTACCCGGCGCTGACCACGGTCGGGCAGTCGATCCTGCAACTGGGCGAGACCGCGGCCGAGCTTTTACTGCGACGAATTGCAACCCCCCAACTGCCGATCGATCAACGCATCGTGACGCCGAGCATCGTGTTGCGTGAATCGACGGCGCCCGTCGCCGGTGTGTTCGCCCAATACCGCTGAACCGAATTGATGAGTACTGATGTATGCCAGCAAAAGTAGTGGTAATAGGCAGCTTGAACATGGACCTGGTCACCCGCGCGAATCGGCTGCCCCGTGCCGGTGAGACCCTGGTCGGCCAGACGTTTTCCACGGTGCCTGGCGGCAAGGGCGCCAACCAGGCCGTGGCCTCGGCGCGACTGGGGGCCGATGTGGCAATGATCGGCTGTGTCGGTAGTGATGCCTATGGCACTGAACTGCGTGGCGCCTTGCTGGTGGAAGGTATCGATTGCCAGGCGGTGAGCACCGTGGACGGTTCCAGTGGCGTGGCCTTGATTGTGGTGGACGACAGCAGCCAGAACGCGATCGTGATCGTTGCCGGCAGCAACGGCGAGCTGACCCCCGCCTCACTGCAGGCGTCCGATGCGGTGCTGCAGGCCGCCGATGTGATTATCTGCCAGCTGGAAGTGCCGATGGATACCGTGGGCTATACCCTCAAGCGCGGTCGTGAACTGGGCAAGACCGTGATCCTCAACCCGGCGCCGGCCAGCGGCCCGTTGCCTGCCGACTGGTACGCCTCGGTCGACTACCTGATTCCCAACGAAAGCGAAGCCAGCGCACTGAGCGGCGTGACAGTCGACTCCCTCGACAGTGCCAAGGTCGCGGCGACCCACCTGATCAAGGCGGGGGCGGGCAAAGTCATCATCACCCTGGGCGCCCAGGGGGCGTTGTTTGCCGATGGCCAGGGCTTTGAGCACCTGGTGGCGCCCAAGGTCAAGGCGGTGGATACCACCGCTGCCGGCGATACCTTTGTCGGTGGTTTTGCCGCAGCACTGGCCAGTGGCAAAAGCGAAGCCGAGGCCATCCGTTTCGGCCAGGTCGCGGCAGCCTTGTCAGTCACCCGTGCTGGTGCGCAACCCTCCATTCCTACGCTGCATGACGTTCAAGGTTTTGTGCTTTTATGAAAAAGACCCCTCTGCTCAATATCGCCTTGTCGCGTTTGATCGCATCCCTGGGCCATGGTGACATCCTGGTGATCGGCGACGCCGGCCTGCCAGTGCCGCCCGGGGTCGAGTTGATCGACCTGGCGCTGACCCAGGGCATTCCCGACTTCATCAGCACCTTGCGTATCGTGCTCAGTGAAATGCAGGTGGAAAGCCACGTGCTGGCGGAAGAAATCCTGCTCAAGCAGCCACCCGCGCTGACGGAGCTGGATGCTTTGGCTGAACAGGCCGCCCTCGGCGAGCGACGTCTGCTCAGCCATGAACAATTCAAGCAACTGAGCCGTAGCGCGCGCGCTGTCGTGCGTACCGGCGAGTGCCAGCCTTACTGCAATATCGCGCTGGTCTCCGGCGTAACCTTCTAGAGTTTCCCAACGACAAGGAGTGTTTTATGCAACGTGGTCTGCCAACCCTGAAAAATCTGTTTCGGAGTGTCCTGCTTTTGTCCGCACTCACTGCTGCCAGCGCCCAAGCGGCGGAAAAAATCGACTTGATCATCGACACCGACCCAGGTGCCGACGATGTGGTAGCCTTGCTCTTCGCCATGGCTTCCCCGGGCGAATTGAACATTCGTGCGCTGACCACCGTCGCCGGCAACGTACGCCTGGACAAGACCTCGCGTAACGCGCGCCTGGCCCGCGAGTGGGCCGGGCGTGAAGAAATCCCGGTGTACGCCGGAGCACCCAAGCCGCTGTTGCGCACACCGATCTATGCCGAGAACATCCATGGCAAAGAAGGTATTTCCGGCGTCACCGTCCATGAGCCTAAAAAGGGCCTGGCTGAAGGCAACGCCGTTGATTACCTGATCAAGACCCTGCGTGCGGCCAAGCCTCACAGCATCACCATTGCCATGCTCGGTCCGCAGACCAACCTGGCGCTGGCCTTGACCCAGGACCCGGAAATCACCCAAGGCATCAAGGAAGTGGTGGTGATGGGTGGCGCGCACTTCAACGGCGGCAATATCACCCCGGTTGCCGAGTTCAACCTGTTCGCCGATCCGATTGCAGCCGAGATTGTGCTCAAGAGTGGCGTCAAGCTGACCTACCTGCCGCTGGATGTGACCCACAAGGTGCTGACCAGCGAGGCGCGCCTGAAGAAGATCGCCGACATCAATAACAACGCGAGCAAGGTCGTCGGCGATATTCTCAATGAATACGTCAAGGGCGATATGGAACACTACGGCATCCCGGGCGGCCCGGTACATGACGCCACTGTCATCGCCTACCTGCTCAAGCCGTCCTTGTTCACAGGGCGTCAGGCCAATATGGTGGTGGACAGCCGCGAAGGCCCGACCTTCGGCCAGACCATCGTTGATTGGTACGACGGCCTGAAGCAGACAAAAAATGTGTTCTGGGTTGAGAACGGCGACGCCCAGGGCTTCTTCGATCTGCTCACCGAGCGCCTGGCACGCCTGAAGTAACCCGGTCGACGTTCGCCAGCCGGTTCTTATTCACGCTCGGGGTCTGGTGCCCCCATGTGATCGGCCGGGTATTTTTCGAATACCTGGCCGATGAATGCCTGTGCCGCCTGGGTGCCGAGTTCCTTGACCAGCAGGTCGATACCGATGATTGCCAGTTCTTCCGGGCTTCTTGGGCTGTAGGAGCTTTGTCCTTGGGGCCATTTGGCTTTGATGTCGGCTTGGAGCGTTACGGTGGTCATGGAAGTCTCACGGGTTGAAATGCTGGGCAATGCGCTGGAACGCGGCTCTAACCGGCGCAGTTAATCATTTTGCGCGGCGCTTGGCACTGCTACTTAGGCATGAAGCAGGTGCTGTGCGACACTGTCTCCCTGTTTAATTGCCGGGGGACCCCGCGTGCAGATCGATTTGAATAACCCCGAGAACCTGACACTGGCCGCCGTGCGTCAACTGATCGCCAGTGCCAGTGATGACGAGCATACCCAGTTGCGTGTGACCAGGGCCGGAATTGCCTACATATCTTCCGGGGTGGTGGGAGGCACTGACATCGATGGCCTGCTGTTCCGCCTGGAGACCTGGGCCAAGGGTTCCGGTTACGTCGGCAACGTCGCGGCCAGCGACGAGGTCTGGGTTACACAGATTTTCAATGCGCTGAAGCAGAACTGGCCGAAGCCGCCGTTCGATTACATCGACATCTACTGATTACGCTCATATTTGGTCACGATTGATCGGGCGAATGCCTGCTGATAGTCGGGCAGACTTACCTATCGGCGGTTTACGTTTTGAAACCTATCAGCCAGACCGCTGTCGCACGATCTCTGTTCATTTTTCAATAGGAGGCTTCATGCCTTGGAAGCTCGCATCATTCGGTACTTTGTTGGCAGCACTCGCGTTGGCGGGTTGCAGCACCCCGGGTGCCTCTGAGCCAGCCAAAGACGCCGCCGTGACCGATGCCGGTCATAGCCGCTGTGAGTCGAAGGCCGCCGAATTCAGCATTGGCCAGAAAGCCTCGCCGCAGTTGCTGGAGCAGGCCCGTACCCGTGCTGGCGCACAGAACGCGCGGATCCTCAAGCCCAACGATATGATCACGCTGGAATACCGCTCCGACCGCCTGAACCTGAACACCGATGACAACCTGGTGATCACGCGCGTTAATTGCGGCTGATCGTTTCCAGGCTTTTGCAACGCCCATAAAAAACCCCGTCACATGGACGGGGTTTTTTTAGCTCAGCGGAGAATTACTCGCCGCGAACCTGTGCAGCTTGCATACCCTTTTGGCCTTTCTCAGCCACGAAGGAAACGGTTTGGCCTTCTTTCAGGCTTTTGAAACCGTCGCTTTCGATAGCTTTGAAGTGTACGAACAGGTCGTCACCGCCACCTTGAGGAGTGATGAAGCCGAAGCCTTTTTCATCGTTGAACCATTTAACGGTGCCGGTTTGGCGATTAGACATGGTGTATCTCCAAGAAACATATATTTTCAGTAGTGCTGTGCTGCTCAGGCCAACTGGGCACACCGGGCTATCATAGTCGAAATGTTCGGCTTGGGAGCCCCCCCAAGGCATTGTTTGCTAATCAATAGCGTTGCGTTTGCTACTTGTGTCGGCTGAAAGCCCCGATCTACGGGGCTTCGGCGTGAAATATCAGCTGGTAAAAAAAGCCGTAAAAGCTGCGTAATTTGTGCGAAATGGCAGTTTTCGGGCTGTTTTCCTGGCAAAACGGTCGTCTGATCCCAGGCCGGTCTTACTTTTTCTTCACGACTTTGCAGGACGAAATAGCCGCGACTGCTTTGTTTTTAAGCTCCGGGCTGGCGTTCTGGTTAGTCATGAGCTCCTTGATTTCCGCAGTGCTCAATTCGGCGTTGATCTTGTCGGCGCCACATTCGCAGTGGGCCTTGGCAGTCTTGACGTCTACGTTCTGGCTGGCGGCCGCGCTGCAGTCGCTGACGAAACTGTCACGGGCACCGGCTGGCCAATTGGATGGAGCGGCAGCCTGCGCGCCGAGGGAAAGGAGGCTCAGGGTAGCGGCGAAAGCGAGGGTCGAGGTAAAACGCATCATGGGATGCTCCTTTGATTCGAGGACGAACGGCGATTCTCAGTGGGTTTGAGGTGTGGCGTACAGCTCAAGTTCACTTTTGCAGCTATAAAGGCTGGAATTTGTCTTTGCAGCGGATACTGCCGGCGCGGTGACCGTTCATCTGTGCTAGCATCCTTGGCTTGGCTAATTCCGGGTGCGCCATTTGCCGCCTTGCCATGTTTCTTTTCTGCTCACTCCAGTCACTGTGGTTCGATTATCGGTTGGCCGAAAGGCTCCTGCCGCTGTAAGGCAGGCGTTCATCATTGAACGGCCTGGTGTTGGATCTTGTACTGGCTCATCCCAACCCACGTGACCTTTGGTAGGGGTCACCACTAGGAGAGGAGGCGCCATGCCAACTATTACTCTTCCCGACGGCAGTCAACGTTCATTCGATCATTCGGTTTCCGTAGCCGAGGTCGCCGCATCCATTGGTGCTGGCCTGGCCAAGGCCACCGTGGCCGGCAAGGTCGATGGCAAGCTGGTTGACGCCAGCGACCTGATCACCTCCGATGCCAGCCTGCAAATCATCACGCCCAAGGATCAAGAGGGGTTGGAGATCATTCGCCACTCCTGCGCGCACTTGATTGGCCATGCGGTCAAGCAGCTGTATCCGACTGCGAAGATGGTGATCGGCCCGGTCATCGACGAAGGCTTTTATTACGACATCGCCTACGAGCGTCCTTTCACCCCGGACGATCTGGCCGCTATCGAACAGCGCATGCACGCCCTGATCGAAAAAGATTACGACGTCATCAAGAAAGTCACCCCGCGCGCCGAAGTGATCGACGTGTTCACTGCGCGTGGCGAAGACTACAAGCTGCGCCTGGTGGAAGACATGCCGGGCGAGCAGGCCATGGGCCTGTACTACCACGAAGAATACGTCGACATGTGCCGTGGTCCCCACGTGCCGAACACGCGCTTCCTCAAGTCGTTCAAGCTGACCAAGCTGTCCGGTGCCTACTGGCGCGGCGACGCGAAGAACGAGCAACTGCAACGCATCTACGGCACTGCCTGGGCTGACAAGAAGCAGCTGGCCGCTTATATCCAGCGCATCGAGGAGGCCGAAAAACGCGACCACCGCAAGATCGGCAAGCGCCTGAACCTGTTCCACCTCCAGGAAGAAGCGCCGGGCATGGTGTTCTGGCACCCGAACGGCTGGACCCTGTACCAGGTGCTCGAGCAGTACATGCGCAAGGTTCAGCGCGACAACGGTTACCTGGAGATCAAGACCCCGCAGGTCGTTGATCGCAGCCTGTGGGAGAAATCCGGGCACTGGGCCAACTACGCCGACAATATGTTCACCACCCAGTCGGAAAACCGCGACTACGCCATCAAGCCGATGAACTGCCCATGCCACGTGCAGGTGTTCAATCAAGGCCTGAAGAGCTATCGCGAGTTGCCGATGCGCCTGGCCGAGTTCGGTGCCTGCCACCGTAACGAGCCATCGGGTGCGCTGCACGGCATCATGCGTGTGCGCGGCTTCACCCAGGACGACGCCCACATCTTCTGTACAGAAGAGCAGATGCAGGCCGAATCCGCCGCGTTCATCAAGCTGACCATGGACGTTTATCGTGATTTCGGCTTTACCGAAGTCGAGATGAAGCTGTCCACTCGTCCGGAAAAGCGCGTCGGTTCCGACGAGCTGTGGGATCGCGCCGAAGCGGCCCTGGCCGCAGCGCTAGACAGTGCGGGCCTTGCGTACGATCTGCAGCCGGGTGAGGGGGCCTTCTACGGGCCGAAGATCGAGTTCTCGTTGAAAGATTGCCTTGGCCGTGTCTGGCAATGTGGTACCTTGCAGCTCGATTTTAACCTGCCGATCCGTTTGGGAGCCGAATACGTCTCCGAAGATAACAGTCGTAAACACCCGGTTATGCTGCACCGGGCGATCCTCGGCTCGTTCGAACGGTTCGTCGGTATCCTGATCGAGCACTACGAGGGTGCGTTCCCTGCGTGGCTGGCTCCGACTCAGGCAGTGATCATGAATATCACTGATAAACAGGCGGATTTTGCTGCTGAAGTTGAAAAAACTCTCAACGAAAGCGGATTTCGTGCCAAGTCCGACTTGAGAAATGAAAAGATCGGCTTTAAAATCCGCGAGCATACTTTGCTCAAGGTTCCCTATCTTTTGG
>Ga0208898_1000087_pt1 | contig 103413 bp, 113 predicted proteins | sample VirMetDEL_Mar_4_FD_184513 | JGI IMG/M metagenome (GOLD analysis project Ga0208898, IMG submission 184513) | Aqueous microbial communities from the Delaware River and Bay under freshwater to marine salinity gradient to study organic matter... | ecosystem: Environmental > Aquatic > Marine >... | reverse complement strand
TATAAGTAATTGGAATGTGGGCAGTGTGACCAATATGAGTGAAATGTTTAACGGCGCCTCCTCTTTTAATCAAGATATTGGTAGCTGGGATGTTTCGAGTGTTACGAGCATGTTTCGAATGTTCAATAGATTAACTCTATCAACTCCGAACTACGACGCCCTTCTAATCGGCTGGAACAGCCTGCCAAGCCTGCAAAGCAACGTTTCATTCAGCGCAGGCAACAGCAAATACACAGCAGGAGGCGCAGCAGAGGCGGCGAGGACTAGCTTAATTAACACTTACAACTGGACTATCACTGACAATGGTGCTACTGGCATATTAAATGCCTACAAAGGCAGTGCTTTCGCAATGTCGCCTGACACGCTGTTGTACAGCACTTACTCAGCTACAGATGATATAGCAGGCAGCGTCACAAACGGCGATCCCGGTCAGTTCTCTGTTGCTATTCTTCGGGATAGTGACAACGCAGTGCGCAGCTTCACACCTGCTGAGGTAGCCGATGGCACTGCAAATACTTGGGTTCAGGCAGGAGCAGGTGGGGCTGCGAATGGCTTTGTGCGCAGGGGGTATGATCAATCAGTTACAGCCTTAGACGTGAGCAATCTGAACCATGGCGATCAGACAACTACGGCTAATATGCCTAAGTTGTTTGATAGCAGCACCGGGCTGATTTTGGAGAATGGTAAGGCGGCGATGGAGTTTGATGGGAGTAATGATTTTCTACGCAGCACTTTTGCATCATCAATTAGCCCTATAACAGGTTTTGCAGTTGCTAAAGCCCTAGCAGACGGGTGTTTTATCCTTGATGATGATGTTATAGTGAATTTAAATTCTATAATAAGGATAAGTGGGCAGATACGTCTGTGGACTGGCGCAACTAGCGATGAAGCTATATTTGTAACGCCATCCGATATCAACGCCCAGTTATTAATATCCTACATTAATGATGTGAATAACGACCAGTTAGGTGTTAACAATAACTTTGTCATTAATAACTCAGCAGCCCCAAGAACCAATACAGGAGTTACCATTGGCGGCGCAGCTAGTAACATTGCCTTTCTAAACGGAAAAATTCAATTTGTGTTGCAATTCGGCTCCGACCAAAGTTCTAATTTCAGCGCGGTTAATGCGCTAATCAACACTGAATACAATAACATATACTAATGGACTACACCCAAAGCATCGACATAGAACAAACAGCAGAAGGCTACACCCTAACAGTAGAAAGCCTAATTGACGAGCAGCCCATCACCACAACGCTGAACTTCGCAACAGCAGAAGAGCTGAAAGCCTACGTCTTCCCTCAGATCGAGGAAGCCCTAGCACGCGAGGTAATCGCACAACAGCAGGCGAAGCGGTGGGAAGGTACAGCACGCGCATGGTTCAGGGAGTTGAACGGCGTTAGTCAAAACGACTACTACAGCCAAAAGCGGCCTCAAATAATCACATGGATGCAGGGCTACCATTGGCGATACCGCGCACCCGGCGAGGATGCTGTAGATTGTGAACTGCTCAGTTCAGGTTTTTTGCGCAGGTTAGAAAACCCCGGCAACGTCTTCAGGCTTACCCCTGACAACAAACGAAGATGGTCAGGCAGGCAGCCGGGCGGCGACTTGTTTGAGATGCTTAGCTCAGATCAGGAGTTTTGGCGGGGCACAGACGCAGCAGGCGAAAAGCATATTATCAGACGAATCAAAAAGCAAGCATAATGGGCACAAATTGGCTATGCCTTACGGCAACGACATACGAAAGCGAAGTACCAAACGAGGTTCTGAGCTATTACGATCAGCAGGCAGGCACCACATGGGCAGAACTCGCAGCCTACCTAGTGTCACAGAAGCTCGCACGATTCCCGCGTGGCCCTGTCACTATCGAAGGCGTGCAATGCTACTTCGTTAATATCGAGGTAGACCATATTAGCGTCATGGCGCAAGCTATTCAGGCGCTTGAGGCCGTAACGCCTTTTGGCTATCAGCACACGACAAAGCAGATGGAAGTGCTATTCGGGCAGCAATACTACACAGGCTCGCTCAGCGCTGTGAATGCGTACAACAACGCTGTCAATGCGCACGAAGCAGCGAAGAACCCGACAAATGGGTTCAACTTCGGCGCACTGTCATGGGCATCTGCTATCGAGAATGCAAGCGACCCAACACAGTACGCAATCCTGAAGCACCCTGAAGTTGATAAGGGTGGCATCGCATTGACATTAATCGAAGGCGAGCTGCCCCAAGGGTGGCTGCCGGAACCGGAACTATAAAATAATAATAAGATGCTGACACAAAATGATAAAAGAAAAAGAGGTAGTTTTAATAGAGGAGTAGAGAGCCATCAAGCTACAGTAAATAGCTTTGGTTGGAATTCTCATAAATATCTGGCTAACGGAGACTCTGATAATATTTCTAAATTCTGTGCTTTACAGATTGTAGGAGACTCAGGTCAAACTGTTACAGTAAGCTATAAGACTATTTCTCAGAATGGAACTACTTCTGCTTTAACTAGTGAAGAACTTTACGTAGGAGATACAGTATATGGCTATGAGTTAACAGAAGTTTCTGTTTCTGCTGGAGATGCCAGAATTAGAGCTTATTATGCATAATTACAAAATACCAAAGGGTAAACATACCAGTTGGAATTTAAGGAGATTAATAACCAGACTACTGCCAATCAAAGCAAAGTCTGGTTTATCTCTTGAGTTTGAAGCTCAGATAATGACTGAGCCTTATGATATACGCCCTGATGCAGATCAGGATGATAGGCATAAGCTAATAGGCTTTAGCATGAAATGGCTTACGCTGCTTAACAACAAGAATGCAGCGCTTGTAAGTTTTCAGGCAGATGCAGCTAATGGTAGATGGAATATTAATCCATACGTAAATAAGAACTTAGATTGGAATACAGGATTAGATTTTCCAGTATATGCTGGAGATAAGTTCTATGGAAGGTTTAAGTTTGTATCTTTACGTAAGGTAGAAATAGTTGTTTGGAATGATCTAATTAAATCAGAACCATTAACTTGTGAGTGGTCTTTCAATGCTATTTTACTAGGTATGTTATTGCCTTGGCATGGTGGTAAAGATAATGATAAGAACGGAATAGGTGGAGTATCACCTGTGGATTTGAATATAAAACTAAAATACAAATGGACAAGAAAGAAAAAACAGTAACGTGGGTATGTACAATTGCTACTAAACTAGCAGGTCTTCCACTACCTAAATTGGAACAATTTGAGTTTGAGTATCCTTTGCGTAAAGTACCTACTCACACTAACTTGAAAGAAATTGTAAGAGGTATGAAGAAATGGAATGTAGATGATCTTACTATTTTGCCTCCTATGAGAAAGTAATTACTATGACACCGCTCTTTAAAATACAAACATCTATGCAATTTAATTTGGCAGATATACTAACTATTCTCAGCCTTTTAGGGGTACTGGTAGGAGTATATGTTACTTTACGTAGAGATCAGGTTAGAGTATCTACTATTATACAACAGCACGAGGAAAAGCTCAAAGAATTAGGACTTACTGTAAAAGAAGAAACTAACAAAAGAGACATAGACAATAAAGAGCTATGGACTAAGTTAGTCAGTATAGAAAGTAGTCAGAGTAGAACTAATGTATTTTTAGAAGAGAATTTAAAGTCTATAAACAGGCTACTTGAGATACATGATCTATCTATTAAAAAGATAGAAGATAAATTTACTGAGCAGGAAAAAAACATTAACGAGTTCTATAGAACATACGAACTTACAAAGAAAGAAAGATGACCTGGTTGAGTGAACTTGGAGAAAAAAGTAGTAGAACAGATATATGGGTAGGCCTGTATACTCTGACTTTTTTGTTATGTCTGTATTTACATGTTGCTTGTGGTACAGGTATTATTGAGCAGTGTAATGATAACTTTCTATCTTACAATCAATACATTCTCTCTACTTTAATACTAGGTATTATGGTTGATCTCGGTATTAAACAATGGAAAAAATGAAGATAACACATAATGAAGATTATACTACGCTTACGCTTCAATCTGATTTAATTGCAGACTGGACAGGTATAGACTCAGTTACACTAAAGGCTAGTATTAATTGTGGCTCTACTGTATATACAGACACTATACTTCAAGCAGATGTAGATAATACAGGACTGTTTACAATAGATTTGAATGCATTATTCAATAATACTGATTTGCTGGATGGAGTATATAGCTTTACTATAGAAGTAAACAAGAGTGATGTTATTACTAAAGATTACGCATGTTTATTTGTAGATAAACTCACTAAATGTAAAGTGGCTGAATGTGTAAAAAACAGTCGCAATGTAGAACTTCAATTAGATTACTATATACTGAGTAGAGCATCTGGATGTGAATGTCAGTGTGATGATATGTGTATAATTTACAATAGACTAAATAATGAACTTACTTGCTGTTAAAGCAGCTCAGGATAGAGCTAGATGGATCAAGGACAAATACCATTATGGTGTAGAATGTAATCATTGCAAGTATGATTACTTGGAACCAGCTATGGATGACTTTACCAGCCAGTGTTTTGATATATGCACAAAGGATATTGTATTGACTCTTCCTGGATTTACTACACCTGGGCAAACTACAGTTATCACTGATTGCACTGTACCTTTACCAGAAGATGTTACAGTTAATGTGTGTACTCCATCTATACAAATAACAGAGATATGATTACTATAAACAAAACATATAAATTTACAGGTTCTGCTACAGCTACTACAGTAACTTATACATGGGAATCAGGTAATGAATGTGCAGGTGTTACTCCTTCATCAGGTACAGTTGCATCTGGACAAACTGTAGACTTTGTATTTACATATGAAGATGAAGCATGTACATCTACAGAATTTACACTAAGCGTGTATGATGATATATGTGAAACTCCTGTAGAGCAGACTTACTCTTATGCTAATCCATGTACAGGTTTGTCAGCAGCTATCAAACAAACTACTGAAGGCAGTAATCCATTCGTATTTACAGTGCTTCCAACAGGAGGAACTTTTCCATACAACATTCAATGGATATACAATACTGCTGTATTTCAACCAGCAAGCCAAAACTCTAATACTCCTGACAATATTCTATATCTGGAAATTAAGCCTTCAGTGACCATTTTGCCTTCTGCTGCAAAAGTTACTGCAAATATTACAGATGCTAATGGGTGTACAGTATCAGTAGAGAAAAAGCTTGATCTATGTCAGCCTACAGTAATTAATGTACTTGCTGAAGCTGTATGTATTGTACCATTTACAGTAGGAGGTATTTCAGCTACTACATTTGCAGGCGGTATTGAACTTAGTGCAAGTGAATGCTCAGGTACTACTATAGATTGGTCTACTATACAGTTAAGCTATGATACAAGCAAACTGTTTGTACAGACAAACCTGAATATTATGACTGTCTATGCTATAGCTGGTGTAGTAGCTCAAACCTATAATATTACTTATACAGTTAAGAATAGCATAGGTGTTACTTCCACAGAAGGAGTAGTAACTGTCAGTGTACCTGTATGTACAACTGATTCTTTATCAGGCCCATCTATGCCTACAGCAGTCAGTAAAAAGTTTGCATCTGGAGCTACATCAGGAGACACATTGGAACTTAATCTTGAAAATATAATCTCAGCATAATGGCACTTTGTACAAATATAGATTGGTCTACTTTTACATTTATAGCTGGTTCAGGACAAACTCTTGTATCAGCTACAGAGCTTACAGGCTTAAATGGTACTGCTACCTTTAATCAAGCTACTAAGACTATTGAGTATGAACTTGGTACTGCAAGTTGTCTTGTAGACCCTATTGCATTTCAGGTATCAGATGTAGATGGGAATGTGAGTAATATCAGTACATGGTATGTAGACACTACGCCTGTTACAGCTCCTACATTAACAGGAGACAGTCTGACACTAGCTGCTGGAGAAATCAAGCTGCTTAATGCGGTTAGCAATGATACAGGTAACATCAATAAAGCCAGCTATGAAGTAGTTACTCAACCTACTAAAGTATCTGTTGCTAATAATAATGATGGTACATTTAATATCATAGCCAGTGATACAGTAGAAGGTTCAGATAGTTTTACATACAGAGCAGCTACACCCGAAGGTGTTTATGGTAGCCCAGCTACTGTAAGTTTGACTATTCAGAATGCTGGATTAGATGGAGCAGGTACTATATGTCCTGTAACAGGAATAGACTTGACTAGCTTCTTAGTTGGAGATGTTACTGCTGGTGGTACTTGGGCTGCTGATCCAGATAATTTAAGTACTCCTTCTTTAGTAGACCCTACTGATGTAGACTTTGATGCAGTCAAGGCTGGTACATATATTTTTACTTACACAGTAGGAGATTCAGTAGCTACAATTACTCTTACACTTCCTGCTTATGGAGTTACTATAGATTCTGTCAGTACACCTACAAGTAACCCATTAGCTGCTGCTGTTACATCTACAGTACAGTTTACTACTATTGGTGTTATATCTGCTGCTAATATTTCTATAGAAGTAGACTTTAATAGTGGTACTGATATAGATACATACGAACCAGACACATGGAATGCAGAGACAGGTGTAGGTACAGTAGTAGTAGCATTAGATAATGGAACAGGAGATTACGATATAACAGTTAGTGCTATTGATTCTTGTGGGACTACAGGTACAGCTACAGCTAGTACAATCACGTTATAGTTGATCTTGTTTAAATAGTTTAGTTGATTTATCAGGAGGTTGGCATTACAGCTAACCTCTTTTTTTGTAACTTTACAAACATAGAATTGCTTTTATTTATTTAACTAAACAATTATATTTAAGATCAATGAATGAATTTAGACATATCGTATTCTATGAGAAAGATCATAGTTACATTAATGTAAACAACCAAAAGAAATATACGTCTGTAACTAGCTTTATTAAGACATTATTTCCTGAATTTGATAGTAATTATTGGGCTGTTTACAAACATCTTGAAAGACAAGGATTTCAATGTAGAAAAGCTAAACATGGTATTATTCTGGCTAATGGAGAACCTGTAGACCATAATGACTATATAGAGGATGCACAGTATATACTGGATGAATGGGCTGATATAGCTAAAGCAGCTACTGATAAAGGAACAGCTATTCATCTATGGTTAGAGAATGCTTTCAACAATAAAATAACAGAATCAGACTATGATATATCTGTAGCTAAAAAGTTCTGGCAAGATCATAGTCATATGAAACCTGTACATGCAGAATGCATAGTAGCTGATGATGAACTAGAGCTTGCAGGACAAGTAGACAGACCTTTTCATGTAGTTGATAACGTACTTGATTTGTATGATTACAAAACTAACAAAGAGATCAAGTTTGAAAACAAGTTTGAAAAAGGTGTAGACAACTTAGATAATTGTAGTTTTAACATTTATATGTTACAATTGAATATCTACAGAGAAATTATAGAGCGTAACACAGATTATAAAATAAGATTTATGCGTCTTGTACATTTGACTGATGAAGACTATCAAATTATAGACGTGCCAAAATACAATATGAATGACATATTCAGAAGTCTTATCGACAATAAGACAAACAATTAAAGAAGTAGATGACGATAGCAAGTACACAGACAGCTATCTGTACTCTCTATGGAAATTAGGTAGAGCTAAGTTTTTAAGCAGACAGCTTGAAGCTAAAAACTATGTAGATAGCCAAAACTGGATTTCTGTTTGTCTTGAATTAGAGAAAGCAAAGAGTCACGATTGTAGCTGTATAGAAGTAGGGTGTGATGTTCTTAGAACAAAGCACCCTATTGCTACATCTATGACTGGTAGAGTCAGTACTAATCTTGAAGTAAGAACACTGGATGGTACGTTGATCCCACACAGATATGCTAATGAGATTAAGACTGATATGCTTGATCCAATTAAAAAGAGCAGGCTTGGATATGAAATCATAAACAGTAAGATAGTTATATGGAATACACTTGAGCTTAAAGTTATTCAGATCAGACAATTGACTGATGACCCACTGTACTACAATGATTTACAGTATTGTGATGAAAAGATTGGTACTCCAGATTGTTTGGATATTTACGGTACACAGACAGGTTTACCTGAAAAACTTGAAGAGCTTGTTCTAAGAAATACACTTGAATTATTAAATATACCATTAAGCAGACCAGATGATTACTCCCAAGATTCTAACCCAGAAAATAGATAGACCTAATAAAAACTATCCTAATGGATATATTGGGCCTAAGCATTTCTTTAAAAGATACCCATACAAGACTACTGTATCTGGCAGCAGGTCTAATATAGTAGCTGTAGATGAACTGTCTGACCATCCATACAGGCTTACACAAGGTCAATTTAGTAAGATCATTCAGACCTATTTTAAATATCTGGCTGAATATTTAATTACTGGAAAGGTATATGAATTTCCTGTAGCTAGACTAGGTAGTATCAAGCTAGTTAAGCTCAAGTGGACACCGAAAATTAACTTTCCTCTGTACAATAAAGAAGGTATCAAAGCTCCTGTAAAGAATGATTACATGAATGGATATATTTATCAGATACTATGGTACAAGAAACCATTTCAGTTCAAAGACTTATGGACTATGAAGCTGTCTGCAAAAATAATGCGCAAGCTTTATACTATGACAATGAAGAATCCAAGTCTATTTTATAATATAGATTCAAAATACGGAGTATGATACAGCTTGATGCAGTCTTTAACTATATACCAAAGCAAGTCAGACAAGACCTGGCTGATGATGACCAGATTAGATCTTGGGCATTGCAAGTACTTAAGATGCTACGTGTACCTAATAGCCGATATGTAAAAGATATACACTTTGACCAGGTTGTTAATCACAAGGTCAAGCTACCTGCTAATCTCAAAAAGATATACAAAGTAAGCTATGCTAAAGAACCACCTACTAACGATCAATTCAATGATTTCTGTAGGTGTAAAGGCACTACTGATAGCTTGGATGTACTTGACCAGGATTGTACACAGATTTATCATCATTTGTTTTTGTCCTCAGATTACTACTTGAGCCAATATGCACCACTGGCATATAAAGGTATGACTTTGACAGATAATTATATCTGTAATGTTAATTGGGGTGGATGTAAAGGCTTTTACAGTATAGATACAAGTAGAAACTATTTGACTGTATCAGAGCAGAATGGGTATATAGCTATAGAGTATTTTGCTGAATATACACTGGATGGTAAGTTTATGATACCTGATCTTGAAGAGCTTAAGCTTGCTATGAGCCATTATGTTGTAGCTCAATACTATAGAGGCAGAGTGACTAATGCAGAGGCTAACAGCAACACTCTTTATATGCAGAACCTGCAACAAGCTAAAACATTTCTGCTTGATGCAAGAGCACAGCTTATTGGTGCAAATATTAATGTACCACTGCATAGAGAATTGATTAATTACGATAGCAGAATTACTAAGATTCATAGAAGATTCGAGACACATGATTAAGCCTGTAGGATTACATCTTGATAACAGCCCTATAGATCAGCCTGAAAATACAGCCAGGTTTGCTCTGAATGCAGTGCTTGACACTTCAGATGGGGATAGTATGAGCTATAGTAAAGAACAAGCTAACAGTCTTTCACACGCACTTGATACAGACTATACTTTGGTAGGTTCTATTAAGATAGATGGTAATAATGTAATTCTCTTTAGTACTAATGGTACTACATCAGAAATAGGTTTATTCAATAAGAGTAACTATACAACTCTGATTAATACGCCATGTCTGTCTTTCAGTACAGATCATATGGTAAAAGGCAAGTATAGAATAATCAAAGGTTGTGAACGTATTATCTATTTCAATGATAATCTGAATCCAGATAAAGCTATTAACATAGATAATCTTGATGATTACAAAGATGACTCAGGAGAATGGGACTGTAATTTAATGAAACTCAATCCTGACTTTCTTGTACCCACAGTTGAAGTTACAGCAGTTAATAATTCAGGTGGTAGCTTAGAAGCAGGCAGTTATGCTTTTGCAGTAGAGCTTCTCGACAATGACTTAAACTCTATTGCAGTAGGTACAGTAACTAACTACATACCTATATATGCAGACAATCTATCAGATAGCTATACATCTATTCATGGTAGCTTAACAGATATCAATCCAAGCATAGAAGGTGGTACAAGTGCCACTAATAAAAGTATTGATCTTGAACTTAATAACTTAGATACACGCTTTGCATTTGCAAGGATTATTGTACTTGCAAGAAATTCAGGTAGAGGTTTAGCTGAAGAAGCATATGAATTACTTGATTATATACCTATAAGCAATGGTACTATTAATTATAGGTTTACTGATTTGTCGAATGTTGTTAGAACTGATCCTGAAACAGTCAGAGTAAAAACTGCTAAGTATACTGTAAGCTCTGCTATAGATATAGTAGATGGCAGGCTGGTAAGAGCTAATGTTAAAGAAGACAATAGAGATTATAGCAACTATCAACGTAAAGCCAATGAGATTACAGTCAGCTATGGTGTTACACTAGAGAATGCTTTTGACAATACAGAACAGCATAATACCAAAAACCCACTCAGTTACCAGAATGGTAATACATGGATTGGCGATGAAGTATACGCTCTTGGTATACAGTATATTTTTCAAGATGGAACAATCAGTCCTGTATTTCATATCCCAGGTAGAGCTTCTACCAGTGCTGATACAGTCAGTCTGACAGTAGGTACAGATATACCTGAGGAAGATGCTAAACATCTTAATCTTAATCAAGAACAAAGTATACCCAGATGGAAATATGAAAATACAGCAGGTATACCAGGACAATTTAATCCTAATCCTGTACTAGGTTACTATGAATCAGATAGTCTGTACCCAGATACACTAGACTGTAGTGAAGAACCTCAAGCTATATATGGAGACTTAGCAGATACACCTATACGCCATCATAAAATACCATGCAGGTCTATTGTACCTACGTATACTGTAAGTCAGGGACAGATCAAGCTGCAAAAGATATATTTGAAGTTTGATGGAATAGATTATCCTGATACAGATATAGTAGCTCACAGGTTTGTGAAAGCTATTAGAAGAGATCAGGATAAGACTGTGCTTGATACTGGTGTAGCTGCAAGACTAAAAGACGAAGAAGAATCTTATATAGCTAGATCCAGCTTTTTTGATTATTTTAATGCAGAAGCTCCAGATACAATAAATGTAGTCAGTCCTAAAACTCTCAATGGTCAGAATGTACCTGTAAGCTATTTAAAGTTTATAGAGACAAGACCTACTATAGTAGAGCAGTCTGTAGATACAAGTGTGTTTACTAACTATCCTGGTAATAACTTTGCACTACCTCAGCAGTTGAGTATATTCAGCTATGCAGGTAATAAAGCTAATGTATCATATAGGTACAGAGCTATAGAAATATCTAAGCTACTTTCTCCTAATAGTGTATTCAATGGAGACTTTGATAAAACTGTACTTAATGAAGGCTACAGCAATAACGCCTTTGTATGCAAACTAAACAGTTCTATTGATATACCTCCAAGCACTAATAACTATAGTAATATACCTGTATGTGTGCTTAAAAGATTAGCTTCTCCATATAGTAACTTATTCCAATTACAGTATGAGCCTATAGCAGATTTTAATACAAACATAAGTTATAATGGAGATGGTTTTATTAATCACTTTAACACAATAGATGTTACAGAAATAAGAAACTCAGCAAATCCTGTAGAAGTATTTGGACGCTATCATAAAGATATGTTTGTTGAGTCTGATGTAAACTATGAACTTAGAGTAGAAGGTACAGATACTAATGCTATCTATAATGAAACACAAGACTTAAACCTCTATATCCTAAACCAAGTAGCCACATTTGATGGAGAGTCATGGGTAGCCAGAGCAGGAGTAGCTAGACAATACTATAGATATAATCTGGATTATACTCCAAAGTCAGGAGAAACATCTCAACTACCTGTTCCTTTCAATTTTGATTTCTGTAGCAATTGTATTACAGAATATCCTAATAGAGTGGTATGGTCACCAAAAAGTTTTTCTGAACAGATTACAGATAACTTTAGGATTAATCTGGTCAATGACTTTATGACTGTGGGTGAAGCTAAAGGCGAGATCAATGCCATACACTTTGAAAAGAACAGACTGCTTGTATGGACTAATGATTCTATATTCTTACTTACTCCTAATCCAAGAGTAATCAATACTGATGTAGATACAGCTTATATAGGTACAGGAGAATTTCTTGGAGTACCTGCTGTAGAGTTTAGTCAGGTAGATCATGGTTTTGGTGGTATGCAGACAAGAGCTGCTTATGTAAATACAGAGCAAGGTGTCATATGGGCAGATCAGGCAGCAGGTAGAGTATATAGCTTTGATAGTCAAATTAAAGAATTAACTACAGGTATATACACATGGATGAGACAAAACTTACCTCAGTCAGGCTCAGACTTTGATTTGATAATGAGCTATGATCCATACTATAAAAGAGTTCTTATATCCAAGAAAAGCTTTGTACCTACAGGTCAGCTTGATCCCAGAGATGGCTCAACAGTTATTGCTAATAAATCATGGACATTGAGTTATAGTACAAGATATGGTGCATGGTGTTCATGGCATACATGGCATCCAAGACTAATGTTTTCTGATAGAGATACTTTCTATAGTAGTCTTGATAACAATATCTATAGACATGATAGCACAGACTATAATATGTTTTATGGTATTAAAGGTAAGTTCCAAATAGAATATGTAGATAGACAAGCACTTACATCTGATTTAGATACTATTATTTATTATGCCAGTCCATCTGACTATCCTACATTTAATCAGTTTGTAGTTTACAATGATAATCAATCTACTGGTATACAGGAGCTTGCTGAAGACAACTTATATCCAACACAATGGAGTAACATCATTAAGACTGTGACAAGTACACAGGATGATTATAGAATCAGTCAGATACGCAATTTGAATACAACCAATCCTACAACAACAGACGAATGGTTGGATATACAGTCTGAGTATACTGGTAATCAAGGATATATTGATAAGTTACCAGCTAATATAGATTATGAAATGAATCAGTGGAAACTTGTACCTATTAGACATAAGTTCTTTCAGATCAGGCTTATATCAAATACTACAGATCAGATTGTATTTCATTTAACACAGACTACAAAAAGACATATTGAGTTATGAGCAGTATAAAAATTAAACCAAGCCGCAAAGGTACATTCAAGGCACTTGCCAGTAGAAAAGGAATGTCTATGGATAGGCTTGCTAAACATATAAAAAGTAATCCTGATAAGTATTCTGCTGGAGCTATGAAGAAAGCTACCTTTTATCAGAATTTTGCTAAGCAGGACGGAGGCCCTATTTATTCTGGTAAAGGAGATAAAGCTCAAGTTAGCTATGATCCTGATAAGATACCTCAATTTAGTAATCTGACAGACAAGATTAAAAATGCTTACAACAAGTTTATTAATCCTACAGGTTTTGATTGGGAAGCATCTGATAAAAGACTGGAGCAACTTAGTAAAGATTATACTAAAGCTAAGCTTGATAGCTTTAATAGCAACATGGATTACATAGAGCAATATCCTGAAACTGAGTTGAGTCAGAGTCTTAGAGATCAATATACACCTATTATACAATCACCTGTAGATAGTAATACAGGGTACACTCCTAATTTACAATTACAAAATGGTGGAAGTATAGGTGATCCTCCCGGTAAAAAAGACAGTCCTAGAAGGGAACAATTACAGACTTACTTCAATAATGAATTAGTTCCTTATTATGTAAGTAAAGGTTATAGTCCTATGCAGGCTGTAGATCAGGGCATAGCTTTCCTTAGAACAAAACATCCTGAAGCACACAAAGAACTAATAAAAGGATTTTCTATAGATTCACCTACTGACGTCTTACCAGGTAACCCTTATAACATTATACCTGGTTATGTAGCAGAAGGTATAAATGCTTTACGAGGAAAAGATGCGAGTTTATTCAGACCTTTTACTTCTGAGCAACAGGCTATATCTCAAGCTCTTGGTGTAACAAATCCATATGGTGCTTTAGCTATTGATATTGGAGCAGGTTTAGTTAATCCCGGAGTATTACCTAAAGGATTAAATAAAATAGGTAAGAAGGCTGTTAAACAAGCGGGTAAGAAATCTAAGTTTAAGTCAGAGATAGATTGGAAAAAATGGAATAAAGAAATCCCAAAGAATAAACCTTTGATGGATGAATATTTAGCTATAGAAAAACAAGCTAAGTCTGATGGTACATGGATGAAAAATCCAGATGGTTCTAAGTTTGAGGGAACTCCTGAGCAATTTGTACAACAAAATAGTGAGAATTTTAAAGAGTTCTATAAAAATAGTAAAGTAACTAAACCAAACGGAGAACCTATATTTATGTATCATGGAAGTCCCAATAAAGATATAAGAGTTTTTCTAAAACCTGGACAAGAAGGATATGTAAAATCACCTACTACTACTACAGGAGAATCTGGTATTTACTTTACAGATTTAAAAAAATATGCTGATAAGTATCAAAACTTTAAAGATCCTAAAAACGCAAAAGGAAGAACCTATCAAACATATTTAGCTCCTAAAACAGTTATTACAGCTGGTGAAAATGTCTTATCAGGAGTAAGTGAAGGAGTTCCTCCTACTTTTTTATGGCACCACGGACCTGTACCAGTAGATGCTGTTAAGGCAGGTAAACATATGAGAAAAGTTTATTATGAACACGGATATGAAGTATCTATGGAAAATCCAAATCTGATAAAATCAGCAATAGGTAACAATGGAATGTTTGATATCACTAATCCTGATATATACAAAGGATTGATTCCTTTAGGATTAGGATATGGTGCCGCTAAAAGCAAAGAAGATGAGAAGTTACGTAAAGGCGGAAGTATAGGTGACCCGCCTAAAAAATACAATAGGTTTGCTAAACTGAGTGATATTAAAGCGACAAACGACAAAGAAATAGTTGCTTCTGATTATAAAGAGCAGTCTCAATGGTTAAACTCATATATTAATTCTCCAAGGTATAGAGAAATACTTGCAAAAGAAATGCAAGTAGAATTAGATTCTCCTAAACTACAGAAAGAGATTGACTTACGTAGTAGAAATATTTCTAAATATCCTATAAGAGAAAAACAAGTTCATCCAAAAGGATTTGGTTATTTGAGAGGAATATCTGTAGGTAAACCACCTACTTATATGAAATATTTTGATAGGGAGCAAGAAGTGCAACCTGAATATTCTGACTTACCAAAAGGAACTTATGTTGATCCTGTAGCAAAGAATAGAGATCCTTATGTAGGCATCCATGAATTAACTCATACTTCTACACAAGGACTTGATCGGCTAACTCCTTTTGCTTTGAATTTAATAGATGAGGTTACTCCCAATAATAGTTTTGAAGAGAGAAGAGGTATTTATGATTTAGATACCAGAACAGGTAATAAATTTGGTTATAGAAATAATCCTACAGAAGTACATGCTAGACTTACTGAATTGAAAAAGCTAATGAATGACTATGGTATAGTAGATCCTAGAAAAGAGGAAATTACCAAAGATCATATTATTAAAGCTTTTGAAAATAAAAATATAAGAAAGACTCAAGATATTAACGACCTCGAAGAGATTATTCCTAATATAGGAGCAATGGAGATACTGTTAAATTCTATTGCATCAAACGATGCGCAAACTAATATACCAATGGCTAAGAAAGGAGGGTACTTAAAAGATAAAAATACTTACGTTACTAAAGATGGTAAAAAGACTAAACGAGGTCTTTGGGCTAATGTTTATCTTAAGAAGAAAAGAGAAGGTAAGTTGCAAGATGGTGGTTTAGTAGTTGATCCATTTTTAGAAAAAGGTGGTGAGATAGGTGGTTTCTTGCAAAACATAGCTCCAGTAGTTAGTATGATACCTGGTGCTCAACCAGTTGGTGCTGGACTTGGTGTATTAGGTAATCTGATGGCTAAGACAGACATACCTGAGCAAGCTGGTAATATGCTACAACAATATAAACTAGGTGGACAGTTCAAACAATATAATGCTCCAAGCCATGCAGATGGTGGACAAGTTATTGATATGAATGGTAATCCCAATGCTGTAGCACCAGCAGCAGAAATTGAAAAGAATGAAAACAGCTACAGAGGCTATGTTTATTCAGACCATCTTAAGGATGGAAATAAAACATTTGCTGAGAAAGCTAAAAAGATTAACACTATGACTAGTAAAAATTCAGATATAGATAGAAGAAGTAAAATACTTCAACTTGCAAGGCTTAAGTCTAAGAATGAATTAGCCAGGCAACAGCAAATGATTAATGAAAATTTTGTAGCTGATATGGGAGTTATGGAAGATGGCGGGGATTTATCTAAGTTAACTGGCCTTAATGCTTTAGCTGCTGGGTTTAAAGGTGCAGCTTTAGTTGGTTCTGCTGTAGATGCTTTGAGAAAGCCTGAACAAGAACAACTTCAACTACCAGACTATAGTAGAGGAGATCAGTATATGCAGGATATGTTTATGGATTTTGCACCACAGCTTGCAGAGATCAATAGAGGAGCTACAAAGGCTGTTCAGTCAGTCAGTGACCAAGTAGGTGGTATTGGACAAAGATCAAGCAGAGTAGCTAGTATACTTGCCAGAGCAGGACAAAATGCTGCACAAACCCAGCTTGCACAACAGCAAGCTAATAATCAGCTTAAATCAGCATTGGGGCAGAGAGCAGATAGACAGTCTGAAATTACTGCACAGGAAAGAATTAGACAGCAAGATATGCAGTCTCGTAACGAAGCAAATGCAAGACTGGCTGGCCGTAAGTTTATGCAAGACTTGAGTAAGGTTGGTACTACTATCAATCAGCTTGAATATGCTAAAGAGCAAATGGCTAACATGAATGAAATGCAGCGTAAGAATACCATGTTTGGTCTTGCTATGCTTGCAATGAAGAATCCAAACTTTAAGCCTTCAGACGCTTTCAGAAAGTATATTGAAACAGGTGAAGGAGATTACAACAAAGTATTATCTGAGATAATAAGCTTTGAATAAGCAAAAGCACAATAAAGATGGCTATATCTAGATACGATCAATTTCTTGATAATGACTATAGCTTCCAACAATATACCCCTGTTGAATGGCAGCCTAATTTGGAAGTAATGGATGAAGTTCTGACTGGGCTTCAGACTGAGTATGATACTGGTATGGGACAGCTTGAACGTATTATGCCTGATTACTGGAGAGATTCAGAATCAGACACTCAAGCTGCTCAGCAGTTTAGGTCTAAGTATGATAATTTAATAGCTCAGACTACAGATGCTTTTACTAAAGGTAACATTAATGAAGGCAGGCGTTTGATGAATGAAGGTTTACGTGAAATAGAACGTGATAAGCTACCTGGTGGAGAGTATTTTGAGCTTGAAAGACGTAAGAAAGAGTATGATCTTGAAGATAAAAAGCTTCAAACTATATACTTAGACCCTAAAAGCTCACAGTATAACCCTCAAGATTATGAGTACTACAAGAATAAATTAAAAGAAAACGCAAGTCCTTTCAAGGACGAACAAGGTAACTATGGTACTATAGAGACTCCTGAGATGGTACGTATGTATTCTGATGAGGAAGTTAATAAGCAAATGATAGAAAGTATTACAAAGCTTCCTGCTAACGCTTATGCTGTAGGGCCTGAATGGGAAGAAAGATTTCAAGGTATGACTATTGGAGATGTAATGTCTCAGGGAATGATTAAGCATCTTGATCCAGATAAAATAGCCAGTGTACTTAAAGGTGTAGTAGGTCAAGATTTAATACAATCCAGTCAGGAACGACAACGTATCAGAGAACAGGAAGTTACTGACTTTCTATTAGAGTCTGGTGAGTTTAATCCTAATGATCCTCTTGGTCAAAAAGCTCTTAACTTTATGCAGAGCTTTAGTTATAGCCAAGAGCAAATGAGCCATAGGTTTATTCCAAGTAACTTAGGTGGAGAAGGCAGGGCAGGAAGACTTAGGAATGGAGAAAGTGTAGAAGCTACCAATACTCCACAAGTACAAATTGTACAAACTCCTGTTACTACAGAGATTAAAACTGATAATCAATTAGCTGAAGATGGTTCAGTTCTTGAAGAAGATCAGGGTTTAGAGATTTATAAGAATACAGAAAGACTGTTTACACAGAAAACTCAAAGCTTACCAGAAACTCTTAGCACTACTTTACAGAATGAACAAGTTGATCCAGAGATAGTACTGAACGGTGTATTTTACAAATATATGCCAGATACTACTGAAGAATTTGGTACTATAAATGATGCAGACTATTATAGTCTTCCATCTGAAGTATTTGTGGGTGACAAGTATAATGAGTTGCAACAAAGCTTCCAGTTAGCTGACCCTACTGTTACACCTGAGCAGGCTAAAATGAAAGCTGACAAACTCATAAAGCAGGCTGATTACTTGTATATGGGTATTAATGAAGATGTAGCTTATTACAAGGAAGTTCGAGATCAGTATAAACAACGATATGTAACAAATATACTTTCAGATGAAGAACAACAAATTTATAATTGGACACCAGATAAAAGTTTAGAAGAACTTGAATTTTATCAGTCTACTATTATAGAGCCTTTAACTGACCCAAATGCTTTAGTTGAGTCTATTAATAACGCACCTGTAACAACTCTTATTCAGAAATACAGAAAGAATGGAGTTATTACAGAACAGCAAGAACAACAACTCTATAGTAATATAGAAAGATATAGAGACGTAGCTGAAGGTAAAATTAAAGGAGTAACTGCAAAAGAGTTACAAGAAGAATTAGCAAAAGAAGAGTATAAAGAATTTGATCCAAGTACACCTGTAGAGTATAAAGTAGCTGCTGCAAGAGGTGCTATTTTAGCCAGACAAAGAGCAGAAGTTAGTAGAGATGTTCTTGAGATGGTCAAAGAAGATAACTTACTAAATTCTTTAGTTAAATATGAAATAATACAGCGCAAGAATTATTTAGAAAATCAAATTAATAAATACGATAATCAAGCATTACATTCAGAAATAAGTCAGGAACTACTACCTAATCTTAAAAGATCAATGCCTGTACTTAACTACTTGAGCCAGGGATTTGATTGGAACTCTGAGGCTCAGTATTTAGGAGATGACATTCATCCTATTAGAAGATTACAAATAGATGGTAGAGGTTTATATGCAAAAGTAAATAATAATGGTGAATTACTAGAGTCTAGTAGCTTTGTAGATAGTGCAAATATATACAGAGTTAGTCCAGGTGAAATGTTTGAGAAGGATGGTTTTGCATTTGAGCTAACAAAAGATAAATCTAAAGTAAGCCCTAAAGACAAACAAACTATTGCTGGTATTAAACCTATGGGTTTTGTTAAAGGGCCTGATAATAAAATATACTATTATGGTCAAACACAAGTAGTAGATAGTAAAGAATCAGGAGCTAAAGTTACTCCAGGAGATTATGTATATTATGAATATAGCGAAGACTCTAATTTAACAAGAGATTTTTATAATGCTTTAGGTAGTCAGGGTAATGTTTATGAAGACTTGCACTTTTTTAACAAACAGTTAGATATGGAACGTATTACCAATACTGATGGTAATGCTAAAGTACATACCTATAAAGACGATAAATACTTTGATGGTCATAATATAGAGATTAAAAGAAACAAAGATGCTCAGGGAGCTTACAGATATAAACTGTATATAGATAATATTGCCATGAATAATAACATGACAATGAATGATGGACAGTTAGCAGAAATGTTATCTTTGTTAAAATCAGCTCAAAATAGAACTACTCAGCAAAGAGGTGATAGAAATAATAATCCAGCTGCATTTACAGTTGCTTTAGCAAAGCAGGCAGGTCTTGTAGAAGGAGTTGATTATGTAGATACAGGAGATACGTTTGTAGGTTCAGATGGAAAAACTTATACTACTACTAGAATATTAGGTGATCCTATAGATCAAACAATTAGAGTCATAGATAAAGTCGGGTTTAATAAATGGAGCAACCCTAATGAAGGAAGATGGACTTATATTACCAGTGACCCTAATGACCCTAACAAGTTATACATGACTAATGAAAAATGGTCTGGTATGACTAAACAACAAAAAGTAGCTTTCCTAAAAGAAATGGAAAGATTTGAAGGCGGCAGCTTACTAAATCAATAAACTATGTCTAAGAGAAGAAAAGAAGAAGTTACTCCACCTACATTTAATGAGGTAGTACAGCAATTGTCTAAAGGTAGAATAGATGATACTGGTTTAAACCAAATACAAGGTAGACCAGTACCACAACAGACAGAATTTGATTTAGAAGAAACAGGTCAGACTTGGGCAGATCAATCTGCTACTGAAGTTAGAGATCAAATGGCTGCTAATCAGCCTAACAGTAGAGCTATTGCTAATAGTTTATTTCAGATAGGTACTACTATTGCTGGTGATACAGTAGCTGGTATTGGTTATCTTGGAGAGCTTAAAGATATACAAGATATTGTAGCAGGTACAGAGACTGAATGGGGTAACTGGCTAACTAACATTGGTGACAATATTAAAGAATGGGGTCAAGATGTAGCTCCTGTATATGCCAGTGAGTCAGCTATGCAAGGGTTTAAGCCTTGGGATGGTGAATGGTGGGCTACTAATATTCCAAGCATAGGCAGTACATTTGCACTTATGCTACCTGCGGCAGGAGCTGCTGGAATAACCAGTAAGCTACTAGGTAGAGCTGGAAATGCAGCTAAGATAGCAGGTAGGTTATCATCTACTCAGAAAGTACTTCCAGGTATATCTGCGGCAGTTACTTCACGTCATATTGAGAATATGATGGAAGGTAAAGAGGTATTTGATACTGTCTACAATAAAGCCATCCAAGCTGGTAAATCTGATCCAGAAGCCAGAAAGATTGCAGGTAATGCAGCCAGTCAGAGCTACAATACCAACTACATTAACTTGCTTACAGACATTCCTCAATATCTTGCAGCAGGTGGTTTCTTTGGTAAGCTTGCAGGTGGTACTGGTAAAAAAGCTATAGGTAAAGAGTTGCTGTCTTCAGTAGGGCAAGAATCTATTGAGGAAGCTATGCAATTTGTTATTAGCAAGGAAGCAGAAAGAACAGGAGTTCTGGATATAGAAGGTAAAGATGAAGATGGCACTAACTTTGGTCAGAGACTGACTGGATATCTGCAAGACCCACAGTTATGGACAGCTAGTTTCTTTGGTGCTCTTGGTGGTGGTATGTTTACAGCAGGTAGCAGAGCTATTGAAAAGACTGTAGATTTAATGACTACTGACCCAGCAGAAAGACAAGATAAAGCTATGATGAATCTTGTCGAAGATGCTATTGATAAAGGTGACTTCGATCAATTAAAGGCTGCTGTAGCTGAAATGCGTAAAGCTAATCCAGAAGATTTAGGCATGAGTCCTGAAGTTTACAATAAGAATCTGGACAAACTAGATCAGTTAGCTAAACATGCAGAGAGCTTCTACAGTAGTGCTCCAGCTGAGTTTAGAGAAGAAGCTACCAAGCTTGGAGTAAAAGCTAAAAAGCTTGAACTGGATAAGATTGATACACAAACTCAGATTGAAGCTATTAAAGCTAATGTGTCTGACACAAAAGCTTTTGATGCGTACATGAATGAGCTTCAACTTGCTGCACTTAGTAACAATACATCCAAGCAGGCTAAGGAGTATAAGGCACAATTGGAGAAGTCTCTTGAAGATGTAGAGTACAATAAATCAGACTTTGCTGCATACAGTAGCCAGATGAGACAAGCTGCTAAAAAGATGGCTATTTCTAGTGTAGAAGCTATGAAGACCAATGAGGAGTTAATGAAATATGAAACTCTTGAAGGCCAGCAAGAAATAGCAAAAGCTAAAGCTAAGCAGGCTGAAGCTAAAGCTAAACAAGAGTATCAGGAAGCTCTGGCTAAAGCAGAACAAGCTACTACACCAGAAGAGATTGAGAACAGCCCGATTACAGACGAAGATAAAGGCAGACTGTTTTCAGAGAAGCTTGTACAAGACAAGAAAAATATAGCTCAAGCTATTAGGGCTATACCTAAAAACTCTATAGAAAGTAGAGAACAAGCTGAGTCTCTTGCTGATTCTATCTTGTCTGAAACTCCATTCTTGAACAGTCAACTTGATAGTTCAAGACGTAATGATCTTGTAAACAAACTACTCCAGGAATATGGTCAGGCTAAGACACAAAAGGAAGTACAGAGTCAACAGGAACAAACGCCACAAAAAAGCTCTCGTATTGAAGAAATTCCAGAAGGAGCACAGAGTTATTACACCAGACGTAATGGACAGCGTGAAGATGTCAGTAAAAGAACTGACGCTAATAAAGGAGCTGGATGGTATAGACAAAATGGAACTAGAGTAGGTGATTCAGATTATATTAATGAGGCTACAGAGAATTACTTTAGTGAAAGTAAACAGACAAAAACATCTTCAACAACAGGTGATAATATAAACAAAAGAGTAAGTACTATTTATAATAATGATTTTGTGTCTGAAAGAAATTCTGTTGTTTATGTAGGGAATAAATTTAAAATACAAGTTTTTAAAGAGCTGTTTAAAACAAATTATATAGTAAGTGTAGCTGTAAAAGATAGTAGTACTTCTACAGGATTTAGAGTCAGAAAAGATATGTCAAAGGAGTTTTCTACTATGGACCAAGCTCTTGAGTATGCAGATAGAGTAGCAAGTAAAGACACCCTTACACAAACTTCGCCTACTCAGAAAGATGATATAGAAAAAAGAAGACGAGAAGAATTAGAATATTGGCAAGCGGAAGATAGACAAAAGAAAATTAAAGAAGGTAGAGAAATTACTAAAAAAGTACTTAAAAATCTCAAAAAGAAATATCCTTCAACTACTCTTCAAGGTATTGTTATAAGATTACTAGAAAAAATAATTGATTTTAACACTTTTGCTATAATCAATTCTGAAGGGTTAAAACTTCCAGGTGGGAAGGATGCTACTAAATTTGGGGCATTGGCTACAGGAGAAGGAATGGCTATGCGACAAGATAGAATTGATGCTTTATTAGAAGGAAATGTCGATGCTGTAAAAACCTTTATACATGAATTAGTACATACTTTTACAAAAGAAAAAGTCGGAGAGTATCAAATGGAAAAATCTGGATTAATTCCAGGTTATAAAGCTAAACTTACAGAAAAAGAAAAAAAGGCATTAACAGAATTAGAAAGAATTTATAATAAAGTTAAACAACAATTTCCTTCTTCAACAGAGTATGGACTTACTAATTTAGATGAATTTTTAGCAGAGGCTTTTAGTAATTATAGTTTTCAAGCCACATTAAAAGAACTAAAATCAGAAGGTAAAAAAACTTCTTTATTTAAAGAATGGTTAAATGCAATATCTGATTTATTTTATGAATCTTTAGTTAAATGGAGTAAAAGATTTAATAAACCTATTCCACAAAAATCTGAGATTATTGGAATATTAGAAGATATAATGGGATGGACTGAAGATTTAATAGGAGAAGAATTATTAAAATTAGAAGTTACTACTGAAGAAATCAATGCTAAATATGATGCAGAATTAGCTTTTTTAGAAACTCAAGTACCTACACAGCAAGATATAGCTGAAGGTGTAGTAGATCAGGAAGCAACTGATATACTTAATGCTGATCCAGTACAAGAAATATTTGATAATAAAGATAAAGCAGAAGCTCAAGAAGAAGTAGAAGAACAAGTAGAGAATACTACAGAGGATGAGCCACAGACTATTGGGCCATATGATAATCCAGAGCAAGGTGGTGATTTACTAGGTACATCCAGAGAAGCTGAAGCAGAACCTAATGTTGCTGTATTCCATGATATAGCTATGGCTATGCTTTTACCTAATGGTAAATATAAACTGTATGGTTATGGTAAACCTTGGCTTGAATATACAGAAGAGCAACTGTCTGATTATATCCTACCTAAAGTAGAAGGCAAATCACAACCTCTAAAGTATAAGGCAAACAATAATCCTGTTCCAACTGAATGGCAGAGTAAATACTTAAATTCAGAATCTAATCTTGAAATGGTTAGAGCATTTGCTGAGTCAATGCCTGATTGGAGAGATAGAGAAGTATTTATTGAAATCAATGATGATACATACAAGGATAATGCTAATGAAATCAAGATGCATCTTATTATGGTCAGAGATGACACTAAGAAGGTCTATCTTGGTCTGTTGCGTAATCCTGCTAATACAGCAGACAGTGTTAAACTTGCAGCTATTAGAGAGCAGATATATGCTGAATATGTAGCACAAGGTAAGCCAGAAATGTTTAGGTCTGGTTTAACTACACGTCTGTCACAAGTATCTACAGGTAGAGTATGGAATACTAATCAGCGTAATAAACCTGCTGATGTACTTGGAGATGATCTTATAGCTGGAATAGGTATTACTGCTGGTGAAACTACAGAACTGGTTACTAATGGTACAGATATACGCAGAGGCAGTGGTAGAGTAGCTCCAGTAAACAATCCAACAGCAGGTGGTGTATATCTGGCAGTTGATTCAGCAGATGGTGGTCAGATATGGTATAGAGCATTTACCAAACGACTGGATAGTGAAAGCTATATCCAAGAGAATGAACTACCTGTATTTGAAGAAATCTTTGGCTATGAGCAGGTAACTTATCTGGAAGCTATTAGAAGGTTGCTTGGTGTAGCTCAGAGTAATCCAGACTTATGGAAAAACAGATGGTCTGATATTAGAAATGAAATCAGGTCTATTGTTAGATTTAACAACAAAGGTAAAATACAGCCAGACTTTCGTGCAAACTTTGCTGAGTTCCTGAATGAAAAGCATGAAGGCAGTATAGACAACTATCTTACAAGCCTAAATACAAGATTTAATTTCTATGGTCTGCCACTACAGGTAGACTCAAGAAAGATTAATACAGGCAACTACAATGAGCTTATACTAAACAACAGAGTAGAGATTGATGTCAATCCAGACCAACATACTCATAGTACACAATTTAGTGTAGACTTAGACAGTGTAGAACTTGGAGTTGTAGAAAAGCAGGATTTTGAAAATGACTTTGAAGGTGAAAGTTTAGACGGCATTAGTCTTCAGTTAGGTGGAGAGCCTATTGGAACTAAAGAACAAGCTGTAGCTTATCTTGAATCTATTTTACCTAATGTACCTGTACATATAATAGATAAGACTCTACGTATAGGTAATCAGGAAGTATTTGGATATTTTAGTAATGCAGGTATTACGCTGCTCCGTAATGCTGGATTGAATACAGCTAAACACGAAGCTGCACATATTGTATTTGAATTTGGACTGTCAGAGCGTGAACAACGCAGATTACTTGAACAAGCTAAGAGTAGTTTTAGCTTGACTAAAGATGATTTAGACAGAGCCAGACTTGCGCTATCTAAACTAAATAGTAATAGAACTCCTGAGCAATACGCTTTGATTGAAAAAATCATGGAGGAGTTTGAGACTTATACTATAAGTGGAGATACAAGTCTTGCAGGTAGAGTTAAGTCTATATTCAAACGTTTGCTTGAATATCTTAAAATGGTATTCACTAATAGAATATCTCTTGATGGTTTCTACTATAGAATAGATAGTGGTCTATACAAAAATATAGACTTATCTAGTGTGTCTAGTAATTATCAGCCAGCATTTAAACTGCATGGATTTAGATCAGAAGCTGAACGTCAGACAAGAGTAAAGTCTACAGTAAGTATGCTGGACAGAATTATCAAAAGTATAGCTGATGTAGATAAGATTAGTATTGATGATGCCTATCGTAAAGCACTGGCTGATTTAGATAATGTCTTTACAGGAGACATGCTGAAATACGGTGGTTCAATTAAACAGCGTATTGAGAAAAGAGCTACTAAGGTTAATAAGCCAGAAAGCTTTAATCTGTATTTGTCTGCTATTGAAAATGCTGATTTCAGACAGAGTGTGTTAGCCAAAATGTCTACTAGAGGTATCAAGGTTAAATTTGAACCAGAAGATATATCTACAGAAAATGAAGATGCTGTAGAGAATTGGCAAAAATCTGTATTCCAGTATAGCCAATTGAAATCAATGTCTGCGAGACTGCGTAGAGCATTAAGTGTACTACCTGTACTCAAAACACCTACAGTGGATGTTCTTACTAAGATGGCTAAAAAAAGACCTTCAGTCATTGTATCTAATATTAAAGAACTGAACGAATTAGATAATGAAGTTAACCATATAGTAAGTTCAAGTAGTATTGTAGGTAGACGTCTTACAGACTCTGGATGGCATAGAGTGAATATAGATGGGACTAAGCATTATCTGAGAGATGTGTTTGTACCAGAATATGATGATCTTGGATTTATTAAAATGCATGAAGGATCAAAAATCTATGGTGATTTACAGTATAAGCTAGGAGACTCTGCCAGTCCTAAAAACATGATGGATAGGTTGAATAATCTTCAAGACTATCATTATAAGTTTTTACTGAGTAAGCTGGATAGTGCTTTAGCTACTGAGCTATGGTATTATGTTGGACAAAAGAATCAACCTGAGTTTAATGATATTGTAAATGTAGATGGTACATATGGTATACGTTCTTCTGGTACAGATAATGTACTAAACAAGATTCTCAATGATAGCTTTGATTATTTCTCAAACAGTAACTACTATGATAATGGAGAAGTAAAAAATGCTGATAGGATTAAAGCTCTAGTCGATAAGGTCAGAAAGAGTGAAAGCCCAGATGCTATTGTAGAGCTTAACAATATGTTGTTTGGTCTGGATAATAATGTTCTATTGAACATGAATGTAAATGATTATCTAACTCAAATGACTAATGCAGCTCTTGCTATTGCTGATGGAAACTTAGACTTTAACAATAGACAGTTTAAGAATTTCTTTAAAATTGTAGCTGAAAAATATCCTGTAAGCTTTCAATCTTCACATATTAACATAGAAGGTGAGAAGATATTTGAATGGATTAATAGTAGCTTCTTAGGCAAAATGGTTGCTAAGCTCAAATCTGGTGAGTTCAATTGGGATTTCTATCGCAATGATCCTATGTACAGTCGTCTAATGGATAAAGGTGTAATTGACCCAAGAGTATGGGCTAAAGCCAGATGGTCTATCATAGGCGGTGTTAAGCACAATAAGAAAGGAGCAGGTGTAACATACAATAACTTCTCTGATAAAGATTCTGCCATAGCTTTGTATACAATGGTTAAAGAAGGCTGGTACAATACCAGTATTCTATCTGATGCTCCTGTAATGACTGCTATTAATCTTGGCAAAAAGAGTACAACAGAAGCTGTCAATGATCTGTTTGAATTAGCCATAGCTGAAGATATTAGAAATAAGAATATAGATAAGCATAAGTCCAAGTTTGGTAGATATGCAGCTGAGTTCAGTTTCTTTGAAGGAGATGAAATGCCTACTAAGTCTGATATACAAAGACAGATTAAAGAAGAAGCTGATAAACTTGAGCGTAAGTTTATGGAACTTGGATTGATTGAGGATGGCAAGATGGTTATAGATGGTTCTACAATAGATACATCTATTATGCAGAATCTTGTAGCTAACTATATTCTCAATGAAGCACAGATTATTCTAATGACTCAAGGTGATCCTGCATTCTATAAAGGTTCTGCTGATTTCTTTAAAAGAGCTAAAGAGGTATGGTCACCAGGTAACTACATGGATACTACAGCTAGTTACGAAGCACCTGATGGTACAGTAACTACCTATCCCAGCAATGGAAAGTATAATGTAGGTATACTAAAAGATATTGAAATGCCTAGCCCTCAGCTTGAGGAGATGAGAAAAGCACTTGCAGGCAGAGATCAAGATACTATTGACAGGATTACAGCAGCTTATGGATATAGCAATGATAAAGATGAAAAAGGCAAGCCTATAGTCAGACTAAGTGATGGGTCTGTTGTACCTACAAAGAATCCAAACTTGGCAGATGCACAGGGTATTATAGATATACTGACCTACAAGATGAGGCTGCTTGGTGAAAACAGATGGTCACATGCTAAAGAGTTTGCATATAGGCTTATTACTCAAGGTATCAGTCCAAGATCAAAGAACCTACAGACTGAGATAGATGCATTTACTACAGACCAACAGATTAGAGATGAGATTAAGAAAGAACTAGGCAGTATTGTATTCCAACCTATTAAACCTTTCTATTTTGCACATCATTTGTTGAATAATGTACTTGTATATCCTGTACAAAACAAAGACTCTGAGTACCTGCTTACACCTATGTTTGCTCAAGGTAACCCTGAACTGGAAAGTGTACTGACCAAGATGGGATATACTAAAACTGATACAGGTTGGGTATTGGATGTAGAAGGTAGAATGAATGGTAGATATGTAGATAAGTTTGTATTTGAATCAGGTATTAAAATCCCACTTGGAGATCAAATATCTACTCTTGAAGACATAGATGATACCAAGTATGTTCAATTCAATTGGTCTGATTACAGAAGGCAGATGGAAACACCTGCAAACTACGTTGATACAGATAAAAATTTTGGTACTCAGATTATGAAGTTGATATTTGCTGACGTAGAAACTGAAGACCTGCTTGAAGCTAAGAGAGAATATAATAGGTTAATCCAAGAAGACATACGCAGATCATTGTCTGAATTGAAGAACAGACTGTATAAAGAAGGTGAGTTAGATACACAGGCTGTAGTTAATATACTTAGAGAGGAAGTACTTGAAAGAGGTCTGTCTGACCAATATATAGAAGCACTTGAAGAAAATACACTGGATGCTATTGAAGGAGTAAATACTAAACTGCCTTTGTACCATCCTCTGCATAGCTATAGAATAGAAGCTATCATTAATAGCTTGTACAAGAACAGAGTGACTAAGCAAAAGTTTCTGCAAGGTGTAGCACTCTATAATGTTTCCAGCTATGGTCTGTCCAAGAAGCCAAAGATTGTATATGAGAATGGGCGTATTAAGCATATCCAAGCATATGCTCCTGTCTATACTAAAGCACTGGAGAAATACAGACTGGAAGATGGTACTATAGATATAGATACCATACGTGAGCAAGCTCCAGAAATGCTTGAAGGTTTAGTATATAGAATACCTACAGAGGATAAATATTCTATGTTTCATATCGAAATTATTGGTTTCACTGATGATGCCTCTGGTGGTGGTATTATACTCCCACCTGAAGTTACTACTATAGCTGGTCTGGACTTTGATATTGATAAAGTCTATGGTTTCTTTAATGCTGTTGACAACCCATATGATAAAGCTATAGCATCTATAGAGAGAAGAATACAATCTGAATTTGACAAGACAGATATTACAAGCCTAACTGATGAGGATTGGAATAATGTATTTGATAAACTGTATGAAGATAGAGCTGAATTTGAAGCAGAAGTTAGACAGGTTATTGCTGATGATATTGCAGGTAAAGGTAAGTATGAGAAACTAAAAAGAAGGCAAAAACAGTGGCAAGCTAAAGCTGATTCAGATAATAGAAAGCTTGAGCTAATGAGACAGGTACTCAGCCATAAGAGTATGATTGAAAATATATTGACTCCAGGTGGCTTTGAACAAATTAGGTCTGTGTCAGATGTAGTTAAGAAAGCACAAGGTATATCTGATGACTTGTCTATTAATAAGATGACAGATATTATATCTGTTATCAGACGTATGAATACTGGTAACGCATTGATTGGTATTGCTGCAAACTATAACGTAGCAAGAGCACTATGGCAAGGGCATGATATTAGTTTGGATTCAGGCTTTATGTTTGATGGTCAAATGTATACTGATCTATCCAGTGTTACTAGAAATGGTATTAGACCTGGCAGATCAATTGCAGAAAGTTTGGCTGCTGCTGCAGATAATGGAAAAGATCCATTGGCTGAGTTTATAAACCTGAATACTTATACAGCTGACTTAGCACTGACTATGCTTGCTACTGGTATGTCTATAGAAACTGTAGCTCTGTTTATGAGCCAGCCTATAGTTAAGCAGTATGCTAATTACTACTTCAATAACGATCAGGAAGAAGCAGGTCTGCCTACTATGTCTGAAGTGGATGAGGAGTTTCAACCTCATCCTTTAACTACAGAAGAGCTTGAGAAAGGATTAGATGAAATGGATATTAATGCTCCTTATGATCCAGATGCTATAGTACCTGAGTTGCAGCTTAAAGTTATTGAGAACTTTGTGCATTATATGCAAATAGCTAAGCCAGTAAGTATGCTTGTAGGCAGAACTAAAATACCTGATTCTGGTACAGGCCCAACTCAGGCTGATAATGTAGATAGCATAGTTAAATATGATGAAGCTAAAATACCTGATCCAGATCTTAACAGTATAGCTATGATTAATGGAGCTACTGATTATTTGCGGGCTAATACTTTTATGAATACTTTTTACGAGTCTACATTTCCTGAAGTACAGGAAGTATTTAAGAGTCTTGGATTTCCTAAACTTACAAGAGGTTCAAGCTTCTACAGAGTAATGGATAAGCTCAAAAATATTAGTGGTGATTTCTTGAGTGCAAATGAGATTAACAGATTACTTACACACTTTTTGGATTATCTATCTTATGGCTTTGAGACTTACAATCCATCAAATCTTGTAAATCTGAATGAGACTGTAAAAGATCAATTATTTAAGTATAAGAAGTATCTTAAAGACAATAATCTGAAGAATGACTTTATAGATAGATTGAGTTTTAAAGATGGAGCTATTCAGTTCAATGGTATTATAGGTGTTGAATCTACTGAAGAAACATACCTGCGTAATCTATGGTATGAGATGCTGTCTAATAATGAGTCTGTAGATGGATTTACTGTAGCTGATTTAGCTAATAACCTGATTAAGTACAGCTTCTTTAGAACTGGTTTTAGATTAGCTGGTAAGAAAGGCTTTAGCCACTTGCATCCTGTTGGTTACTATGCTACACTTGTAGACAGTAATGGGCAGAGCTTCAATCAGTATATCACTAAACAAATACAGAGCAATAATGGTAATGATCCAGCACATGATGTATTTGTAGAGCAGTATATCAGAAACAATTATAGAAACCTGAGCTATGTACCTTTTGTTGAAGTAGAGCAAGGTCAAGAACCTCTGTATGACCCAGGTCATAAACAATACATAAAGACTAATAAAGGTTTATACAAAGTTAATCATGTAGAAAGAACAGTTAAGTTTATACCTGATCTTGGACAATACTATCAAGCTCCACTTGATCCTATGGATATAGTTATGGGAGCTAAACCTAAAGAACCAGTTGAATTGTTTAAAGAGTATTATCCAAGAATACCTGCACCTACAAGTGTATTCAATAAGAAAGCTGTACCTATTGAAAAGGTCAAACCTGAGATTAAACCTATTATTCCAGTAGCACAACAATCTCAACCTGTACAAGAGACTACTACAGTAAAGCCTACTCAACAACCTGTAACACAATCTACTCCTGTACAGTCCACAGTTAAAGAAGGAGTTTCTGAAGTATTCAATCAAACTCCTAAACTATCTAGTATAGGCACACAAGAACAATATTCTCAATATTTAGATACTATATTTCCTGATAGTAAAGTGAAAGATATTGTTTATCATGGTTACAAGTTAATAAAAGATGATTTGAAAATTGAAAAATTTGATAAATCAAAAGCCCCCAAAGGTTTTTATTTTACTACAGACAAAGATTATGCTAAAAGTTTTACTGAAAAATATACTAATGTAAAAGAATCTGGAATAATCAGCGCCGTTTTAAATTTAACTAATCCTAAAAAACAAAAAGATTTATTTAGAACAAATCCTAAAATAGCTACTATTGAAAATAAAGATGGTTTTATTGGTAATGATATGGGTTTTGAAAAAGAAAATGTTTTTGTAGTATTTGAACCAGAACAAGTTCACATATTAGGTTCTAAAAAAGATATAGAAGGATTTAAAGAATTTGTCAATCAAACTCCTGTACAAAGTTCTTCAGAAGGACAACAAACTATTCAGAAACCTGTACAAACAACATCTGTTAGTAAGAAAACAGGTATGTTTAATCCTTCTGATAAAACATTAAAACCAGGTGCAGTAGTAACTTACAATAACAAGAAGTATATTCTGTGGAATATCAACAATGCTAATAAAGCTCAATTGATACAGACAGATGGTACTAAGTTCAGTGGTACACCTAATCTGGATAAGTTAACAGTAGATGGTAACTATCCTATAGCAAACTATAATGGTACAGATTATATAGTAACTAACAACGGTAATATTTATTCATTAGCTAATGGTAATCGCAGATGGACATCTGATGCTCAAGCGAGTATAGATGCAAGAAATAGTATCTATAGCCAAGTAGGATATACTGAAGTACAAGAGCAGTTTAAAAATTTAACTACTATGACTAATCAAATATACTCTAAATTAAATGATAAAACTCAATCTGAAAATGTAGTTATTGATAAAGTAAATGGTAGAAAACCTGCTATTGAAAAAACATTTAAAAGAGGGGATATTTTTGAGTTTCAACTTGAACAATATCAAATTGAAAGAGTAACTGATGCTGGTTTTGATGTTAGAAACATGCAAACAGGAGATATTGATTTTATAACAAAAGAAGACTTTAATTTAGAGAACCAATCTTCCAAACCAATAATAGCATATAGAACAAGAGGTAATAATTTTTTAGAGGCATTAGAAAAAGATAATGCTATAGGTAATCCTTGGAATAGTAGAGGTTATGGTTTATATAAAACTGATAGTGTAGAGCAAAGTGTTAAGGAATTTATAGCATGGATGATCGGAGAAAAACATACTGACAAACTTCAAGATTATAGACAAGAAATACTTAACAATCTTGATAAGATGAAAGGTATTACTATTATGTACTATCAAGAACTTAATCAACCTAGTCATGCTACAGCTTTAGACTATTTGATTAATAAGTACGACTGGATTATTCAGCCTGTACAAGAACAATCTACTCAAGAACAAACATGGGATACTCTTGATGTACAAGATATGGGTACAGAGTCTACAGTAGAAATTATAGAAACTGCATGGTTGAATTATTCAAAGCGTATTCAAGATGCAAGAAGAGCTGCTAATTTAGAATTAACTACCTTTGAACAGTTTAAAGCTACTGCTGAAAAAATGATAAAAAATCAAGGAGTAGAGTTCTTTCAAAACAAACTAAAAGAGTGTTACTCATGAGTTGCATAAATATATCTAGTCAGGAATTTAAAAGTCTGTTAGCTCAAACAGGTAAAGATAGTTTTGAGTTAGAAATGGATATTGCTTTTATTCAAGATGCTAGAGGTGATGATTATATTCCAGACTTGGATAATATGAAAGCACCTAATGGTGAACCAAGTAAGTTGTTTACTGATCTTGTAGAACAGAATAATGGTGATAAAACAAAAGCATTTGATACTTATGTTCGAGTACATGGTAAAATGTTTAGAGACTGGTTCGGTGATTGGATAAACAAACCTGAATCTGCTAGTAAGGTAGTAGACCAGAACGGAGAGCCTCTTATTGTATATCATGGAAGTGAATACTACGGATTTGAATCTTTTGAAAAAGAAGAACTTGGTAAAAAAACAGGAGCACAATCTGCTAAAAAAGGATTCTTTTTTGCCTCTAATATAGAAGCAAGTAGAAAATATATTTCTGCTCAATTTGAAGATTTATATAAGAAGTTTTTTGACCAATTAAATTCTATTGTATATTCAGATGATGATTACGCAATGGAAAAAATAGAAAACATTATAGAAATAGAAGAGTATAAAAAACTCAAAAAAAGAAAGTATAATGATGCTTTTAAAGCTGTAATGTTGGACGATTTGCATAAAAGTAAAAAAATATCAGAGTTAGAATATAGAAAAGAAATTGACAAACTTGAAGCTCCTTACAGAAAAGAAAATAATCTTAAAAAACTAAACAGCTTTACCGTAATAAACAAATACAAAGATTTTATTCTTAGCGTGTTTCCAACTGATGAATACGGAATTCATTATGATAGAATATCAGGTACTCGCTTAGTTAATATGACTCCAAATGAAATCATTAAAAGTTTTAAAAATAAAATGGAGTCTGACAGTATGTATAAAGAAGTTTTAGAGGAATTAAATAAAGATATAAAGACAGAACAAAAAGCTGTAGATCAACTGATCTATCCATTATTTTTAAATATTAAAAATCCTTTAACAAAAGATTTTGAATTTAAAAGTAGAAAAAAAATAGGTACTTACGCTGATTTGTTAAAAAGTGCTAAAGACGAAAATAAAGACGGAGCTGTCTTTAAAAATACATTTGATCCTGAAGCAACAGATGTATTTATTGCTTTTGAACCAGAACAAATAAAGTCTATAAATAATACAGGAGAATTTGATCAAACAGAGTCAAACATTTACTATGATTTAGACGCAGATGGTACAATGGCAGATACAAAGTTTGATGCAAAACTTGAAGGTTTGTTGAATGCGTCAGGTATTACTGTAAGTAAGCAGAAAGTATATGCAGAAGGATATGAGAAACGTAATGGAGAGCCATTGTCTGTAGCTGCAAAAGCTGACTTGACTAATAGTTTGATTCAGGTAGATTATGAGAAGGCTGGAAATTTGACTTTGGCTGAAGAAGCTATGCACTTTATAGTAGCTGCTAATGAAGGAGAGTATAACTTCAATAGAGCTATGCGTTTAGTAGATAGAACTGAGGAGTGGAATAAGTATGCAGATAGTTATAGAGAGCTATATGGTAAAGATGATCGCAAGATCAGGATGGAAATACTTGGGAAAGTAGGAGCACGTATTCTTAAAGAACGTATAAATAGCCCTTTAGTTCGATATATCAAGCGTATGTTTGATAAAGTCAAATCTATGCTGGGCAGTAAGAGTGCTGAACTTAGAGTACTACTTGATAAATACGCAAGTACATTTGTAGAGTCAGGTATTGATACATCTGGTCTTGAAGGTGTATTCTATGATGCTGATACAACGTATGTTAATAAAATACGTAAGTTGCAAGAGAAGTTGGTCAAAGGTCTTAAGTCTAAGTTGACATTTGCTCAACGCAGAGACTATGACTACACACGTCTTCAAGATGCATACGATGAAATCAGAGAAGCTGAATATACAGAAGGTATGTTGAAATTTATAAGCTATATGGATGAAGATACCAATGGTATGTATGGTTATATGAAAAGAGTTGAAGCTGGTAAAGAAACACATAATTATAAAAAGAATATAGAGTTACATGATGCAATTAAGTTCTATGAAGAATCTGTAACTAATATCAATTACTTCTTAAACAATGAATTTAGTAAGAATGAAAACTATAGTAAAGCAGATAGAAAGAAGCTCAAATCTGTAACTAAAAAAATTATCAACAGGCTTAATGCACTTGAAGCTTTCTACAGAATACAATCTAAAGAACTTACCAGAGCATTTTCAATAGCTCAGGTTAAAGACGCAGTAGGTGATACTGATTTGGCTCAGAAAGAGATTGATTTAATTAATAAAACAATCAATGAGACAGATCAGGATTTGAATAGAGCTATGTATTGGGCAGGTAGCTTAGTACATGCTTCAGATCCTATTGTACGTTCTATACATTATAGTGTAGTTAAATCTGATACAGAAGTAGAAAACTTTAGTTACAAACTAGGTAGAGAAATATTTGATAAGTCTGAAGAGCTTGGTGTCAAAGACATGCGTCCCTTAATGGAGAAGCAAGATGGTAAAGACACAGGCTATGCTATAGATAAAGTTAGACATGGTGCATGGGTAAAAGCAAGGACTGAAAAGATTAAGAGTCTGAATAAAGACTATGGCTTGCCTACAGGAGATAGCTTTTCAGATAGAGAATTGACCAGACAGATTAAGCATGAGTGGGCTTTAGCTGAAAAAGATGTAGAGAAAGCATTATCAGAGGGTAAAAAGTTAAGTGAGCTGGACTCTGATATTGTAGACATGTATAAGAAGAGAAAAGCTTACAATAAAGCATTGTATGAATGGTTTACAAGAAATACAAAAACTGTAGATAATGTAGAAGCTATTATTGCCGAGAAGAAAAAGGTATTGACGGAAGAGAAATTCAAGCAATGGTATAGAAGCAATACTATAGAGCTTGATAATGGAGGTATAGGATATAGAAATGAATTAGTTGAGCCTAGTACAGGGCAAATGTCTGACAGACGTATAGGTAAGTATTATGTACGTACTACAGATTGGACTAATCCAGACTTTAGTAATCTGTCTGAAGCTCAGATAGAAATGAGAGATTTCTTATTGAATAAGCTGGAAGAAGCAGATACTAAGCATACTAAATATAGACATAAGTTTAAGCTCCCACAGGTTAGGGCTACTATGGTAAATACTCTAAAGGATAAGAAGTTTAGAAATATTAAAGAACAACTTGCTGAAGAGTTTAGAATAGCTGAAGATGATACAGAGTATGGAGAAACTTTGACTTATGCAGATGGTACAAAAGCTCAGTTTGTACCTATATATTATGTACATGATCTTGAAAATAGTGACTTGATTAGTTCAGACTTACTTACTACTGTTACTATGTATGGTAGAATGGCAGAGAACTTTAAGCAAAAAGCCAGTCTGGAACCTATGCACAGAACAGTACTTGAGCAACTAGGTAATCGTAAAGTAAAAGATCAGGCAGGTTTTCAGTCAGAAGCATACAGAGCTGCACAGAAGTTTATTGACATGAACACTTATGGTATGCGTAAGAACCAATTAATTGTAGGTGGAGTCAATCTGACAAAGACCTTTGATAAGATTAAACAATATGTAACTGCTAACAACCTGGTTGGTAACTTGTTCACTACTGTAGCTGGATATATGACATCCAGTGTATACAGTAAGATAGAAGATTTGATTGGTCAGTACAGCAATCAGAAAGCTAAGAATAAAGCAGAAATAACATTTGATAAGAATATCCATCGTATGATGCTTGAGCTTAATAAGCCTAACAAAACTTCTAAGCTTGGATTATTCTTTGATGAACATGCAATTACCAGAGACAGTCAAGCTATATTCAAAAACTTGGATATGTCCAGATTGAGTAGAGCTGCACTAAACTCAGGTATGTATTTTCAATATGAGCTGGTTAAGATCAGAGTCAGAGGTAAGCTTGCTCTTGCATTTGCACATGATCTTAAATACGATACTTCCGAACAGAAATTTTTTACAACGAATGAACTCAAGAAAAAAGGTAAGTCAGATGCTGAGATAGACTCTATGAAAGACTATTGGCAAATGCATGATGTAGTTAATGGCAAACTTGTACCCAGACATAATGACCCAGGTATTCAAAATAGACTAACTAGAATGATAGAATATATTGGTAACAATATAGAAGGTGAACTTAGTTCATCAGACTATGCAGCAGCTCACCAAGATGCTATTCTACAGCTTGTAATGACACATAGAGGATGGTTAGTCAGAAACATTCAGCTTAGGTTTAAGCCAAAAGGAGTTAACTATGTAACTGGACAAGAAGAATATGGTTATTACTCAGCTTTCTTTGATTTTGCAAGAACTGTATTTGCAGATAAAACTAAGCTTGCACAGCTTCAACATTATATCAATAAATGGAATGAGCTGGATAATACAGAAAGATATGCAGTTAAAAAGACACTATGGGAACTTGCATTTGTTAATGCTATAGCTACTATTGCTTTTATACTCAATGGTCTTGCTGATGATGATGAAGATAATTGGCTCAAGCAATATCTGGCATATCAGAGCAATAGAGTACTTCTTGAAGTATCTGCACTTAATCCATTCCCTGCTGTAGCTGTTGGCCCTGAAGGAGTTAGAGTAAGACCACCTGTAGTAGGTGCTGTTAATGAGATTGTAGAAATACTCAATAGCCCTATTGCAGCTACAAGACAGCTTCAAGATCTGCAAGATATTATGTACCTGTTTAGTTCTGAAGAGATTGAACGTGGGCCTTACGAAGGTATGACTAAAGATGAAAGAGCAATTATTAAACTAGGTATTGGTAGTAAAGGATATTATCAGGCTAGGTCTGCTGAAAGTATTAGATCAGTTAATCAGTTTATTAAGAACAAAGCACTTGAATGGCAAGAGTAAAGGAGAGAACCAATGTCTCTCCTCTATTATTAAAGTACATTATTAATAGCTGAATCTATTAGTCTGGCTGCAATGTAGATTATCTTTTTAAACAATCTGTACATAGGTTGTCCTATAATTATGCAGCCAACTAATAGATAAGGGCTAAATTCAAATGCAGTAAATAGCAGGAATAATCCAAATAAGATACTAATAGCTGCTATTACTCTGACTATGTTCATAAAATATCTCTCTGATTTTAATTGTTGTACTGTCTAGAATAAAATCTACTGTCTCTATACCAATAGGGTTATACTCTACAATAAACTGATTACCATAGTCTGTCACATATCTAACTTTAGTATAAAACTCTGACATATCCAGTGTATCTACACTAGCTATAGGCTGAATGTACAATACATTTTTATCTACAACTACAATTTTGGATTGTGTAATATGCACATCCATAGATTTATACTGTATATCTCCACCCCAATCTACATAGTTACCGTGTAGACTTTGTACTTGAGCACTAGCTACTGTAGACAGTAGCGTAAAAACAAATAGTAAATATTTCATATTTAATAGTTTACATTTTTATCATAGAGAACGTATAGTATTCCTATAATTAAAATTATTTTAATTATCATTCATTTTCTTGTTTACTCTTTCGAGAAAATCTTTCTTGTACTCTTCAGGGTCAATACCTTTAGCTCTCATATCGTAATTAAAAGTATCTTTTACCCATTTATTTGGTACATGAAAAGGCCAGCGTCTGCTTAGCCAACGTTTAATCCATTTAATCATTGTTGTTTCAACTTTAACTCAAATTCACAATCTTCATAGCTACCTATAAAATGGTTAGTACCATACTGTAATCTATTTATAGCATTGTATGGCACTATCTTCCACCCACTCAAGGTAGTAAGTACAAGCATATAATCTCTAGCCATCATTGTTTAATGCTTTACCAATAGCAATTAACATAATACCTGTAGGAATAAAAGCCGTACAAATTATAAAATCCATAGTTGTATAACAATAATTCCAACCTACTACAGCTAGTGCAAACATACCTATTCCAGATACTATTGTTAAGTTATTTAGCAATCTTTCTTTTCTGTTTAATTGTCCCATAGGAATCATTTGTTGGTCTGATAGGACGCTCTTGACGCTGTCCTTGAATGTGTTTAATACAATAGACTTTATCAGGTAAAGCTACTTTAGTGCAGTTTTTAACCCTGCAGATTTCTTTCATAGTAAATTTTGAAATGTTATTGTGGATTTTTTTACCCCATGATAAAGTAAAATGATAGCTACAAAATAAGCAAATAATTCTCTACATTCATCTAAAATACAGATGACAGCTAGTAAAAAATATACTAGCATAGACATAAATTCCCACCAATCTATCTTTTTCATATTCCTAATTGTTTAATAATTAATTAAAAAAGCTGTTCATTGTAGTTTTGAAATATATAGTTTTTTCTTATACCATATTTTACTTGATGCTGCTAATAAGGTTCTTAATGTTAAGTAGCTTATATCCTCTCCTTCAGCAGCCTCTCTAATACTTTCATATATAGTAAAGCTGCCATCAGGATATTGTACTTTAATCTTAATCTTAGCTGGCATATAAGATTGTTTTTACTTCTTCAACTAAATCTTCCATGCTCCCATTATTATCAATAACTATATCTATATATTCATCTGATATACCTTTCTCTGAAGCATGAGTATCTGTAATACCTACATCTCTTTCCACTTTGATAATTATTCCACCTCTGTCTTTAATAGCTTTAGCCTCGTTATTATACCTAACATCTGGTATAATCCAGCGTTGTTTCTTAAAGTCAAAATCTTTTATTTCGACACACCTTTCACAACCACCGTAAGGACCATGTTTACAATTCTTATAATGACTCTCATCTTCAATTACTTTCTCATTATAATTAGCAAACAAAGCATTAACCCAGATATTTTTATGTATTTGTCTACCTACCTCTGTACCTATTAATTGCATAAGTAAACGCGGTGTTATAGATTCCTTTTCTACATGAAAATCTCTCTCATCAGTACGACCCATAAAAGGCAGCTTATTAATAATAAAGTCATTAGCTTCCTTTTTAGAAGTAAATACTTTAGCAGTACCAGCAAGAACGAAGTATCTTTGTCCTTTTTTAATAAACCACCTATCCCACTCTTTACTTAAAACAGTCTCTTTATAAGCTCTATCTTCTAGTAGTTCTACAGGTACACCTAGTATATCTGCTACAAATCTTTTAAGTGGATTAGCAAATCTTTTAGTCTTATACTGTTTTTGATGAAGAGTATTTATAATCTTAGCTACTGTATCTTTGCCCGAACCTTTAAGACCTGTGACACCAATTAAGTTATTCATATTAAAACCTTTTACTTTTCATAGATAAGTAACTACCTATTAATCCACCAGATAGTGAACATAAAACAATAGGTATGTATTGCAATTCAAAATTAGATATAATCTCATGCATACTTACTGCTCCAATAGAAATTGATACAAGCCATGACAAGTGCACAAATGTACCTGAAATAAGAACTTGTGGAATATCTTGTTTTGCTATAGCTTTAACATTCCATGTCCTACAACCTATAAATACAAGCTGTGTAATAAAAATAATAATTGAATACTGTAGTATCATAGTTTAGAATATGTATCTAATGTTTACTTCAGGTATATACTCATTATACATTTGAGTAAACTGATTAATTAATTGAGCTTTCATACGATGCTCATACCTTAGTGTGCATTGTCTATGCTGACTGTTCTTAATCTCTTGTATATCTGGTTGCCACAGTAGTTCTTCAGCTTCAGGGTAGTTTACTAGATTGTATTCGTGTAGACCTTTGTCATGTGTTAAGAAAATAACTTCTGACTGTATTCTATCTAAGTACTTAGACTTAGCTATTTGTTCAAACAAATCTCTGTATAAATGTGACTCACTGGCTCTATATATAACAGGGCTTAGATTAATATTTACGTCCCAACCATGCTCAATAAATCTATCTATAGCTTTTATTCTAATATGTATGGGAGTAGTCCCAGGCTCTAATATAGAACTATACTCTTGTGGCATTAAACTAAATCTAATCCTACCTGTATGCTTGAGTAGTTTGTTATTGACAAACTTTGTTGCAAAAGTAGGAAATATCTTAGGTCTATCCTTGAACCAATCAAATACATAAGACCAATTGTAGTCAGCATAGTGTCTACTAATATCTGTAGCATTAGCTATATCTACACCATACATAGTCTCATGTACTTGATTGGGTATTTTAGGATATGGTTGCTCATTAGCCCACTTGTCTATTACAGCCAGAATATCCAGCATGTTTTCATTAATGTAACCATGTGTCCTAAATCTTGGATTACGCTTACAATAACAATATCTGCACGATGCACCACAAAAATACAGAAAGTTAGGACTAGTAATATCTGCACTACGTTTATTAGCCTTCATAGCTAATGTTTTAGTCCTCTGTTTCTTGATTATCATTGATGCTCTTTAAGATAGAAGTATATGTATCAAACTTCTCTTTGTGGTAAGAGTATTCTTCAACTGTTTCTTTGTACTTTGTATACTGTCTTTCGTGGTACTCAGTTTGACCTTTAATATAATCTCTATATTGATCTTTAACTATGTCAAAGTTCATAGGAACTTTCTTAGTATCTTCAAGTTCTTTCTGTAATCTTTCTATTTGACGTTCAATTCTTTCAATCTTTTTAGTCTGAAGAGTTTCAGATATTCTATTTCTATTCTTGATAAAATACTGTGCAAACTCTGCACTCATACTGCTTACATGGTCATATAGAATATCATCTAAGCTTTCTTCAATATCATCGTAATTGACTATTTCAGGATCAACATACACTCTAAAAGTATACAAGTCCTCTCCATCTTCTATACGTACATAGAGTTGACGTTGCAAGTCACTATTAAATAGATTATATCTACCTATAAGATCTGTTGTTTTAATTTTCATCTTTGATTAATTTTAAAGCTCTGTAAAGACCTTTCTCAAGTGCTTCCTCATAAGTACTAAAGACTTCTACAGAAGCTATTGTAGAGCCTGTATATGTAGCTTGTGGATGTAATGATTGAATGGTGTAAACCCAACTAAGTGTAATATCTGTACTAATATGTACTGCTATACCATGCTTATCTCTGAGCCATTTTTGTAACATAGACTGAGTAGGTACAGAACAATAGTTTCCTATTAAGTTTTTGTCATTGTAGTCTTCTAACAAATCTTCTACATCAGCTTCAAATTCTACATCAGTACTACTACCATTTTCTGTCCAATTTGGATATAGTTTTTCTTTATGATAGTGATAAAGACATAGCCAATTAAACCCTATCTTTTTAGCTAACTTAGCTACATCAAAAGATATCAATTGTTCATTCATTATATTACATTTTAAAGTCCAATGTTTCTAAATACTTTATAACCTGGAGTCTTTTTTAACTTATTAAACAAAAAGTCTATAGCATCTTTTATCATATCAGTGTGAGTCCAATCTTCTCCATAAAAAAACCCTTTAACTTCTATACGACCTTTTATTTTATACCATAATTGTCTATCTGCATCTATTCTCCAACTTACAAAATGACTGACTACATCCATTTTATCACCTACTGCAAAGTCATTGTCTTTAACTACACAGTAGCTATGAGTTGTTATTGTTGGCATTGTGTTTTTTTAATAGGATTACCCCAATCATCTTCTGTTTTATCTCCTGTATAAGGAGTAACTTTAAGCGTAAGAACAGGTTTGACTATAAAAGCTGTACCACAACAATTAGAAACAGCTAAGTTTGTATTGTGATATCTTTCTGCATTCCTGTACACTACAAAGTCTATATCTATTTCTTTATTACAATTAGGACATTTCATCTTCTTTCTTTGTTAATTTAAAATCACCATAGTATAAAGAACCTGATAATACAAATACTTGATTGTTCTTTTTATAAGTATTCCAAAAGTCTACTTGGAAACCATTAATATCTGATTCTATAAGTTCAAAACCTGCATCTTTAATAATTTCATCTATTAAGCCTACAGGAATAAATGGTAACTTGCCAGTTTTATCATAAGCCTGGTCTTTCAGAATACTCTCAATCCAACCTATTCTGTTAGAAAGTTCTACGTCATTTAGCTTATAAAACTTTTTGAGTCTATCTCTCTTTTCTTCATTCATAAGTTTATTAAATTAAAAAACCAGCTTACCCATTACAGATAAACTGGTTCAAATAAGTTTGGAGTTAATTTTAACCAAAGACTACCTCCAGTGTAATACCATCTGAGTCTACTGATTCAACAGTAAAACCTGCTTCTTTCATAGGAGCAGTGACATCTTCAGTGAAAGACAGATCATCTGTACGTAGTTCCACTTTAGTGATTTGCTTTTCTGCATACGGAAGATCACTGTCTTCTACTTGAAGACGAATGGTTCCCTCTGCAAATAAACCAAGCAGTGCGGGGTCTTGAGCCAAAAATTCTGTAACAGTCATAATATTTTTATTTGATGAGTTGCCAATATAGGTATAATAAAGCTATTATGCTATACCTTTTATATTAAGCAATCATTAAAAAAGGCTGATCCAGATTGTAATCCAGACCAGCCACTAAACCAATCAATTATGAAAAACATCAGTTAAGACCTTTCTCCCATTCATCTTGCTTCTTCTTACGAATGAGCTTACGTTTTTCTTTTGCTTGTTTACGATTATCTCTATTAGTCTTTCTCTTAGAACTGCCTGGTTTTAGTAGTTCTTTGATTTCGTTCTTTTTTCCATTTGCCATTTGAATCCAATATTAAAGTTAAAAAATCCAGTGTTATCAATCATACCTAGTTTCCAACCCATGTTGAAATCCAGCTTCTTTACAATAGTAATTAAATCTGCCTGAAGCTCAAGACCGTACATCAAATGCTTTCTTTGCCATGCATAATCCATAAAGAATCCAGCATAGTAATCTACCTCATCTGATACACCTGCCTTTACACCTATAGTATTAGCTCTGTTGAGAACCTGTTCATTATACTCTTCCAGGTAGCCTATTCTTGCACCTACGTATGTAGCTATTTCATTAGGTATTTTATTAAATTGATAAACAACTTCTTTGTTAGACCATGATCCAACATTAACAGTATTGTCTCCATTATTGTAGATCATCACGCCACCATTAATACTACTACTCAATTGTCCAAACAGGCTAAATGGTAAAAATAATAGTATATATTTCATAGTTCATTAATTTGTCTCAAGCTATCAATAACTGCTCCAGCCTGCATTTCATCACCAGAATTAGCTAAGTACTTAGCTTTCTCTATGTTTGTATAGAACTCAGGCTCAAGTATAAAACTCAGATAAGGTGTATCATAGAGCATAGGAAAACGTCTGTTGTTATTCATCTTAATACCTCTGTCTCTGGATTGATGACGTTTGACCATGTTATCCTGAAATATCTGAGCATACAGCAATCTTTTTGCTCTATTGGCTAGTACATCAGCAATCCATGTTTCAGAGCCTGTGACGTTGTTCCAAGAGTCTGTATGAGCATTTGCGTGTTGATCTATAATAATAGGTTCAAGACCTGCTGGTACAGAAATTAAGTACTTAATAATTTGCACCCTTTCAGGTATGCAGTTACCATAGCATTCCACTAAGTAATCATTACCAATAGCATATTTCCATCCAAGATTATCAAGTTTATTTTTAATAATTTCTACAGTACGTTTGTTGTACTCATACTCTATAAACTGAAACCCATTATACTTAGGTGATCTTTTACCCTTAGTCATTGGCCCATGCCCATAGAATAGAATAGGAAATATCTTTTGTACAGTTTTCGGCTTAACTTCTATAACTGGTTTATTAACTTTTACTGTAATAGTATCAGTTGCAAGTATTATCTCTGACGCATCTACTATATCTCTGGTAGGAGTAAACAGATTTATCAACCACCTAAGTATACGAGTTATCATGTCTGGTCTATTTCATCGTCTAAAGGAAGTATTCTCTCAATAAGCTCTTGGCTCCAACTGGCACTTAATAACAGAGACTTAAATATTTCAGCCATTTCCCAGATAGTTAAATCATCATGGTCTTTTTCTATTGTTATCTTTTTGCCGTGTACTTCCAGGCTTATTTTGAATTTGCTTTTTGATTCTGTCATTTTCTGCATTGATTTTGTCAATTACTTTCTTGAGCTTTTCTTTTATAGGAGTCGTATCCATGCTGCTTTATAATTTGTTCTACATCACCAATAATTTTATCAGCTACTTCATCGTCAGGAAAAGACAAATATAATTCTCTACTTGCTCTATCGTGCCCTTCGTAAGTAACAGTTTTGCTAGTCTTGAGTTTCTTAGCTATATTTTTTACAAATCTTCTAAACTGTTGTCTGTTAACAGATATGAGCTTTAAAGTTCTATAAACCATAATCTTTTCTTTTACTTACTGCAAGTATAAAAAGTACCATTAATCCAATAACCATGACATATCTGCTTTAGTATAGTTAATGCCTTTCTTGTACTTACCAGATTTAGAGTCATAGATAACATAGTACTCTCCATCTTCATCAGTATGTTTTTCGTACATACAGTCTACATTCTTTTCTTTATACTTCTCAATAGAGTCTTCAGCTTGTTTCTGAGTCAGACAAACTTTAGACATATTGGATAGATATACTTCTCTGTAAGCTTTTAGAGTATTGTTATATCCTATACTGGCTATCAACCATCCAATAACTACCCACAATATATCTACTGCTTCTTTAACTTGTTCAGGTAAAGTTTTAGCTTCAAAGAACTCATCTACTTCTTCTTGTATCAAGTTTCTGTATAGCTCAGCATCTGGTTCTTGCTTAAACTTCTTGAATGTAAGTTTAACAAATTCGTGTATCATTTAGTATTAGTTTTTCAAAATCTTTTTAAAAATGTAGAGGAGATCAATGTCTCCCCTACAAATATAGTTATTTATAATTAAATATTTCTTCTACCTCTCTAATCATGTAGTCTAATTCACTGTCTTCAAACAGTGTAATCCATGTAGTGTCATTGACCTTTCTCTCTATAGCATCTTCTGTATTATAATACTTTCTATAGTGATTTAGCTCTTCCTCAAATGCAATACGTCTTTCTTCAGTTTGCAGCATAGTTGCAGTAGCTTGTGTATTACCTATATGCTTAATAATATATTCATACACTTGCTCTTTACTGAACATCTTACTATACTTAGACTGCATGAACATATCATAGGCTTGTCTAAATTCAGATGGCACATTGATAACAATCATGTGCAGTCTTCCACCTAAAAGTTCTCCAAATGGATAGTCTGATACATAACTGTTGCTCTGTAATAGCGGAAGTACTCTTGCAAAGTCATTGCTCTTAGCTACATCTACAAGCAAGAATAAACTGTAATCATGTGGATTATCATAGTCATTAATACCTACTGCATATACATACATATGCTTAAGGCGTTCTACAAACAATTCACCATAGTACAGAATGACAGGAGCTAGAAGATACTTTCTGGTCTTATTATTGTACTCACGTACACCAAGTTCTATATCTTTACTGATACTCTCTAATGTCATAATGCCCATGCGTTTGTGTGGAATATACCACCATTCTCAATAACCTCTTTATCATATTGCATTTCTGCATGATACTCCTGATACCATCTGTACAGATACAAAGCTTGTCTCCAACCAAGTACATCCAAATCAAGCCTGGAAGACAGAGTATTCAAATCTACATTGAATGTAGTTGCAGGCATAACTTCATAACCTTTATCAGTAGGAATACGCCTACCTCCCCATTCACCAACTTGTTCGTCGTAGTTACTCAGTACATGTACATATGGAGTTTGTCCTATACCTCCTACTATAAAGTGGAAGTTGCATAGTTCATACTCATGTAATGCGTTATTGAGCATCCATTGTTTCAAGCCATATCTGTAAAAGCTTCCCTGAATATCATATCTGAACTTAAGCAAATTAAAATACCTGGTACTTGTAGTAATTACTTTATAGTCAATGGGTACAATAGACTTAGCAGGTATAATATAGCCATCATTGACCATTATAGGACTGTCATTATGATTGATAATAACATAGTCCAGCATACCTTTCAAATCAAATCCATCTGCTGTAAAATAAATCTCTAATTGAAATTTAGTTTCACATCCATCTGGTAGATCATGGAATGCAGATGTAAATGTACCATGCAGTATACTATCTCTGACTTTGATAGCATTATCAAATGTCTCTTGGTCTATAATAGTCTTGTCAATATGTTCAAGACGATTGTTGTAATAAGTTACACATTCTCTATACAGGTAATCAAAACGTCTGTCATCAGCTGGGTCTTTGTATGTAGACCTGTATTCATTTTTATCCATCAAATGCTGTAGATAATCTTTATCCAGTTCTTTAAAACCAACCTTGTCTACTCCTGAGCTATAGTAGTTGTCAATAATGTCATCCACAATAGTTCTTGGTTTGTCTCCAATTTTATCATCTATAATAGCATATTGCTCATCTACTAAATCAGGCGTAGTAAGTAAACAATCTACCAAGCTTCCAAACTGCATGGCTGAACTTTCCTTTGGCTCAGCAAATCTGCCAGAAATCAATCTTTTCAACTCTGATTGACTAATCTCTGGTCTTTCTCTGTAATTCATATTTATGTTTTATCAAGTTCTCAAATGCGTCAAGACGCATAGTCACTACATCTCCATAGTACATCTTATTGCGTTTCTTCTTGACTCTTATCTCTGTAAGTAGATAGTCTATATCCAGATCAAATAGTGGCTGTACATCTATTGGCTTAGTCTTTGTGCTTGAAGTAGTTGTACCTTTACACTGATACTTATCTGTAATACCAGTTCGTGGATTGAAATAAATATCAACACCCAGATTATCCAGGTGTTGATTAATTAATTCTGATCTGGCTATGTCAAAGTCATGTACATTACTAGTACCATCACGGTTCTTTCTGTATATTACAAGACCAAATATATCAGCTAACCATTTAATGAATTTAGACTCTACTCTCCTCCCATATGCTTTATTGCGGCTCGCCATTGTAAATTAATTTACCAAGACTACTATAATAGTTCTGCATCTCTGCAAAGTCTTTAAACTCAGGAGATGGTATTTTGTCTATAAATATATCCTCTATACTTTTTACAACAAGAAACTGTGCTCCCTGAGCTACATGTGGCAGGATAAACTCATCATTAACTCTCTTGTATAAGTTCTTATACATTGAGTCTTTACTAACAAACTCATAACTGACATAGATACGTATAGATTTATTTATAGCATTCCTGCATACAAGCAAACCTGTACCATTGTTATTAGCTATATATCCACGACCTATATAAAACCTGTTATCTAATCTGTCTATAGTTCTGTACAACTTATTATATTTACTAATAAAGACTCCTTGAATATTATTATAACTATATCCAATTCTGTCTGAAATCATGTCTCTATTAGGAAACTTATAAACACTAGCGTCAGCAAGTGCCTCAAACCATACAGGATGCCATAATCTGGATGTAACATTACAATAATCTGCTACTGCTTTTTCGTAATCATAGCTTCTTCTACGATAATATACTTCATTCAAACTCCACATAACTCATCGATGTTACATTAGTAGTTCTAAATTTATACGGTCTGCCAGCTACATAGTTAATTAATCCTTCTACAGCATGCGCTACATGGAATGCAATATGAGTAGTCTGCTTCATAGTACAGACTGGATCAGTTACTTCTGAATCATCAAACAGTGTACTCTCATACTTTTCTATACTCGATTCATCTACAATAAATATATCTGACTGTTCAAAGTCTAGTCTGACATCTATAAACAAACTCTTATTCTCATATCTCTTCCATTTATCAAATGCAATCTTTCGTGTAGCCATATTGTCTACCATACTACACATAATAGGTGCTACCATAGAATTAGCTGTATACTTCTCTTGCAATGTGATTATCTCTACATCTGTAAACTCTTTCACGTTGGTTTTCAAAGCTTCAACTTTGGGTTGTCCAACCTGATTAAGTTTAAAAAATTGCCCACTATTATTTCTGGACTCTATCAAATCATCGTCATATACAGCCAGGTTTGTAACTCCAGCTCTGGCTAATAATAGAGTTAGCCATGAGCCTGTTCCACCTGCACCTATTACAAGTACTTGTTGTTTACGAATATCATCGTACCAGCTTGCTCCTTTAAAACTATCGTGGTTCATATCCTGTTGTTAATTCTGTAATTACTGAATACATAATGTCATGTGCTTTTCTGAATTTCTGTTGCCATTGATCCAGATAGTAGCTTAGTTTAGATAGTACATCCAGTTGATGCCCATCAGTCTCAAAAAACTCATCATAGAAATAATCAAAGCCTTCTACCATAGCCTGAATGAACTTATCTTTTTCTTGAGTAGACTTATTAATTTCTTCAAGTGCTTTATAAATAGTACCATCATAATCTAAATCACCCTTAAGATATTTGGCAATAAAGATAGCTTCATTAGAAGTATTGTAAGGGCGTAAGTCAGATGCTACGTTATCCCAAGTCCATGCTGAACTAACAAACTCTTTTGGACTATTAAAACCAACGACCTTCTTAGGCTTAGCATCTTCTATAATCTTATCTGTTCTATCTTTAAACCATTTCTCTACTTCAGGTTCATAAGTATAAATATCACAATCATAATGTTCCAGTACAGTCTCTTTGATAGTTTGTGTAAAAGGCAATCTTAATTTACCTTTCATACCCATTAAATTTCTACTACCATGAATTTTATACTCTTGCTCTACATGTATACCTACTTTAGCTACTATATCAGTAGCATTGTTAACTACCATGCTTAAATAAAATTGATGATTTTCGCAATTATCTGCAAGCTCTGACATATCAGTCTGACTGAAATAGGAATTCATACTGTGATGGCTGTGTATCATACCCTGTCGCATGTTCATACACTCTGGATGTTGCATCATAAATTGCATAACATCTTCGTTGTATTCAAAACCTGTAGCAGCTGTAGTATCTTTAGACATAGGATAAACAAACTCAGCTGTCATTTCCAGATTCTCTGATTCTATGTCTCCTTTATCTACTGTATAGAATAAAATACCAGACCATTCTACTTTAGAAATTCTTGAGCATAAATACTTGATCTGGTTCAGACATTTGTCTGATACTGTCAATGAAAAGCGTTGCTTCTTGCTGACTTGCTTTAATGCTTTCTTCTGAGATTTGCTCTCGAAGCTTTTTACTGAGTTCATTACTGATTATTTTAAATATAGATGGATTAATACGTAGGCTGCCTTCCTCTGGCTTAACACTTGTTTCCTGCTGATATATTTGTCCTTGTACAGGTTTTCCTTTAAACCATAATACTACAAATGGGTCAAGTACTACTTTAGAAGTAGCATAATTAAATGCTACATACTCTCCATTAATATAATGGCATGTAGGGGCTGAACCTTCATAGATTTCAAGTAGTAAATCATGGTTATGTTTATTATCTACCAGTTGATAATCCTTGTCAAATATAAGTTTTTGTATTTGAGGATAGTCGTATAGAGTGTCTCTAAGCTGTGGAAAATAAGAATACTCAGGAGGAGTAGTAATAGGAAAAACATTCTCTATTCTGGTATATGGGTTACTGTCATCCTGATAAGTCAGAAAGTAACGCAAGTGCATTAGAAAAGCATACATTTCATCTTCTGTAACTCCTGAATTTACCTGAGCGTACTGCATACTAAATGCCCCATCGCCTTTACAAAAATCTTCAAACTCTATAGCATTAATTCTACGAGTAGGTAAATGTGGATGAGTAAAACTTGTATACCATTCTATATTAGACTGAATAGTCCTAATGCCTTGAAGATTTCTCAAATAATGCTTATCCTCTTGAGTATAATAATTAAGCCGTAAGTACATACCTTTAATAAGATGTTTATCTCCTCTTTTATTATGTACATAAAAATCATCCAGTTCTATTGTATACTCACTACCATTTTCATCTACATTATCTTCTCCAAAAAATTCTTCAATCATGTTTTCACTTATTTAAAATAAGCAGAGGCTGTTACACCTCTGCCTAATATTTTATAAGAAATTCTTAGCAAGAAAGCTCATCATGTGCTGAACAAATCTCTTCTGCCCAAGCTTCTTCCTCTGTACGCTCATCTGTAGACATGCCAATAACTTTCTCAATAATAGTAGGATCTACTCCACATGCACGAAGTTTCTCTTCAAGAGTAGCTGGAGTTGTTTGCTCAGTATCATACTGGTCAACATAGCTTTCCAAATCTTCAGTACTAATGTTAGTGTAGTGACGCCCTGCCTGCTCATTAAAGAAGTTATTGACAGCCTCTTTTCCATCACGCTGAATAAACTCTTTAATACGAGTATACAAATCTGTACGCAAGCTGCCTGCTTTAGTTTTCTTTGGAAACAAGCCCAAGATAAAATCTCCTTCAGGTAGAGCTGAGTTGTTAAGCTCAAGGCTTGTATTGTTGACAGACTCAATAGCTTTCAGAGAGCTGTTGAACTCAATGTCATTAGCATCCAGAACTTCTTTCAACTCTCCAAATGTGGTTACATCTGTCTGGATAGGAGTAGTTGATCCATTGCGAGTGGAAAATACTTTAATAGTACGCATTGTGTAAATAATTTAATTAATTAAATATTAAAACCACTTGATAGTGGTCTGATCTATGTTATAGGTAATCTCATCTATGCTCTTAAACATCTCACTCTTAGTGAAATCTAAATGAGCAGGTACATTACCTCTTTGTTTAGCATATACAGTAGCTGCTGGATGGCAGTAATTCAGTATGTAATTTCTAGCTGATACATGCTTGTTTAATTCTTGGGCATCTTTACCTAAGAATACAAACACTATACTGTTAAACAACCTATCTAATTCAACTATAACTGACTCTGTAAATGTATTCCATATATGCATGTGTGACCTGGCTTCTCCAAATGGAGTACAAGTCAATGACTTGTTTAATAAGAATACACCTTGGTCTAACCAATCAGATATTCTGGTACACTCTGATCTAATATCATTGTAGTCATTCCATAAACATTCTCTGATTATCTCTAAACTAGGTCTATCGTAGCCTTTAGGTACATCAAATGGTATACCTGTAGCTAATGCTCTACCATCTGCAAGCACTGTATTGTATGGAGCCAGACCTACTATAACTACACGTATAGACTTTGGACTAATAGAAAAGCCCCTAAATATATCAGAGGCTTCTGGAACAAAAGAAACTGTACTTAGCTTCTCTCGTATATTATCTATATCAGACCATATATTTAACTCATGCCAATCCTTGTTAACTATCTTTGGTAGACTCATCTGGTTTCTTTATACGTTTGAGCTTAAGCCTTTTGAATTTAGACTCTGTATCTCGAATAATCTTGTTAGCTCCATTATCTGGATTGCAGGTAGGACAGTTAAGAAGCTTATGTGCTCTGCACTTACCACTAATTTTGAATTTCATACCCTTTGATTAGTTTTTTGTCTAAAGTATATTCTACCTTAATGTACTCTTTTACCTTACTGTCAAACATTACGTAGCAAGAACAGTCTTTAGTATAAAAAATATTTCTTTCTCCAGGCTCTGTTATAATACGTCCTACAAACCAAAAAAGCTTATCTTTTAAATAACTTCTTCTTACTTCTTCTACAGTAGTAGCTATATGACAAAAAGATCCACTACCAAAATCAAGTTTATACAGTCTGTCTTTACGTAAGTCTCCTTTAAAATATTCAGGCTTTACTCTGTAAATATAGTGATCCAGCCATAGTTTATTGTTGTCTTTTATAGTATACCATCTGTCATTTTCAAAGTATTGAACTTCAGCTCCATTAGCCCAAGCTTCAATTACATCTTTGTATTTATTATAAGTTTCTCTTGTCATTTTACTCCCATGTTTTGTAATTCATTAACCATATGACTGTAGCTATAATTTTTAACTACATCTGCTGAATCTTTGATGCTTTTATCATCATACCATATAGGTATGTATCCATTGTCAAAACCATTAGCATATTCAGCCAGATTGTTACTGGCTTTAATACCTGCTTCATCATTGTCAAATAAGATGAACTTTGTTCTGTATTGTTGGAGTTGTATCAGTCTGTCAAAAGGTATTCTGCAACCTTCATTCTGTAACCATATAGTATTATATCCAGCATTCTTGAGTACTCTCCAATCTTTGTAGCTTTTAGTAATAAGCAATTGGTCATCCGAACCAAGGTCATCTATACCACCAATATCTTCTTCTGTACAGGTAGACAGCCATTTTAGTTTATGGTAAGGGTTATAAACTTTGACATGATTGTTTACATGTATAGCATAGCTTGGGCTAGTCTGTAAACTGCTAAGGACATCTGGATTGTTCTTTGTATTATAGAGTATGCTTTTACAACTGGCTACTCTGTCTTCACGTAGATTTTGCTCAGATATACCATATGGTGACCAAAAGAGTTTGTCTTCTTTAATATATGCTATTCTATTCCCTACAGTCCAAGGTATATAATCCAGATAGAAGTTAAACTTTGGCTTTTTACTTTGTTCAATACGAACATTAGGTAACTCGCCTTTATGAAAGTTATCTAGTATATATAAACAAGCATCATAGAACTCTATAGACTCTCTGTACATGATTGCATCAAATATAGACATACCATGAAAGAATCTATCTCCAAAGTCATAAAGAACAACTAAGTTGTCATTCGACCACTTGAAATCACACCATACATTAGGATGAGAATCAGTCCGAAGTGGATTACAAAAGCGTTGTCCACTACTAACCCTAAAACCAAGAAACCAACTCCATAAATCAAACTGGTCTGTATACTGAATAATCTGCTTATAATCAACATGCCTGCGTTTCTTATCAAATATTTTACCATACATAGATTTAGAGTCTGAATATAAAAAAAAGGGAGCTACTAATATAGTAACTCCCTTTAAATAAACAATAGCTCTAATCTACCATTCTACAGGCTTAGTAGGTTTTTCTGTTGCTTCTGAATTAACCTTGTGTACTTTAACTTTATCAGAAACTGTCAAGTCTTTCTGTCCATTAATGGAGAAGAAGTGTCCTGTAATCCACATATAGCGTGGCATTTCAAGATAACCTCCATTATTGTAGCCAAGAATAACTTGTCCAGGCTTGCTGTCAAAGTCTTCAGGAAGCTTGTCTGTCAAAGCATTAATGTATGCCTCAAAGCTATCTGCTGTAACAGACTCAAACTCTTCCTCTGACATAAAGTTAGTAAAGATGTGCTTTACTCTGCTGTTAAATTCACCATAGGTACGCTCTGTAGCTTCCTGTATAGACTCTTCACGAGTTTCTCCTGTATTACGATCACGCAAGCTACGTGGACGAATACTGTTAGGATTGACAGGAAACATACGATCTCTATACTCTTGACCATTCTTTACAATAACCAAGTCAAGAACTTGACCTGTGTAGTTTGGAGAGTCTACATTTACCAAGCCAAGTGTTTTGACATTATCAAAATCATTGATACCTGGTTTCCATACTGGTGTGTTGTCTGTGAATACTTTTCCGTACATTATGCAAATACATTTTGTTCGTTAATAATTTCTTCTGCTGCGTCATATGCCTGAGCTTCATAGCGTTCTGCTTCAAGAGCATTGACAAGCTCATAGACATTTTCTTGATACTCAGTAAAGAATAAATCCTGCTCTCCATTGAGCCATGACAGACTATTGTGAATCCATGTAGCTACTGGCTTGGAAGCAGCCTTACGTACTCTACCTAGTTCTGTAGTCTGATCTGTTTTACCAATAGACAGTGCGCGTGGCTTAGTGCCTTCTGGTAGTTCAGGTACTACTGTAGCAAACAGCCTGTCATCCTCAATAGCAAATACCAGATAGTTCTCTGGAGTAAGCTGTAGAATGTCAATAAGTGCTTGATTAAATTCAAAGGTTGCTCTTGAACCTTGTACTTCAGGTACACGTAGTGCAGGCTGAGTGTACTTTTCCCGAACTGAGCTAGTTCGTCCTTTCTCTGGAAAGAAATTCAAATCCATAGTTTAAATATATATTTAGTTGATTAAAAACCGTGGGTTACAAAGATAGTTAATACTCGTCTAACTTCTTCAAAATAAAGCTGAAATCATTAGGAATAAGCTCGTCTTCAAATAAGCCTTCCATAGTACGACAAGTATCAGAACCTGAGTTCTTTGTTCTAAAATAATACTTGGTTTCTGTTTTATCTTTTACCACATGAGTATAAAGAGTATTCTCGAATAAGCCTTCTACTGATAGATTACGTGCTAAGTTACCGAGTATCTTCAGACGATATCTTACTTCACCATTAGGAGCTTTATACTCTTCTGTATGACCGATAACAAAAGCTACTGGATTTTCACTAAAAGCTGCTCTACCTTTAGACTGAATGTCGTTTAGTATTTGCTGATAACTTGAAGGGATCATTTGGTGTGCAGTTGGCTTAGTCTTAGTACCAAATATTTGTTTACCTCCACGCCAAGTAGGATTTTTTGCATCTGAGTTATACCACATACATTCTCCTTCTTTTAGAGTAGAAATACCAAAACTTTTACCAGAACCAAAATCACCAAGAACTGCTATCTCAGTAAATCCAAGTTTCTGTAAGCTTTTAATAAAATTATACAACTCTACCCCGTAGTTACGCCATTTGTCGAAATTAGGTTTAGAGCTTTCTGCACTGTATTGTGCGTCTTGAATACCGTTTAGAGTATCCACTACAATTGCTTTGTAAGGCATGTTAAAGTTCAATTTCTTTAAATTCATCAATTACGAAGTTGCAAGCTAAAGGTATCTCTCTATCCTCTACTGCACCTTCGCGTGTTTTAAGTACGCTCAGTGATCTGAAACTAAAGCCTAATTCATCAAGAATTAAACCTCCATATTCTTTCTCACCTACACGTTTTGGATCAAATAAGCCAAATGCTAAAGTAGCATCTTCTTGCGTTAGTTTACACTTAGCAAGAGTGGCTAAACTAGGCTTCATCTTTTCAAGTATCGTACTGCCTTTATAAGTAGTCTCTACTTTTTCTTTGTCTGAAACTTGTTGCTGCACAAGTACATTAATAGTACCACACTTAAGACCAAGGCGTGATCTCATATATACATTGCTAAACATTTTAAGTGTCTCATATTGAGACATACTTTGTCCCTGTATATGTTCACCTGGATATTTGTCTATAGTGTCACTAATACATATAACCAGTCGTGTAGGATCATCAGGTATATATGTAGACCACATTTCTCCTCTATCTACTTCTTTACCTTCGTGCACAAACTTGCCTACTGTAGCTAGATAATCTCTGCAATGTTTATAGAAACCTGTAGCTGATGGTATTTGTACTACTTCTAAATCACTGTATTTAGACTCAGCTATTTCTACACATTCTGACACTCTCTTCATTGTTAAGTCATCAAGAGACTTTTCTCTGTAATTATTGAGAGTGTAATAGTCCAAACTTGTATTGTACTTTCTATAGTATATCTCTGCAATAAGTGTACTTGCTACTTTCTCTGCTGGTTCTTCTAAACTATTTAGTATAATCTTTACAGGCATATTATGCTCATTAGCGTATTTAAGTACATCTTTTACAAATACTTTTCTTGTAAATCTGGACTTACCTACACCTGAACTGGCAGTAACTAATACTTGTTCACCTCTAACTATACCTGGTATGTACTGAGATAGTTTATTACTAAATGTCCAAGGTATAATAACTGGTTTACCTGAGTCTATAGACTGCTTATTAGCCAGTGACTGCTGATAAAAAGATTTGTATATACTCATAACCATTTTACACTAGAACGTTCACTACTGTCCTCTACAATAGCTGCTAAATGTGATTTATCATTCTTATCCAGAATGAAATTATCACACTTTAAAAGGTATTGTTTGTCTGTTGAATCTACGTATTCTTTTGCTGCTAGACAACACTGCTCAAATGTAATGTTATACCTTTTCATAACAGCTCTAAGTAACTTTTCTACTACATCTTTAGTTGAAGCATACCCAGTTCTACCTGAATAAGCTTTCATCCAATACTTTCTAAACTTATCTATATCTATAATATCTCCTTCAGGCACATATCTCAATCTGCACTGTTTATCATAGTCAAGAACTAATAATCCTTCTCCATACAATTCAGAACTTACTCTTTGAATAAGTTCATGTTTATCTGGATGTGCCCATGTCTTGTAATCCAAATCGTATTCAACCAATGCAATAACAAATTTCTGTTCATCATTCATAGTTTATTCAATTTCAATGATTGCTGCACCAATGTACATTATTCTTTGTTTTTGTAATAGTGATTAAGCACCCTTCTGGATGATTTGATTTTCTTTTGTTTCTTTTCTTCTCTGAGCTGTTCTATCCATTGTTTTGCTCTTTTCAGTGCAAACTCTGGAAAATAGAATGGAGTAGCTGTTTTATGGATAATTTCTCCATCATTCTCAACTACTCCATAGTACATGTCATTCTTCTTTTCTGTCTTTGCTTCCATATGTAAACAATGCTTGTATAAATGATATAATGAAAAATATTGGTATTAGTGCAGGTAAGATAAACAATAGACACCCTCTTTCAGATTTCATAATTCTAATTTTGAGACAGCAATACTCTGCTATCGTAATGTCCAACAATATTCAAGTCATGCTCTTGGATTAATTCTCCACGCATGCCTTTTTCTTTCTTTAACTTATCAAACCATTTTTCTTCAAGAGTACCTTGGGTGACTATAAAGTACAGATTAGCTACACCTTCAACCCATCTGATTCTAGCTCTACGTTGTTCCATATTATGCCACTTAGAGCTATAGCTGAAGAAGATAATATTCTGCACTCCTTCCAATGTAATACCTTGTTTAAGCATTTTACTGGAAGCAATAACAGGTTCTTCTCCACTATTGAATTTTTCAATCAACTCTAGCGCATTATCTGATCTGACTACAGGGCATATATTCTCTAGTATATCAAGACGTTCACCAAATATGAGTGTCTTACCAGATAGTGTACTCAGTAAAGCTTTTGTTGTAGCTACTTTGGACTTCAGATTGTACAGAAAGGTAGTTAATTCTCTACCAATAGCCATCTTAAGATACTTTGGTTTACGAAAATCCTTTCTGAAGTTATCTTTCTTTAGATAATACTCTTGCTCTGTACCTAATGTATCATAGCTCTTCCATATCTTGATTGATCTGTCTTGAGTATCCAGATGGTGATTGATTATCCAAGTTTGATACTTAGCAATCATACCTTCTTCAATAGCCTGTTTAGTCTCTACTTTGTATACTACAGGAATATACATAGATAGCAATTGCCCCTTACTAATAAACTCTGTAATCTCTCCTCTTTTAGTTTCTGCATCTGTCTGATAAATTGTAAGAAGGTCAGCATTATCCTGTATGTCTTGAGGATATACGTGCTGGTCTAAAGACATAGCTCCAGTCAATGCAACAACATGCTTACACTTGTTGTTTATTATATTCTCACTATACTTAGCTGACAAGCCATCTTGAATTTCATCTGCTACCAGTAAACCTATGTTTTCAAAGTTATTAAACTCTTCCACAGGCATAGCTTGATAGCATCTGAACTGAATGTTAAAATCAGCTACAGGGTCTTTATCAAACAGGCTTTTAAACTTAGGTATTTCATCTTCAAACAATGTCTTTTCACGTACTATAGTCTCTGCCAGAAATACAATAGTATCTCCTTTATTGATCTTTCCATCTTCCAGCAATCTATATGCAGCCTTCAGGGAAGCTATAGTTTTACCAGCACCAGGAAACAGCATCCATGTACCTACATAGTTATTTTGTACCCAAGCTTCTACAGCTTGGTCTTGATGGTAATTCAGTCTTTCTATATTTCTTTTCATAGTCTGCATATTATTCTGTTGCTTAAAGTTAAATCAATTGCTCTATCTGGAATAGAGTATGCTGTTCTATTGTAATACTTGTATTCATATCTAAATAAAGGATAAAAGAAACAGTAATATTTTAGATATAACATAGTATTCTGTTTGAAATTCTTCTGGCTCGAAAGCCAGCTCTTGTCCACCCAGCAGCATTAAAATGAAATAAATCTATATAGCTTGCTTTTTTGTAAAGTTTAGTCTTTATAAGTAGCATAGTATTCTATTTGATAAAGCATCAAGACCTGATATATCCCACTCATAAACTTTAACCCAATCTTCTGGTTCTTCCCTATAACGGTTAGCCCATACTAACCTAGTACCATAAATCATATTTATACAAAACATACTATTCTATTTGATGCAAACTGATAGTTTACTTGGCTCCAATGTTTGACACAAGTAATTGTGTGGTCTAGATAAACTGATGACCATCTAAAATTATAACTATCATAAAGTTTATTTAACAGTAACATACTATTCTTATTGTGTTGTCTGAAGGTGGTATGAATCTACTGTAGTAAGGGTCTTCCCGTTCTTCATGGTAAAACACAGATCTGTAGTTACTATGACAGTAAAAAGTTATTGCTGTAACTATTTCTATATTACACATAATATTCTATTTGTAATAAACCAAGCTCCTGCATGGCTATAAAAATCATGGAAATCCCATCCTGGTTCAAATGACCAGTCATATACGTGCTCACCATATAAAGCAGAGTGATTTAAAATATACATATTATTCTATTTGTAAATCCGTTATCGTGATATTCCATTATACTTAATATTGCTACATACCTATACGTAGTCCAGTAATAATGATCTAATACTATAAATCCATATGTTGTGTAACTTATATGTAGCATACTGTTTTGAATGTTTGTACTCTGTTTAATCTTCTAATAAACCAAAGAATCAGCCTATATTTAAAAGAAAACCTTGTTTTATGTATATAGTTAACTCCTTTAGGACTAACTATCATTATACGTAGCATACTGGCCTAATTGTGTCTATTCTTATAAATAAAGTAATTGGAAACCATCTATTAGAAAAAGAACACTCAAAGTTATAGTTCAAGCATTGTTTAAATCCTAGTTTTCGCATGTGCGTATATTGTTTATATTATTCTGAATACCTATGTTTGTTGTAAACAGAATAACTTATGCAGATCAATAAGATTAATGATCTATACATGGAAATACGTATTCCATACAGATCAATGAGGACTTCTTCCTATTTTCATTTATGCTCAGATGTTCACTTCGATAATCCAGACTCAGACCAAAAGCTCTTCTTTAGCCATCTGGACAAGATTAAAAGCCTTAATGGTAAAAGCTTAATCTTTGGTGATTTCCTCTGTTTAATGCAGGGAAAATACGACCTGCGTAGTGATAAATCTAAGATCAGACCAGAGCATAACAAGAGCAATTATCTTGATGCTGTACTTGACGATACGGCGGATAAACTCAAACCTTACAAAAAGACTTTGGGTATGATTAGCTTAGGTAATCACGAAAGCCGCGTTATTGAAAGAAATGAAATTGATCCATTGCATAACTTAGCATTACGTCTCAAAGGACTAAATACTATGGGTTATCATGGATTTATAAAGTTTATCTTTCACAACAATGGTTCTAAAGTAAGGTCATGTCTTCTCTATTTCCATCATGGTAAATGGGGCAGTATAACCAGTTCAGTTAATAAACATGGACTTTCTGTACCACAAGCAGATATTATTGTCTCAGGTCACACACATTCTGAATTTTATGTACCTGTACCTAGATTAAATCTGCGACAAAATGGTGAAGTAAGTATTACTAAACAGCATCACATTAAGTGTGGTACTTATAAAGATGAGTTTTTGACTACTAAAGGTTTTGGAGTAGAAAGAATAGCTGTACCTAAGAATATAGGTTCATGGCTACTCAAGCTTACACCTACAGAAAAAGATGTAGATATTAAGTTTGAGTCTATGTAATGCAGATTATTCTATTTGTTAACCAATAAGACCTTTCTAAGAAATTATCATGGTAAGGCCATTTGTTCCAATCAGCTAATTCAGCTTCAAAATCTTCATGGTTGTAGTAAAGAAATAAACATTCATTTACATGTAACATATCATTCTCATTGTAGTATTGCTGTTAAGCACAGCATGTATAATCTTACGACTTTCTAGTATTGCATCTATTCCCTCAAACAAATTATCAAAAGTTTCAAACAGAATAAATCTAAAACAATTTATAGTATGCATATAGTACGTATTGTAGTGTCTGTATATCCAAAGTTTCCACCATAAACAAAAGAGTATTTAAATAAATTACCCATTGACAAATAGCATGTGTATGCTTTAATACAATTGAGTAGTTTTATCATACTTCAAACGTTTTATTCCACACATACACTAGTATGTGATAGAATCCATCATTCTTAGCTACTATATAGTAACCTTTCATATCTGTAACTAATCTTTCTAATTCAATCTCAAGCATATATGCAGGTATAACTGCAATATATGCACCATTCAAGTCTTCCAGCATTTGTTTACTATTATAAGTGACATAATATTCTTATTGATTGGTCATCTATTCTCATTGCCATTACCCAATGATTATTGCTGTATTCAAAATTATAAGATGGAAATTTTGGATAGCTTATAAGCCGTTTTATACATAGCATAATATTCTGTTTGATTTGTCTCGTATTTCTAAAGAAGTATTTATAAAAACATTATCTTCATACCATTTATAACTGTATGAGTCATATACTTTTGTTATACATTTTATTATAGTTGACATATTATTCTATAGTTTGTGTATCTTTGTCTCAAGTATTTAAGTGCAAAAGACTGGAATTTAAAATTGAGTAAGTAATGACGAGTACCTTTTGCTATAAATGACAGCATATTCTTAATGATTCATCTAAACTAAAGTGAAGAAATACACCAAACTTTTGATCTAATAAAATCTCTTTATGAGAGTATGTTATCCAAAGTCTTGTATAGGTTAAAAAAGTCTTTATATGTAGCATATAACTCTATTTGTGCTGCTAAGAAAGCTTACATACTTGTTCTTATCTATATTGGTAAAGAAACGTGCATTAAAGCTAATCAACTGTTTGTTTATAAATGACTCATAAAAAATAATTCTTAACATAGTTCAGCATAAATTAAAGAACCCTGACATCCAATTAAGGACATCAGGGTCTTGTTTACCAATAACCAGCTTGGTTAAAAAAATAATTAGTCGTACATCTCCATGTTACGCTCAGTAAATGGGTTGTATTCCCGTGCAATGATATTCTCATGTACACCTGCTGGAACTTGTACAGCTCCATGAGGTTCACGTACTTGAGAGTGACCTTTTACAGGTACTTCATGGTTGATTACGCTGTCTACAGTAGTCTGATACAAGAAATTGCTCAATGGAGCATCGCCTTTGATAGTGATTTTCTTCTTCACTACTGGCTGTGCTGATTTCAGTACGTGCGCATGTGTACCTTCAGCAAGAACTAATTTGTGATTCATTGTTAAACTAGTTTTAATGATTTACAAATATAATAAAATAATCTTAAGTCTGCTGATTAATGAGCTTAAAGAACTCATCTCCAGACAAATAGTAAGGTGTGACAGGTTTTAGCTCAGAACTATCTTTAACATCGTAAGTAACTGTATAGACCTCACCTTGACGATTGATCTCTTTAATCTGCTTTTTGTCGTGTGTGATTTCACACAGCCAAGCTACTGCGTCTTTGACAGAATAGCTACCCTGCTGGCAAAAGTTTTCTCTGTCATCTACAGTTGCCCAATACTCTCTGTGAGTAGAAGGACACCAGAACTGAATAGCAAACACATCTCTACGCCTGTCTTCAAAGCCTAGTTCTTTTGGGCTGATAGACCATAAATGATATGTATCACCTATGTTAGACTCCCTGTTATCAGGCTCAAAGTTGAAAGTATCTACTTTCTTTTTGTTCTCTATATTATTGAACATTTGAGCAGGCCCAATATAGAAGAAAGCAATACGGCGCAGGTCTATATTCTCAATATGACTGGCTGCCTTAAAGTCAATAGCTTCTACTGAAGCCCAAATATCATCTAAGAAGCTCTTTAGCTCCTCCAGTGCCTTATTGTAAGCATTAATATGCTCCATGTTAAGATTCGTACCTTTGATCTTCTTAGGCTCAAAGATGTCTGTTTCTTCTCTGTACATTTCAGCTGTAGTATCATATCTGGCTTTCATAATGCTACAGAACATATCAAACTTGATAGGCACATTGTCGATTGTAAAACTCAGTTTGCTAGGATTCATAGACTTAATCTTTTTTAGTTACATACTCTACACATACTTCAAGAAAGTTACCAATCATGTCATACAGACCATATTTATTTGGCATCTTGGTTCCAGGCAGTGCAGGTTTTTGCCCACTATTACCAGGATGGACAGCTACTGCATCAAGACCATGCTCTTTAATCTGGTCTTCTGCATCTGCTTTAAGGAACTCCCACTCATCTACTGAGGGAAGTCTAAAGCCTTTCACATTAATATCTGATAGAAATACCCCATCATCATTAATGACATATGGTAATTCAGGTAATCCAAGAAAAACATTATATTCAGCAAATGTTTTGTCTGCATGTTCGTGATTAGCATCCATCTCACCTACTTTAGTAACTTCAGTAAGCCAGTTTAGATAGTGACACACGTCAATATCTCTGATATTAGCTACTGGTAGATTTCCCCTACCAAAGCCTGAATCTGACGGGAGTGTACGTCCTGTAGCAATACAGAACTTAGCCCATTGATTATGGCTAGTAGGATAGATTGCAGCAAAGAACCTACTGTTAAAGTTCTCTGGCTTAAGTACTTCAATATACTCATTAGTAAGTTCCACAAATGGTGGCAACTCATGGTCAGTCTGTGTGACAACAGGCTGTGCTCCAAATGTAAATTCCATAACTTGATTGTTTAGAAGATTGTTAGTTGATTATTTCTTTCAATTGTTTGTATAATACTGTTAGCCTGATGAATATAAAAGCTGTAATCTATGTCAGATATAGCTTCATCAGTATGAGTGTTATACAGTTTAACACCATAGCCTTTTAGCATATGGGTCTTTTTATTGTTCTTTAGCTTGTACAAGTATTTTCCTTTCTTACTTACATAGTACCTATTTAATCTTTGAGGAAGAACCTCATCTCCATATACAACTTTAAAGCTTTTATCTACTTTTTTAGACAAACAGTAATTGAATATATGATGGTCACCTTTAATGTAGCTGTCTACAGATTGTCCTGTTCTAAAATAGTTTACTATAGCTTTTGGTACAATTAGCATATTACAGCTATCACCAAGATTAGGATTTTCTATAAAGCTTGAACCTTTAGTCTTGTATTTACCATTAGGTTTAATGGCAATATAGTTATTTACATTAGCATAGCATATTTTAGAATATTGCTCATGCTCAAATTCAAGATTAAATGTTTTTCCTACATTATCTACTATAGATAGGTATTCTTGTTCTCTATCGACAGGTACTATACACTCAAGACCGTCTGTATTCAAGCTGACTACCTGAAAACCAGCAATAGCTAAATCTTCAAGAGTTTTAGTGAGTACAAGTTGTCCTTGCAGTCTCATCTTCATAGCTCCTTCTGGATAATACAACCATGAGTAAGGACTATCAAGTAAACCCGACAGACTATTAAGTACAAGCTTTAGAGTAACATTCTTTGCTCCATCACCTGTACGCTTAGCTTCCATACGTTCATCTTTGATACGTATGTAACTATTAAGTACTTCAGACTGTCTAATCAAACCATAGTTAATGATAAGATTTGGATATAGTGAACCTACGTCTGATGTATACACAATATTGTGCTTATCAGATGTATATATTTCATTATTGTTTACTGAATGTATACCACCTACACCATAGCTCAATTTAATAGCAGTATTTCTATGTATAAAGTTTAATTCTGTATGAAATTCTCTACCTGCACATTGCATAGATGTGTATAATGTCTTGAAAATATGAAGCTTAAACTCTGGATTATGTAGTTCAAGACATTCATTGCTATTGTATGTGCTTTTACGAGTTTCGTATTTGTCTGCACCTGTTTGTTTACAATATTCATCAAGCATAATCTCAGATGCAATCTTAGGAGCATCCCAAGACAAGCAATCAAGGTTATATGTTCTTTGAATATTGCGTCTAAGTTCTATCTGTTCTGCTACTGTAGTAGGTTTACCTTGCCATCTGATGGTATCAAACAGTATTTTACGCATAATACCCATATCATGCTCATAATTGTAGTGTTTGACTTCTTCAGCCTGACTACGACTTAAATGCATACCAGGTGGATATGGCAGCTCTTGCACTATAGGATATCCAAGTTGTATACCTAAAGATTTCAAACTAATCTTTTTACTCAGTCTGAGCATTCTAGACCAGTGTAGATATACATCTATATCAATCCAGGGATGATTGTATTTGTACTTTTTAAGATTCTGTTGTCTCCACCACATATCAGTACGTATAATATACTGACTAAATTTATCAATCTCTGCACATATTTCATGTACAGGTAATTGTTTGAGACTATCGTATTGTACTATTATAAATTTGATAACAGGACTATCATAGTGTATACCATTAAAACTAACTAGTTCTGCATTATGCAAGGCAGTATTATATGTCCATACTATTTTATCTAAATCATCTTGCCACTCACTAATTTCTAGTATTTCTTTCTCACCTGTATTATAGTTTTCTATAGTAGTACAAAAAAAGTTAGGATATACTTCTATGTCATGTCCATACATCATAATTTACATATTATTCTTATTGTAAAGTAGTCAGGTCTAGATTGCCATGACCAAACCCAAAAGTCTGTATACGCTGTTTTACCAACATCTTTAAAGTATTTTATATGTAGCATATTATTCTTATTGTATAAGATTCAGGGAGTATCCAACCCATTAGAAACCACTTAAAAAGAAATACACTTTCATCTCTAAAGAAATAAGAAAAACCAGAAAGTCTATATTTATCTATATATAACATATTATTCTAATTGTAGTACCTCTTGGAAAGACCATATCTATTAAATTCCAATGAAACGTAGACTTATGCTTAAACAACCTTTCTACATATCTCTCTGAACCTATTAAAACTAAATTATCTACATAACGCATACTATTCTATTTTCAACTGTTGAGGGAAGATTCATTCGTAAAATAGACCAATCAAAATTATTCCAAGGTTTATCAAATGTTGACATGTAAGTAATATTCTCTAATAGTCTATAATGTTTTATACGTAGCATATTATTCTAGTTGTCATTGACATAGTAATAGGCCAATTAGGCTCAAAAAACCAAGAAAAGCCATTGAAATCTATATCTCCTGAATTATAGCTATAATTTTCTTTTCTGCATATTCTATTTATACGTAACATAGTATTCTAATTGTTTCTACTCTATCAAAAAATATATTATTATCATTTTCAAGTATCCATTGTAAAGGTCTGTCTCCTACACGCCCATAAGTAAATCTTCCTTCGACACCTATATATACTATAAGTTGCATATTATTCTGATTGTTTCATCGTTAAGCATGATATCAAGCGGGCTAGAATCTCCACTAAGGCCAAACTCCAAAGCATCAATTTCTATAGAATTTGAAAACCATGAAAAACCTGAAGTAAGCTTATACATTAATGTTATATTACGCATATCGATCTTATTGTTTCTACATCATCTGTACGTAAAGAAGATGTACTTATTATAAACCAAGCTCTAAGCTCTATATCATCTCTTTCATGTTCATATTTCCATGAACATGTGCCTAATGTTCTTATCAATCCTATTACAGCATGCATATTATTCTAATTGATTCAGTATCTCCTGTGTTTACAGGCCAGTGAACTAATAAATTCCATGCCTTTATAGCATGAGGATAATAATGTTTATCCCTGTTTGAATAATTACCTAAAACAATTAATGTTTTTACATTCATCATAGGCTGTTAGATTAAAAAAGAGCAACTCAATTAAGAATTGCTCTTTTGTTTATTTGTATTTTGGATCGAAGCAATATACATGGTAGCCTACCTGCTTCCATGCGTATTTTTCAATGTATTTATACCAACTTGTATTAGGATTGTCATTTGCACCTATAAAGTATGCAATTCCTTCAGGTGCTGGCCTGTAACCCTTAAGAACCATCTCTGCAGCCTCATAGTGGACTTCTAGGGGCTTTTTATTGAAGTTGTCTGTATACGCTCCATAATAAGCCTTGCCTCTGCTGTAGGTCTTAAAAATGGCTCCATACACATCCGTATTATATTTTTTGGTTTTGTGTAACACAGTCTGAGCTATTATCATATTGGACAATAGACCTTGGTTGCAATCTTCCGATCTGATAAGTCTTGCAATAAGTTCTTTATCAGTCTGATTGACTGGTCTCACTGTGATTTCAGGGAGCGTTATGGTAGGAATAAGAATATGCTCATAAGTATGAGCTGACTGAATGGTTAATGGTATAAATATCAGTAGAAATACAATAAATCTAGCATACATGTTCAATTGGTATTGTGAAAAAATAAGGTGAACAGTTTCCCATTCACCTTTTATTCTTGGGTAAAGTTACAAAGAATAAACTTTGTCTACAATACTACCTCTTATCTCTTCAATGTTACTCAAGAGTGAACCACCTTCAAACAGTACATAAGTAGTACCATTGAGTGTGGTGTACACTTTTGTAATCTTTCTAAGCCTCATGCCATAAATAGCATGTTGACCAAGAAGAGGATGTGTTTCATTTTCTTCTTGAGGCTCTTCTGTATTGACAAGAAGATTGTGTAGTTCAAGTTGGTTTTCATCAGGCTCACACCTGATTTGTACAATCTTACCAACTACTGCGTGTTCAGTACGCTTAACAAGTCTTGCTATTTTAGCAGTTTCTTCTTTAGCTATATAAGCATTCACTACAGCCTGTTCTTCTTTAGAAGTCCAACGTTTATAATGATTTTCTGGACGCGATGTTACTAACATAATTTATTTCAGTTTAAAGAAAAAGAACTGCCCCACAGATAATTCCATGAGGCAGTCTTTACAAACACCCTATGAGAACTCTTAGATTACAGCACCTGCTTGACGAGCTTCTGCTTCAGTCTTTGCATTTGCCTGAGCAAACAGTGACTTAAATGCATTTGCATCAGGACGTGCTGCCTGAGTCAAAGCACTTACTGTAATCAGTACACCTTGGTCTGTCTGGATAAAAGTAGCCAGATAGGATGTACCTACTGTCATGCCTTTATCGTAGTTCTTAGCATGAATAATAGCTTGTGAATTTACGACTTGCCCATTAGGGTCAGTATACTTCACAGTACATGGGTAGTAAAGCTTACCATTACTGTTAGGCATGGGAGCTTCTGCTACTGATACCAGTTCTACCTGGCTTTGAAGATCATACTGCTTAGTGTGGTCGTTCCAAACTTTCTGAAAATTGTTCATAATTAAATGATTTAATGTAAATTAATGATTAAAAATAATTGAATGAAAAGGAGACTACAGGTATAATACCCATAGTCTCATTTAAATTAAAATCGTGACCTAATTTTTGCGTTTTCTCCTCTTTTGAGATCAAGCACATGACCAAGCAAATTATCTTGCTTGGCTTCTTTTTTCTTAATCTCAAATGCTGTCTTATTCATGTAGACAGTCTTGTCTTTTTTGGTTCTGATGATCTTCATAATTGTTGACTTTAATTTGTTACTAAATAAAAAAGCCCCAACTACAATATATTCTGTAGCTGAGGCACAAATTCACTCTAAAAACAATAGAGAGGTATGGTGGATTTGAACCACTAGACATCCGACCCTTAGTTTAACGTCAATGGCTTAGAAGACCACGTAGAGTCTCATACCCCTTATTTAAGCTAGTTTTTTAATGAGTAAGACTTATTAATAATAAAATGCAAAGTTCCTTTACTAGAAATATTAAATTTTTTCATGGTTTTATTATAACTTTTTACTTTATTATAATAGTCTATAATCTCTTTGTGTTTGTGTTTACGTACTTTAGATGTAGCAATTAATGCTCTTTTTATTCTTATTTGCTCAGGGATATCCATTTGATTTTCAGACTGATTACCTATAGCAATATTTTCCCAAGAATTATCTAAAGGGTTTCCATTTAGATGTCTAACTTGAATACCTGCTTCAAAGATTTTATCACCGTATTTTTGATAAGCTTGTATTCTGTGAATACTAAATTTTTTATTACGACCTTTAATTTTTATAGCAACTTTGTAATATCCATTGTTTATATAACCCACTTGATTGCCTCTTTTGCTGTAACATAACCCTTCTTCTGTTACAAAATAACCTCTTTCGATCGCAATTTTTTCTATTCTTTTCATAGTTCAAATATAAAGAAAATAATTGAACCGTACAAATATACATAACTATAAAGAAAAAACAAGAGCAAGTACGATTAAGTACCTACTCTTGCCAATCTTAACAGTCGTCATATCTTAGCAATAGAGTGACTTTGCAATAAACGCCACATCTGGGTAGCAAGCAAAATCAAACAACTCTTCAAGCTCATTACAGTTATCCTCACATTTGTTCATAAACTGAACGCTCTTATAAGGATAATACTGTGCATAAACATCAAGCCATGCAGAAGTTGCGTCCAGACCTTCGTTGATAAGCATATCAACGTGAGCCTTCATTGCGTTGAACTTGCTCAGTCTGATACGTGTAACTTGGTCTTGACAAGTCTTAAGAAATGCCATACCAAAGCTGTCAGACTTTGGATTAGCAAAACCCTGAGCAGCCTGAGCTACTTCTTTAAGGCGTTCTGCTTTATCTTCTGGGCTAAGTACCAGTGTACCATCCAGAACCTGAGTCAGCGTCTGAAATACACGCTTAAAATTGATCTCCATTAGTTCTCTAATTTAGCAATTAACAATCCAGCCTCTAGTCTGAGCTTAAACTCATCCTCTGGCTGATTAACATAAAGATTCTGCATCTGGTAAAGCTCAGTCAAAACACTATTAGCATACAGTCTAAAAGGATGCCCTTGACTGTTAGCTATTTTTTCAAGCCTCCACTTACCAGGTAGGACTACATTCATAAATAGTCCCTCATTATCTGGTATGTTTACCATGCTCCCAGTTTTTGTTTTAAGATAGCTACTTCACGTTCAGCAAGATTGAGCTTGTGCTTAGCTTGCTTGATAGTCAAGTGTTCATTTAGAAATGTACAGAACTTTGTAGTCTGTTTTCCAAAGTTACCAATAAAATCTGTGTACTGCTCAATATTTTGTTTACGTCGAGCCAGAGCTTGCTCTTGACGAATTTTATGCTTAACTCCACTTGTAAGCTTCATAGTTAATTATTTTATTGTGTTAACAAATTGATGTATTTTTTATCCAGTTCTTCAAAGAAGGCTTTACCCTTCTCTGTTTGCTGTTCTGGATTATTGTAATCATACTGTATCTTTTTAAATACAGTTATGATATAGTCACGCTGCATTCTAGACATCTGAGAGTTTTTATCCTGAATTAAGATATACTCATCAAGAATGTCTGTAACTGCCATATCATCAATTGCTCTTTGATATGGTTTGCGTGGGTCAATATGACTTAAGTCTAGTATTTTCTTCATTTGTTAATTTTTAAAAAGATTAGAAAAAGCAGCACGGACAAACACTGCCTGACGAATATTCCCAATTTGCCAAATGATTAATAAATTGATAGTCCGTTAAAAGTTTAAGAAGATTTATTAAATCCTAGTAAACTTACTAAAGTTGCAATCCAAAAAGCTTCCCAAAATTCAATCTCTGATGTAATGTAATTTTTTTCTACTACCATAGGAAATAGCTCTGGAATAAGCCATGCCCACAGATACTGTAGTAAAAGAGTTAACAATACAACTACTGCGATAATTGCTCCAATAGCACCAATAATTTTACTCATAATAATATATTTTTGAAAAGTTTAAAGATTCTCGTTAACCCATTCTTTGCCCTCCAAGTATTGAGCACCTAAATGGTGATTATAGCCTGCGTAGAAAGCTTTAATTGCAAAGTTTACAACTTCTTCTCTACTATAGCTATCTTTTACTTTACGAATAGTTATAGTATTGTTGTTGTCTACTTTAGGTAAATACCCTTCTCTTACAGTTTCTATACAAATGTCAGAAGCTCCAACATTACCACAAACTGTACATTTATAAAAGTCAGTTCCGTTGCTGTCACAATCTATCCAATTGGTACTACTGTTACACTCTTGCTCGACATACTCATATTCTACATCTATTTCAGTAATCTGCTGGCCTTTATTATAAAGTTCAACATACTTCTGGATAAATGCTTTACTAGGTTGTGGTAAACCTAGCTGTGTATCAGTAGAGGCAATGACTTTAAAACAGTCATTTACATCTCCAGAATTAAGCCATTCTGAGTTCATAAACGCTTTTTTGTCTTCTTTGTATAAAGAAGGTTTATTGTTAAAACTTCTCATCTTAACAAACCAATCTCCATCTTGGATTGGATCATCAGATAGAATGTAGAGATGTTGTTGATTGTTAGTTGCTAGTCCTTTAGAATAGCTGACAAGATGAATTACATTATTATATCTAATAATAATATAATCACCAACATTTGCTTTTTGATTAGTAGCAAGCATAGCTACTTTGTGTCTTTTAAGCATGGTTTTAGCTTTTAAGAGTTAGTTAATTAGTACATATTAGTATTAAGTCTCCTATGCCACGTAAAGGCTTGTACTATATAGGAGATTTTGTAAGACACATCAGTAAAAGAACCAGAATTGATTTGCATTCCCCAGTTTACTCTGGTACAGCTAGATGGTTCGTATGTGTCTTACAGGAATTTCAACCTTAATTCTTAATAGCAACCACTACCTACACTACCCGTAGGTAGCATATAGATAGCAGACACACCCACTCTCTGTGTATTCAACTGAACACCTATGAGAAGGTTATCCACTATGTTGTAGTGGTATTCCAACGTGGCCATCTGGCCTCTAACATGTTGACCAAAGAACTTCAAATCTAAGCTTATCAAATGGTCATACTGAATGTACAAACCTGTCTTAAATCCTACATGGACTTGATTGTTCAAGTTGTAGCTTAAAGTAGCCACAGCTTGTACACCTACTTCAGCAGGCTCGTCCCATCCTACCAAGAGTTTGACATCTTGGTTGGTCAGTTGTAAACCAACTTGTCCTTGTACTGATATAGTAATCAGTACAAAAACGATAATGATAAATGGACGCATAATTGTTAATGTTTTAGAGTGTAAATCTTATTCTGTTAAGTAATGTGCCAGAGCAGGGTTTAATCTACTCTGGCTTTCAGTTTACTACTTCCACAAGATAATGGCTTTGTAGCCACTTGCTGTCTCAGTAATGTTGATGTTCAACGCTTTTTTCTCTGGCTTTTTAGTGAGCCAGAAATTTACTCTTTCAAGAGTTTCTTCTAACGTTGATTCATTAATCTCAATCATACCTTAAAGTTTTAGAGTGAAGTAATTTTGTCATTTAACCTTAAACTGTAAAAGTTGGCTCCAAGTCATTTGAAACTCAAAGCTTTCAAGTTTAAGACCTTCCACTTTGAACTTGCACATCTCTACTTCATAAGGCAAAGATGGAAATTCTTCAGTCAGATAGTACTCTTCCTGAGCAGGGTAAATGTTGTCATCTAGTTCTGCTACAATACCAGACATCAGTTCTTCGTTATTATCTTGACGAAGAATACGCCAAGCATAAGCTTCTGTTGGATATTCCATTTTTCTTGTTGTTTAAGAGTGAAGTAATGTCGCTATCCTACGCATAGTATTTCTACTAGCTTAACCAAGAATAGCTCGCACAATAGGTTTATCATCAAATGTGATATAACCTTACTCAAGTGGCTATTAACCACCATAATGTATTCCTACTTCCTAAGTTATGGAAGTAACCATAGTCTAAAAGAATACATCTGCTCACCTGCATGTTGAGGATTTTGCATTAAGGTTTTACTTGAGGCAATAACAGTCTCTGGCTAACAGGTAAGTTTAACCCTTGCTAACTTGATACAGTATTAGTATCATACTTGGTTAACTCTTATACTTTGTTATTGCTGCCGCCTCCTAAAAGAACTGACGCTCAGTCTTATAGGATTTACATTGTACACCGTTACTCCAGGATAGTTACGATGTCAGATGTTAAAAACTACTACTGTGATCTACCAGCACTATTTCACATTACTTGTATATGTATGGCTTTACCCATATTGTAAAGGCTCTTACGTCCTACCATATACTTTCAATCAATAGAAATAGCAAGATATTAAGATAACTCTGCGGTATTGTAGCATTGTTATCACTTGTTATTTATTATGCTGTACTACAGTAGTAGTTCAATTAGTAGCTTGAAAATCTTTGCTTGTAGTGCCGTTTTAGTACTACACAGTGTAGCCGTCTAACGCTTGTCCTAATCTCAGGGAGAAACTTGGAGGCAGGGCTTACTGTACTGGTTGTGTGGGCATAGTCTACCTTTACGGTATCTGTGTACAACACACCTTGCTGGGTGTAATTGTAGACAAACTCATCACCTACTTCAGGGATTGTGTCTGAGGGCGATAAAATGTCTGTGCATTTACCATTTATATGCAATTCTGTTCTTACGTATTCCATATATTCCTTCATTGTATTTAGAGTTTTAGTAATTAAAATAATAGTAAAGAAGGCAGGACTTGAACCTGCAATTGGCTAAGATTATCACTTACCTCTCAAGTACTTAGCCCGTTTCCTACCGTGCGTCTACCAATTCCGCCACTTCTTTAAGTTATACTATCTACATCACATGCTGTTTAGGCTGTGACCTACTATTGTAGATAGTATGTTAGTAATCCACAAGTAGGCTGTGGTTTGGTCTTTACTTAAATGTTGGCTCAAACTCCAACAAATAAGTTTTCAACGCTACCTTTTTAGAAGGTGTCTGGAACGCTTGACCCTCTTCGTTAGGGTCAAATGCAAATTTCCAAATCTCCAACAGCATGTTACCTGCTGTTGTCTGAGTACTGGAAATCCATAGTTCTTCACTTGCGAAGTGGTAGTTTCCACCACCATCTTCATTTAATTCGGCTACCTTGATGGAAAATCCACCGATCAGCCACTGTATGGCTTTTTCAAACCATACTACAAGTGAATTGGTGTCTCGGTAAGTGCCAAAATCACCTTCTTCTGCGTCTTCCCACTGTGTAAATGGAATTACGCAAGGTTTTAATGGAGTTGTGTACACGAGACTGCCATAGTGATAGCCTTCGCAACGAAGCTTGGAAGCTTCTTCTTTTAGCACGTTAAAGATCACATCAAGATTCTTGGATTCTATACTAGTAGTACGCATAATTTTACTAGGCATTTCACCTATACGGACTGTGGGTTAGGAATTGAAAGAGCCAGCCTGTAACTCTAACAATTGTTAATAAATGATACTAACCACTACCACATGGTTAGTCTGCACAATAGAGAATAGTGGTAGATATTCTCTTAGGACTACAGTCATTTCCTACTGTAGAACGCTTACCTTTGGTCAAAGGAGCTGGTAAGCTGCCATCATATAGAGTACTCCTCAGTACATCTCTATACTTATCCCAATTGAATGGGCTTTCACAATCATCCCTACTACGTTCAGGATGTTGATGATAAAAAAGCTGATATTATTTTTGTTTAGACACTTAATGTCTAAACCCTAGGTGACTAACCTAGTTACTCGGAGCGAACAGGGAAGTTTCATCCTTCTGTCTGTATCGGCAACCTTTATCTTTAACGAGCACTTGTCATTATTACCTACAATTAAGCAAGTATAAAAAGATAAAGTCTCCTTATTCAGGTACACCTTCAGCTATTAGTGTACCATATCCTAACCCTCATATATGTATGAGTGTCTCTATTATACTGCTGTTAGGAATAGCAGTAAGCCCCTTTGATGTTATCGCAGGGGCTGTGTTTTAGTTTAAAAGTTTATTATGCTGGACATCCACAGTTTTCGCAAAATGTGGTGTTTTCATCAGGAAGATTAGGCCCACCTTCACACTGACAGGTTACAGCCTCTTCTTCAGGAATTTCATTTTCTTCGTGGAATTCAAGCCACATATTTCCGTTTGTCATTTTATTCTAGTTTAATAGATTAAAAAAAGAAGTCTAGTAGGCATGATTACTGATGGTCTTAAGACTACTTTGATTTGACTAGCTAAATCTCATCAGAGCATTGCATATCACTATGCTAATTTCAGTCTCCTATTACTCGGGTGCAATCATGCAGCAGTGCCGAGTCTCCCTACTAGACTATTAAGTTAGTGTATTAACTCTCCATCGAGGTTGCATAACTTAATATGCTCAAACCCATAGAGTTTTATTTACCTGTTAAGGAAGTATGCTCACTACACATACTTGTAAGATTGTTTTTATAGTTTAACAATCCAATGCCTTTATGTATGGCTTAGATTGTATAGGTTAAAATTGAAGTGGAGAAAAGGTTAGGATTTGGGGAAAGTGGTTGTAGAAACCACACTAACCCTATCACTTGCATTTTGCAAGTAATCCTAACCTCTTGATTATCAACTCATTAGCTCTCTTACAATGGCAGCTACAGCCTGTGCTTTAGCAGCTACAGTAGCTGATCCTGGACTAACTGCATACGTTGCCCATGTAGGGAAATGTGGGAAGTTTAAGTTCAGCATTTGATCCTTTGTCAAATAGTAGGACTTGAACCAATCCTTAGTCTTTCCGTCTGAGTGACGGACGTCCAAGGCAATAGGAAACTGAGCTTCAGCCCCATTATCTTCATCTGCCAAGAAAGTGAGAACTGCACTTACTTCTTCTGCGGAGTAAATCCCTTGAGGATTTTCAAACCCTGTTCTGGCTAGATCTAGGTTTCTGTTGGATAAGATATTCATAGTCTTATTGTTTTAGAGTATAAGTAAAAAACAAGCTGGAGTTTACTACTTTTATAGTATAAAACTATAGATTTTAAATGTGGTTTACTCCACTTTACCTCACAGCCTGTTTGTTAATCAATTAGTTATTGCTATCAATGCGATACAAGATAGTACTGTAATAAGAGCCAAAACAGCTCCTGCAGCCAGCATAATACTGTCCTGCGTAATGTAACCTACTGGAAATAGCACCAGTATGGCTGCGAACAGACATACTATAATGATAGCAATTGTGAATTTATACTTTTCCATTGTTCGTATTTAAGTCTTAACAATTAGGTGAAAACTCTATCGTATTTGAGTCTCACCCTTTAGAAACCCCACACAACCCGAAGGCTGTGCAGGGCTTGAGGTTTACCAGGTCAGCTCCTCTACTGCTTCCACGTTAGGCAGACGGAACATCCAGTTGCCGTACTGAGTTTTCACAGGCTTGAGTGCCTTGAGTACATCAGCAGGGCTACCATAAGCTTTCAACTCTTGCTCAGAGTTGATTACCTTAAGAGGTGCGCCAGCACTGTTACGTGCCCAAATAGCAATGACCTCAGCACCTGTATCAGGATGGAAGGTACGACCTCTAAATAACGCTGTTGCTTGTGCGTTTTCCATAACATTAAGTTTAAGAGTGAAAAAATACGCAACGGGGGGTATTCGCTGCGCCAAGTTATAGTAGGGGTTGTGGAATAGATCGGGACATTTTCTACATATTTCTTTGTTTTTCAGATAATTAGTTGTATTTTTGTATACATCAAAATCAACTAGACATGAACAAAGATCAAGGTATTTACATGATTAAAAACACCGTCAATAACAAAGTGTACATTGGCAGTTCTAAAGTTATTCGTAAAAGAAAATACCAGCACTTTAACGCTTTAAAAAACAACAAGCATCATTCTTATCATTTACAAAATGCATACAATAAGTATAAGAAAGAAGCTTTTATATTTGAAAAATTAGAGTACGTAGAAAATGTAGAAGATTTATTTACAAGAGAGAAATATTGGCAAAGTATATTCGAGTCGTATAATGACAAATACGGATATAATATTGTAGAAGTAAATGAGAATGGCTCATATGTCTATACAGATGCTATTAAAAAGAAAATCTCCAGAAGCCTCAGACAAACACTCAAGACTAAAGGCGCTCCTCATCTAAGAGCTATAGACGTTTATAAGATAGGTTCTAGAAAGATGTATAAATTTGACTCTATACAAGAAGCTGCTAACGCATTAGAGCTTGATAGGTCTACTATAGAAAGTAAGCTTAATAGAATAGCTCATAATGATATCATATTTGTACATGAAGGAAAGAAGCCCTTTAAAGTTTATTTGCATACTCTAAAAGTTAACTCTGGTTTTTACGTAGAAAACAAGACCAAGGGGTTTTATGGCTACAATAAAAAGACGGGGGCTATCAAATATTTTTCAAGTAAGAGGGAGTTCCTTTCTTCAGTTAATAAGAAAAACCCTCGTTCTACAGATACTCTTGTAAATGGTAAGCGTGTATATGGATATGTTCTAGCTTATACTAAAGAAGAACTTGAACAAAAGATTAAATCTCGTACCAGAGCTAAAAAGACTACAAAGTTCAAATACTTTGTAGAAGAGGAAAATAAGTGTACTCTGTTTTTTACTATACCTGAAATGCTAGACACTTACAATGAGTTTTCTTTAACCGGTGTCAATAAGTGTTTGTATGGTTCCAGACAGTCTCATAAGGGCATGAGTATAGCTAAAATAGCATAGGGAGGGGTAATCAAAATTTCAAATTATTTCTACTAAAAATAGTAGTTGTCATTTTTTTATTTTAAAATAGAGAATAACTGTCTATAAAGAAATAAGAAGCACAACTCTGTAACCCCTATAAATCCTACATTTACTGTCCAGAAAGTGGACAATATCGTCCATAAAGTGGACAGTAAAGCTTATATTTGCATTAAACCAAAGTAAAAACCACTATGAAATCATACGATTACGAAGCTACTTTGAAGCTTACTCACAAAGAAACAGCAGGCGTCCTTAATAAAGAAACAGGTGAGTTCAAAGAAATAAAAAGTCGTCCGGCTGGGCATATGGTGAAGCATGATAAAAACATGACTTTTAAAAAGATATATCCTAAGTCATGGGCTTTACTAAAAAAGATGACTACTAAGAGACAGTATATGGTTGCTTTTGAATTGGCTCAAATGGCACATGCTTTTACAAATAGTCTTAGACCTCTTAATCCTAATTCATCTACTAGAGAACTTGAAGAAATATTAAGTGTAAATAAAAGTTTAATTAAAAAAGATATTGATGTTTTACATGAGTTGGGAGTTATTGGTATGTTTTCTGTTGGAGAATTAGTCGAGCATAAAAGTTTAACTGAGATAAAGGAGTATTGGATATTCAATCCTTATTTGTCTTTTAATGGTAATGTAATTTTATCTGATTTGGCTAGATTATTTCAAAATACGCTATTTGCTAAAATATATAATAATTAAAATGACTGATATAGATATCTACAGTAAACTAGATGTGGAAGATTTATGGGTTTATGATAAACTTATATTATCTAAGAAACTAGGTTATAATTGTAATCCAGCTGGTGTACCTGTAAATAAAGCTGGTTGGTATATGGTTAAGCCTATTACTAACTTGAGAGGGCTTGGTGCTGGTAGCAAAAGAATGTTCTTAACTCCAGCTAAATCTAACATACCACCTGGTACATTTTGGACAGAGTTCTTTGAAGGTACACATAGGTCAGTAGATTATATGGCCCATAAGTATGCTTTTACAGTTAAGGCTTTCAAGAAGGATGGTGAGTTTAAACTATGGGAGAGAGATAATTTTGAACCAGAAAGACATCCTATAGTAGATTACTTTGTTAAGAAGAAGTATTATGTTAATGTGGAATATATTGGCGATAAGATTATAGAAATACATCTTAGATATAATCCTGATTTTTACAATAAGAACTATAAGAAAATCGAAGTGGTTTATACACCAGAGCAGATTAAAGATAGTTTTGTATTAGATGAAGATGACGCAGATGGTTATGCAAAACGAAGATTAGGTTTTAATGTTTTATAACTATCTGAAACTAGCTGTAATTATTATAAGAGAGGCACATACTGTCTCTCTTTTTTATTGTGCGTACTTGTATTTTATTTAATAGTCTGTATATTTGTAAACATGTATAAGTTATGTCAGAGGCAGGATGAAGTTTTACGAATCTAATTTATAACCTGCCTCTAATTTATAAATCAATTTAAACTATGGTCTTAAACATAATGACTAGTAAAACAGGAAATGCTGCTAAAGAGCCGTATAACCTGGAAACAGAAAGAGATTTCTGGAGAATATATCTTAGACTGATATATGCAGTAGGAGTTAAACTTAATCCAAGAGAGGAAGATGTGCTTAGTTTTATACTTGCAGGAGTACCTGAGATTGATTATTTCTCAAGCCCTAATAGTAAACATCTTAAGCAGACTGTAAAAATATCTAACTCAGAAGTTACAAGGCTCAAACAGAGTTTAAAGTCTAAAGGCTTAATTGAAAGAGATACTAATGTACCTACAAGGTCACTTGTAAACTTGCAAAAGTTTATTAAGACTAAAGGTAAAGTAGAGTTTACATTTCCTTTGACTATTGGAGTATGACGCAGGAAGATATATATAAACGTACAGCAGAGGAATTGGACATGCCAGTAAATCATGTTAAATTTGTTATAGAGAACATGTACAGTACGCTTATTTATTATCTACGCAATCCTTTAATGGTAGGAGAGAAAATACAGATTACTAATAGTTTTACAGTTAGGTTTATGCCTAATAGGATAGATAAAGATATAAAGGATAGCAAATGGAGGCTTGGATATTCTAAGAATGAAAAGTATATTGAGCAAAAGAAGACCAGAATAGCATATCTTGAGATGGTATGGGAACAACTAAAACAGTTTAATTATTACAAATATTTCTTTAAAAGACATGAAGGACAAACCAAAGAACAGAACCAGCCTTGAAGAATTTGCTGGGGATTACAAATCAACTAAACGTAAATCAGGACTATTTATGCCAGAGGAACCAAAACTTGTAGATGTTAAGACAGATAGTAATTTTGATAAAGACAAGCTTACAAGAGAGAACTATAATAAAGCTATAGTTAATATTGATGAAGACTATGCCAGATTTATTCCTAACAATCGTAAGATTCTTGTTAGATGTAAAGTACTTGAGTATCATGTATCTAAGACAGGTATTGTTACTAAACCTGATAATCTTGTAGCTGTAAGAACTCAGAATGGATATGGTATTAAAGGTTTGGAAGAAAATCCTTATCCTTATTCAGTAGAAGCTGTAGTTATTTCTGTACCTGAAGGCTATGATAAATATGCTAAAGGTAATAATGTAATTATTCCTAAACGTAATACAATAGCTACTAAAGAGAATACTGAAGTACCTTTCCATATGCCTAACAGTTTTATGTTGCCTGAATGGAAGGGTCTTGAACCACCTACTAATATGAATAACAAACATTATGGTTATTTGCTATTGAATGACCATGATATTCTTGGACAAATTAAATCAAACTAGAAATGAACAAAAGAAAAATGGAAGAAGCAATGGCTGTACTTGAGAGTTACAATAAAACTACTCCTGGTAAAGCTGATGACTTTCTTGAAAGTGGTGCTTGCTTTCTTGAAGAACTTGCACAAACTCTACGATATGCCAATGAGAACTACGTAGATGCAGATGGTACTTTCCAGAATATCAAAATTGCTGAGGTAGATAAATGGCTGCCTATTGTACGATATGTACTTCAGAGAGCACAAGATATTGCTGAGAAATGCTTTGATACAGATATTGTACCAGATGCTAAGAGTGAAGTAGTTAAGCTTCTTCTTGGATGGCTTGGACTAAGAGTGGGAAACTAATGAAGAATATTTTGAGTCATATAGGAGTAGCTGCTGTCGCTGTAGTGGCTACTCTTTTATTCGTTAGAGGTTGTAGTAATACAGAAGTTATCAGGCAGACTGAGACTATTGTAGAATGTACAGTAGATACTGTCAGTATAGTAGATACTTTTAATGTTGTCAAGATTAAGCATATTAAAGATACAGTAGAACGTGTAGTTTATATAGATACAAGTCAGACTGTCGATGAGTCTCTTATGACCTACGAAGAACATTATGTAGATAGTAGCTATAGTGTATATGGTAATATATTTTATGAAGGTACTATAGTACGTCACGATCAGATGTTTGTACAGAACAAAGAGCAGATTCAATTTATTCCAAAAACAAAAACTGTCTTTCATACCAGAGACAATATTGTAGTCAGAAATGCAGACATGCCTAGAGTATACGTAGGTTTATACAGTACTTTTGATACATATATTCCACAGCAAGCTGGTATTAGTGTAGCTGTTGCTGATAACAGGCATAGGCTTTATACAGTAGGTAAAGACTTGACTACACTCGATAGATGGTCATTAGATATTAAAATACCCGTAGCATGGTAAAAGAAATAATTGAAGGTTGGGCTAACCTGACACTGGATAGACTAGGTAAGCTTGACCAGGAAACTAAGGAAATAGCAGAGTATAGGCTTGCTCATTGTACTACTTGTAGTATGAGAGAAGGTAATACTTGCGCAAGAAGCAAAAAAGGAATTAATGTTAAAACACTCGAAAGCAAAAAAGGATGTGGATGTAAGTTGTCTGCAAAAACCTTGAGCATGAGTTCAAAATGCCCATTAGGAAAATGGTAACAGATATATTAGGAAAACTCTTTCAGGCACAAGTGCTTACGCATTACTGGCATCTAAGGACTAGTAGTTATGCAGAACATAAAGCACTTAATAAGTTTTATGAAGAGCTTGTGGATATGATAGATAGCCTGGCTGAAGCACTTATTGGTAAGTATGGTACTAAACCAGAAATACCTAAGATAATTATGCTGGACAAGCCTGATGCAAAAACTTATCTGAAAGAGCTTGGTGACTACATGGATGTATATATTCAACAAGCTAGTCCAGACTGTCAGGATTTAATGATTGATATAAAGAATTTGATTAATACTACTCTTTATTTACTTGAACTAAAATAGATGGCATTCGCTAAAATAAATAAGCCAGTAAATCCTGATGATAACTTTTGGGAACTTAATCCCTGGTTAAAGATTCATCCACCATACAGTAAACTGCTTACTGAATATGGAAATGAGTTATCATCTAAGTACATGCTGGCTATTTTTTTAATGTGTGACCCAGATGAAGAAATGAACCCTTTCTTTAGAATGGATGAAGAGTATAGAAAATCAGTTATTGAAAATGAGTATGTAGAGATAGACTGGAATGATACTTTGATTAAAGAATGCCTTGAAAGCTATCCATTTGATTGTATGGACTCTATAGAGAGAGCATTCAAAGAAGAAAAAGAGCAACTCAAACAGAGGGCTAGGTTTCTTAAAGATACAGCTATTACACTGGATAGGACTGAAGTAGAAACAGATGCTAGTACAGGTAAGAAATATGCTATAAATATTAAAGGCACAGCCAGTCAGTTAGAGCAAATGCGCAAGAATACAGATAGTATATATAAGCAATATGAAAAGATAGAAGATAAGTTTATCAAAGGCAAATCTTCAGCTACAGCCAGAGGTGGTAGACGACTTACTAAATCTGAAAAGAGGGAACTGTGAATTGGATTAAAACAGAGGATTTATCTAGGTTTACAGATCAGTTTAAACCACAACTTATACATCCAGATGACCCACGCTGGTTAAAGTTTTGGCGTGAAATGAAACGCAGATGTATTGAAGGTACATGGTTTGAAGACTTTGGAGGATGGAGATATGGCAGAGGTAACCTTGGATTCTATCATCATTATTGTAGAATACCTGATGTAGATAAAGTTAATAAGACACATGGTAAGCTGATTAAGCCTCTTATTAGAGACTTGGAGTGGCACTATAGTTATAATGTAGGAGTAGCCAGAGGTTTCTCTGGATTTAGTGAAGATGATAAATACACATCAGATTTTAGAGTATTTAATATAAATAAGACTAAGTTTCCTGAAGATAATGAGTTATGCCTGTATAAGTCTGATGGAACATTCAAAGAATTTATAGAGCCTCTAGAGAATATAGCTAAAAGACATGATAATCCTGTAGGTATTCCATTGTATAATAATGATGCTAAGAACGTAACAATTTTGGGTTGCCACGGTAAAGGCACACAGGTACGTATGTATGACGGAAGTCTTAAAAATATAGAGGATGTAGAAATAGGAGACAGATTAATGGGGCCTGATTCTACTCCTAGAATAGTTAAAAACTTATTTACAGGAGAAGATCAACTTTATAAAGTAACTCAAGCAAAAAGAGAACCTTATATTGTAAACTCTAAGCATTTACTTCATTTAGATAAAGTTTCCACTGTTAGAAGAAAAGGTAGTTTAAAAAGAATAAATATAGAAACAGAAAAACTATATAATAAATTTAAAACGAGCTATAAAAATTGTAACGCTAAATATAGAGGAGTAACAGCAGTACCGATAGAGTATGATAAAAAAGATTTAAAACTTCATCCTTATTTTATAGGCCTTTGGTTAGGAGATGGTTTTAAAAGAGAAAAATTAATATGCTTTGCAGAAAACGAAATAGAAATAAAAAGATGGCTAATTGGATATGCTAAGTCTGATCCTGAAAGGTTTTCTTATAACATAAAGCTAGCTTCTAATCAAGGTTCTTTTGGGGATATGAATGTCTATAGGTTTAGGCTTATAGACAAAACTATGCTCTATAAAAATAATTATTGGTCAAAAACTTTTAGGAATAACAAACATATTCCAATAGAATATCTACAGTCTTCTATAGACCAAAGATTAGAACTATTAGCAGGATTACTAGACTCTGACGGGAATTATTCTAAAAAGATGCATAGGTATACTTTTTGTAATTCTGATTTTAATCTAATTAAGCAGGTTGAAGAACTTTGCTGGTCATTAGGTTACAGAACTACTATAAATTCCAGAAGAGTAAGTATTAAAAATAATGCTAATTACAATCTTAGAATTTATGGAGAAATAGGTAGAATACCTTGTAAGATAAAAAGAAAGAAAGCTCCTGTTAGAGTTTACAAAAACAGTAAAGGTTCTAATAAAAATGTTATAAATATAGAAAAGTATTCTTATGATACATATTATGGAATAGAAGTAGATCAAGATAATTTATATTTGCTAAAAGACTATACTGTAGTACATAATTGCAGAGGTGGCGGGAAATCGCTGTACCATATACTGGCAGAAGTATTCTACGATATAACATTTGATGGAGCTAAAGTTTACAATGAGCAAATTATACGTAACCCAAACCAGATACTTATAAATGTAGGTGCAGGTATTAAAGGTAAATCTGCAAAGACGCTGGCTTTTATGAAGATTAGTTCTAACTTCCTTAAAACTAGCCCAGAAGCAGGTACATGGGGTAAGATTGGAGATGATGATTGGGAACCTTGTCCTTTCTATAAGGAGATGACGGGAAGCTTTGATACAGATGATGAAAGAGGATGGACTAATAAATTTTCTGTTAAAGTAGGTAGTGCATGGGAAGAAAGAGGTACAGGCAGTACAGTATACCATGTAAGTTATTCTGCTAACAAACGTACAGGTGCTGAATCAGGTGCAGGTGGTAGACGTTCTTTAATAATGTATGAGGAGATAGGTCTGTTTGAAGATTTATTAAATGCATGGGGTTCTGACGAAGCTGTTGTAAGTGTAGATGGTGTACAGTTTGCTCCCAGAATAGGTGTAGGTACATCTGGTAATATACACACTATTAAAGCTGCACAAAAGATATTTACTCATCCTGATGACTATAACTGTATAGGATATAAAGGTAAAGATGGTGAAAAGCATTGTTTCTTTTTGCCTGCATATATAGTAGATAAAAGATTTAAAGACAAGAATGGTAATACTAATCTGGCTAAAGCTAAGAAGTATTACGATGACAAACTGGAAGAGAAGCTACGCACTAACGATCCAGCTATTATTAATAACTGGAAAATGAACTATCCTACAGAGATAGAGCATATGTGGATAGCTTCAGAAGGCCAACTACTTCCTGGTAAAGAAGCTGAACTACGAGAAAAACAACTATTAAAAAACAACTTGTATGAGTCTATAGGTACGCCTATTAGTCTATTTTGGGATAACAATCATCCAGACGGAGTTAATTATGAGGTTGACCCTACAGCTTATCCAATCTATGACGATAACTTACAAGATAAGGAATCTCTTGAAGGAGCTGTAATGATGTATGAGCAGCCTTTTAGGATAAATGGTAAGATACCTATTGATGCTCATATCTTTACACATGACCCTTATGTATCTGATGCTTTTGACGAAGGTGGATCTCTTGGTGTAACTCACGTATGGATTAATCCTAAATATATACCTTACGGTGCTAAGGGTAATTGCCTTGCAGCTACCTATATAGGCAAGAATAAAAATGGTCTTGATGGTTATAATCAGGTACTTGAAAAAATGCTTGCTTTTTATGGTAATCCTATGAGGCAATTATGGTATGAATCAAACAGAGGGGATAGGCTTAGATCACACTTTATTAAAAAGAATAAAGCATATCTGTTATGTCTTCAGCCTCAGTTTGAACAAGGACAGCATATATATCTGAAGAATACAACAAAGACTGGATTTGTTGTAGGTAGCCAAGTCAGTAAGATATCAATGCTTGACAGGCTTAATGATTGGTTGCTTGAAGAGACAGATATTAATGACGAGGTTGAAAAAAATATATTTAGGATACCTTGTATATTTACAATACGTCAAATAAGAGATTATACACTTAAAGGGAACTATGACGCAGTATCTAGTATGATGGGGTTACCACTGGCACTTGGAGAGATTGAGCACAATATCAAAGAGGGCTTATCCAGACAGAATAATCCTTTCAGTAAAATGTCAAAATTCCTTAAACAACGAATAGGACAATGAGTTATTTTGAACCTATATACAGACTTAGAGTATCTGAGATTGAGAAATACAAAAAAGATGGTGAGTGGTTCAGAGATTATCTGGACTATATTGTGCCTTATGATACTACTGTAGTGCATAACTACAAACAGATGAAGCTATGGTATGATGTCATCAATGATCGCATCGACGGTTTTAGAGAAGCTCTCAAAGAGTTCTGTAGAGTCAATATACCAAATGAGCTTAGCCAGGAAATAGATATTGACGAAGAGATTATACACTATAATAGAATATTCTCTAAATATAGTTACTTGAATGGTGAAATGCTTAAGCGTAGAGACAACTACCATGCAAGTTTTATCAGTCAGGAAGCAGTTAGAAAGTTTAATGAAGAACTATCTAAAGAAATCAGAAAGGCTGTCATTGAAAGAATGCTGCTGAAGTTTGAACAGACAGATATGGCTATGGCTGGTGCAAGTCAGATAGAAGCTAATGATTATGTGCAGGAAATGCAGTCTACACCTGACCCAGCTGAAATAGCACAAGATTTTAAATCCAGCCTTGAAATATTTGCTAATCAGGTATTAGAGTATTTTAACTACTCAGAAGAAGTTGTACGTAAAATGAGCTTAGGTTGGAAACATGCAATTACTTCTGACAGAGAAATATGCTATGTAGGAGAGCACTATGGAAAACCCGGTATTACTGTTATCAATCCTTTACATTTTGGCTTTCATAAAAGCCCGGATGAATACAGAATAGAGAAAGGAGATTATGCCTGGACTAGAGTAGCTTTGACTATGGCTGAGATTATGAATCTCTATGGTGATGAGCTTACGCAAGAACAGATAGAACGTCTTGGCACGTACACATATAGTTCAAGCCTGGCTGTTAATGACAGGCATAATGTTATTGGAGGAAGCAATCCAAAGGTTACTTATGACCCAACCAGTTTTGAGCTTGGCTTGCATCTGCAAGATACTCAGCATAAAACAGTTGGGCAAGCACAGGGTTCTGGTACAAATAGAAGGTATAATAATGAGCGTCTTGTATTCAAGACTCATTTTGAGTTCAAGGCATTTAGAGAACTTATATTCCTGAGCTATCCTAATGAGTATGGAGAGCTACAAACTGAAGTACATCCTAAAGGCTATGAAATACCAGAAGAAGCTACAAAAGTTAAATACACAAACAGATATGGTAGAAAAGCTACTAAGTTTGAATGGGTAGAGAATAGTGTACCATATGTGGCTGAACAAATATGGATACCAAGAAGGTATGAAATTACTCGTCTTGGACAAGATGTATATTTAAACTATCGTGAAGTACCTAATCAGCCTATCAATTTAGATGATCCTTACGGTAGCTTTGAGCTAAGTTATAAAGGTAGAATATATACTAATGTTAACTCTGAGTCTATTAGTCTTGTAGGTAGAGCTATTCCTGCTCAGTTTCAGTACAATCTGATTAAGAACCTACAAAGCAAAGAGATAGCTAAGTATGAAGGTTACATTAAGAATATTGACATAGATCAAATACCAGATTATCTTGAACTGGATGAGAATGGAGAAAGTATTGGTGTAGATAAGCTTGCTATTTGGAGATATTACAGACGAGTGCTTGGAGACAGTTATTATTCTGGCTCACAGAACTCTATGGGTTTACCCAATCCACAACGTACTGCTGCTGTAAGACCAGAAGTAGCTGGAGCTATGGGTGAGATTATTAATATGCAACAACTGCTTGACCTGATTGATAGAGAGATTGGTTTCTCTATGCTTGTACCATTACAGGCAGAAGGTCAATTTAGTGCTAACTCAAATGCATCTGATAATCAACGTGCTCTTCAGCAAGGTTTTACTATGATTGAGTGGTATATGATAGAACACTCAGAACTATGGAGATCTATTTCAGCTGAATATCTTGCTCAATTTAGAATGTATTATCAGAATTTCTTTGAAGAAAATGATGATACTGAGTTTACTATGCTGCACTATGTTACTCCAGACAATACCAAGCAGGTACTCAGAGTAATGCCTGAATATCTTGGGTATGGTGATATAGGATTGTTCTTGACTAGTAATCAGTCTGATGATGATTACAGACAAATTATGCTTGGACAAGCACAAGCTATTGCTCAAAATGCTGGTGAAGGTGTAGAAACACTCAGTACATTGATTAGAGCTATTACCAGTAAGAAAGCTCCATCTGAAGTACATAAGATGATTATGATAGCTGCACGGGAACAAGAGCAGCGTAGACAGCAGATGGAAAAAATGAGAGGAGAAAATGCTGCTAGATTACAGCAAGCTAAAAGACAGCAGGTTGAGGATGAGCAATCACATGAGATTGATAAAATTATTCTTCAGAATCAGCTTAAAACTGATGCTGATGAAATACCTAAAGAGCTTGAAGCAACTAAGGTACTTAGAGAATTAGCTCAAAAGGATAGAAAGTTAGATATAGAGCAACAAGCTGTATCTGAATCTAAAAGTAGTACAGATTAAAATAAGAGCTATTAATGACTTTAATAATATTTATTCACATACTTTTGATTAAACTAAACTAAAATAATGGAAGAGAACAAACTGCCAGAATTTGAATTTGGCATGGAAGAAGTAATTCCAGGACAAGACACTCAAGAAACTCCAAAAGAGGAGATTAAAGAAACTATTGAAGAACCTGAGCAGATTACAGAAGAACCTGTTATACAACAAGGTGATCCTTTTGAAGTAGAAACTGAAGATGGCGCAGAACCAGAGTCAGAAGATTCTGAGTATCTTAAGAGCTTGTATAGTTTCTATAAAGATAAGGGCTTACTTAACCATGAAGGTGACTTTAATGGTACTGCTGAAGAGTTTGAGAATATTCTGCAAGAGAACATTGCGTCCTATTATAATCAGGTAGAGCAAGAGCTAATTGATGCTGTACCAGATGAAGGTAAATCTGTAATGGAATATATCTTGTCAGAAGGAGATGGGTTTTCAGTAGATAAATTGAATGAGTTTCTATCTAACAGAGATACAGTAGTACCTACAGAGTTTAATGAAGATTCTGCACGTAGCTTTCTAATTAATCATTATACAGATAAACTTGGAAATAAAGCTAATGCAGAACGCTTTGTAGATACGCTGGAAGATGATGGTAAACTTGTAGATTCAGCTAAAGATATTACTGAACAACTTAAGCAACAGCAATCTGAACTTGAAAAGCAGAAGATTGAGGAAGCTAAAAAGAATAAAGAACTTAGAAAGCAGAAGCAGCAAGAGTTTCAACAGACAGTTGCTGAACAGCTTAAAGGTACAGAGTGGGATGATAGTATACGTAAGAGAGTATTTAATGAAGTATTCTCTGGTAATCTTAGAGCTAAGACACAAGCTATTGTACAACATCCTAAAGCTTTGATACAGTTTGCAAACTATATGCAGTATTATGATCCTGAAAAAGGAGAGATTGATGAGCAGGCATTTGCAAACAGTACTTTTAGTAAAGCTGCTGCTAAAGTTAAAAGTAGTATAGAACGTCATTTTAGAAAGAGTGACGCACACAGATCAGGTAAGTCTAGTACTAAGACCAGATCAGATAAAAATGCAAAATTTGAATTTGTTGACTAAAATTTATAATAAATAATGATTCGTAAAACTGCAATCCCCGTTACGTCTCGTAAAGGTTTTGGTGGTAGTTTTCACGACTCCGTTGCTCATGCAGCTATGTTTCGTGATGAACAGCCATATGACTTTGGCGTAAAAACCTCTATGCTGTATTCAGCAGAGTTGGATTCTGACATTGTGAACAAGAAGTTCACATATCACACTTATGCTTCTGGTAATTACTATGTGATTCCAGGTGGTAAAGATGAATATCAGTGGTCTGTTATTGGCGATGCTGATGTTGATTTTCGTATTACAGAACTCCTTGTGGCAGCAGACAGCCAGCCAGGTAAGGATGGACAAGAATTTGAAATTGCTCTTGACAAAGACTGGCTACATGAGCCTGCTATTCTGTTGACTGAAAATCCTAATCTTCCACAGCTTCGTATTATTGGACAACCACGTCCTCTTGGTAATCAGTCTTGGGCTTATACCGTAGAAGTACAGGATGGTAATCCTAACAGCTGGATTCCTGTAGATTATCTGCAACCAGGTCGTATTCTTGTACGTACATCTACTGCTACAGCAGATGAATTGAACCAGAAGTATGGCCCAGATCAGTATAGCTCAATGATGAAACTGCGTTCTGTAACAGGACAGTTTAGTAACAAGATTGAGTTCACTGATAAGTTTGTACGTATGGAAATTGCCGCAGCTAAGCGTGGTTCTCAGAACAAAGAGAGCTATGACTTTGCTGGCAAAAAGTATTCTGATGCTTTCACTGACCAATATATCTATCAGGCTAAACTGAAGCAGTCTGGCAAGAATGATATTATTGAGAAAGGTGTCTTTATTAGCAAAGCTGAAGCACGATTGCTTGAGCGTTGTGAAATGGACAGAGAGCTTATGATGGAATTTGGTCGTCTACAGATTACTAAAGACCGTGATACAGACAGACCTATTAAGATTGCTCCAGGTTGGAGAGAGATTGTAAAAGATGGTAACTACTTTACCCACAATGGCTCACTAACACTCAAGCAACTGTATGAGTATGTACGTAGCATTTACTTCCGCCGCCATAACTTCAAGAATCGTAAGATTATGATTTATTCTGGTGAAGGTGGTATTGCATTCCTGTCTGAATTGATTAAGCAGGAAGCCAGCCAATTCCAGACACTGGAACCAGGTGTATTCATTAACAAGCGTAATGATCCTAAAGGTTACCACTCTAATGAATTTGAGTATGGTGCTCAGTTCACTAAGATCAAATTCCCAATGGGAATTGAAGTGGAAATCATGTATGATCCAATTAAAGACAACGATCAGTTGTTTAAAACTAAAGCTCCTGGTAGCAATCTGCCACTGGAAAGCTTCCAGATGGATATCTTTGACTTTGGACATACAGAAAACAGACCAGAAGGTGCTCCTGTTGAAAACATTACTATGGTAATGCAGGATGGTGTTGAAGAATACTATCAGGTAGGTGGTGTTTACGATATTCGTACTGGTGCTCCAACTGATGGTTCTGTCAGACCTACTAACTCTAAGAAAGTAGGTATCTACCGTACTTGTGCTGGTGCATTGTGCATTTGGGACGTTTCGAGAGTGGGAAGAGTGGAATGGGTTGTAAATTAATACGCCACAATACTTGCTAAATCCAAACGGAAGTTGTATATTTGTGCTGTTGAAGTTATTCATTAATTAAAAACAGTAAATATGCAACTTCCACAGGATTTAGTTAAAGACATCATTGAAGCTTTTGAAACAAGCAAAAAAAAGACTTATGCTCATGTTTCAAGAAAATTAAATTTACCCAAAGAGCTAGTAAAAACAGTTCTCAACGATGCTGGTATTAAAAGTACTGGTATGGGTATTACTGATGAGCAAAAACAAGAAATTATCAAACTGTATCAAGAACATGTACCTGTAAGGCACATTGATGAAAGGACTGGTATTTCTTATAAAACAGTTTATCAGGTTATTAAAGAAGCTGGTATTTATAGACCAGGTGCAAGAAAAACTATAAGTGAGGAGCAAGAAGAGCTAATTCAAGAATTGTATAGTAAAGGCTATAGTTCCAGAGAAGTAGCAGAAAGAGTAGGTGTATCAAAGGATACAGTATTAAGATATATTGAAAACCCAAGAGCTAGTAAAGTAGTTGCTACTCCTCATAACGGCTACTATTTTAGTAGCATAGATACTAATGAGAAAGCTTATTGGTTAGGAATGATGTTTGCCGATGGTAATGTTAGTAGCACAGATAATTCAATTACTTTGAGTCTGGCAGATGAAGATGTAATTGAAGATTTTAGGAATGCTATTGAAGCACATACTAAAAAGATTGCTGTTACTAATCGTAAAACCAAAGGTCATAAAAATTTATACACGTTACGTATATTTAGTAAGCAGCTACATAGTGATTTAATAGAGTGGGGATGTATTCCTAATAAGACAGCGCAATTAGAAGAACTTCCTAATATAGAAGATAAATACATGTCTCATTTTATTAGAGGTTATTTTGATGGTAATGGTTCTATATGGTTTTCTACCAATAGACCACATACATCTATATCTGGTCATAGACCTTTTTTGGCTAATATTCAAAAGATAATGGTAGAGCAAATAGGCCTTAATTTTACTAAAATTACTACCAGAAAGAAAAACTCTGGAGATATAAGATATGGTGGGTTTGCTAATGTAGAAAAAATCTACAATTATCTTTACAAAGACGCTACAGTATATATGTCAAGAAAAAAGACTAAATTTGAACAAATTTTATTTAACTAAACTATAATAAGAAACTTATGATTTTTTTACCTAAAAGAATGTTTGTGTATCCAGCTCCTCGTCAATCAGCACAGGGCAGAGGTAATTACAGCTACGTAACTACAGATGGTACACAAATTCCTGCTGGTCGTACATTTGCTAAGAAAGCTACTAAAAGCTACATGTTTCCAAGTACACCAGATAATACTAAGATTTCTACAGGTCTGTCAGAACAAATTGAAAATCCATTTAAGAATAAAGAGTTTGCTGATAAGTATATTGGTAATCAATGGACAGACAAAGCTGAAGAGCTACAATCAAAAGATTATATTAGTAAACAGACTTTCCTTGAAGTAGTACACAATCGTCCTGCTGGTACTTATACAGATGAAAAAAAGGTCAAAGAAGCATTTGATATTGAAGCCAAAGAGAATAATTTCTTTGAGCGTTTCTCTGTCAGTCTTGTAGATGATACAAACATCTTTACTTCAGATGATCCAGAAGGTGCATTAGCTATGATGCTTATGTATCAAAATCCAAAGATTGCTAATAGTAAAGATACATGCAACTCAAGTTTGCATGATTTCTATATTGGGCAAGAACATCAGGCTTTGATTGAAAAATCTAATAAGCGTGAAAAAGCAGGTAGAGCAGTAGCTAAGCTTCAGCATCTGAAAGAAAACTACGATGGCTTTGCACTGTATAAAGTAGCTATTGTACTTGGTATTGTAAAAGGTACTCGTATTAGTGAACGTGTAGTTATTGATCGTCTTGAAGATTATATCTGGACTCAATCCAAAGACTTTACAGATAAGCTGGATAGATTTATGAGTATTGCAAGCTTACTTGATGATGACACAGGTATCAGAGAATTGAATATGCGTTATCTTGTCAAGCAGGCTATGAATACACACACTATTACTATTAGTGGTGGCAGCTTTATCTGGCACTCACAGAAGAATATTCCAAACTTGTATAATCTTGGACGTAAAGAAGAAATGATCTGGAATATGCTTTCACAGGAATACATTAAGTATAATCCTGAGATTGATGATGACAATATTTATGGTAAGTTGATTAACGAACTTAGAATAAAAGACATTAAAGTTGAAGGTTGAAGAACTGCACTTTGAATTTAAAAGACGTTGGGATAAACAAGCTAACAACCATCGTAAAGGATTTACTGATGTAGAAATAGATCAGACACTAAATTCTGCTGTCAATGAGTATATGTACATATTTGGCACAGGAAGAAATCCTAAGAACTACGATGTAGGGTTTGAAGTAAATCAACAGATGATTGATATGCTTCAGACTCTGGTTGTTAGCTATCCTGAAACTGGTACAATAAATAGTATAGATGTAGATAGCAATATTGATTATGCTAATCTACCTAATGACTATAGATATTTTGTATCAGCTTTTGCAGTAGACCCTATCTGTGGAGATGTAGGTATTACTATAGAGCAGCATGGTGATTTATCATCTGTACTTAAGAACTTCCATAGAAAAGCTAATAGAAAGTTTAGAAACATTCCTGGTACTATTAGAGCTAATAAACTCTATATGTATCATAATGGAGTCTTCGATATTCAGTCAGTCAAACTGACTTATATTAAAGACCCAGCTAAGATTTGTATTGGTACGTATACGGAAATTCCTACAGCAGAAAATCCTAATCCACCAACAAAGCCTAAACAAGAATGTGACCTACCTGTAGATTATCACGATATTCTTGTAGATATTGCAGTACAGGAAACAAGTCGGATTTATCTAAATACAAATAGATACCAACTTGGAAAGGATAAACTTAATGACATAACTTAAATTTCAAATTAAATGAAACGTACTAATCAAAAATTTAGTGAAGTGTTTTTGGTAGCTTCTGGCGATCAGGCTCTTGCTAAATCTGGTAATATTTCAAGCGCAGGACAATCAGTAAATATTGCTAATGGTCAGCTTGGAGTAATTGCAGCCACTGCTGCTCAACCACACTTGAACCCAGGTGACTTCCTAAGCTCTACTAATGATCCTGCTGGCTCAGCTGCTAACGATAGCTCTGATGTACCTGCTATTCGTATTGTACAGGGAACTCCCAGTTCTGCTGATACTTCTGAGCTTTATGGTTGGTTCAATGAAGACCCTTCCTATGTAAAGTCTGGTATTATTCGTAGAAATACAGTTAAGAGCTTTACTGCACAGGTAGCAGCTACTCCTGTACTTAGCTCTAAGTTGTTTTCTGGAATGACTGATGCTGGTGTACTTAGCTCCAAAGACTATGCTGCATTCCTTGAGTTCCGTAGCCGTCGTAATGACAGAGACTATGGTTCTAATGTAGAACAGCTTCCTGTAGTAATTACTACTCCTGACTTTACAGTAACTACTGTAGACTCTAAGCTGGACTGGCTGATTACCAATATGGTACAAAGCCTGAATTTGAACTCTAAACTCTTCAATAATGCTGAGCGCAGAGGTAACAAAGACTTCGTTAGCTTTGCCATTAATACTACAGGTAGCAATACAGGTGGTGTTACTCTTGGTACTATTGAGGTAGGAGACACAGTTCCATTCCTGAAAGTAGGTGGTACTACTTACTCTGCAACTGTTACTAAGGCAATGCTTGAAGCATTTAATCAGCTGATTGCTAACTCTACTGTTACAGCTACATCTACTCTTGAAGTAGTTGATCTGGACACAGCTGGAGACGGTACACTTGCTACTGGTACACTTACTGCTACTGGTAACTTTACTGCTAACGATGCAGTAACTATTGGTGATGAAACTTATACTTTTGTAGCAGCTCCAGGCACTACTGCAAACAATGTAGATCTTGGTGTAGACCTTGCTACAAGTCTTAGCAATCTTGCTGCTGCTATTAATGGTACTGGCACTCCTGGTACTACTTATGGTACAAATACTGTTGCTAATGCTGACGTTACTGCTGTAGCTACTGCTACTACTGTTGTAGTTACTGCTAAGCAAGCTAATGCAGGTACTGCTGGTAACTCTATTGTATTTACTGAAGATACTGATGCTGGAGGCGAATTTGAACTAGCTCCAGCCTCTGGTACACTCGCAGGTGCTACTAACACCAACAAGGATGCTTTTGTAATTGTAGGTCTTCCACAAAGACGTGCTGTTGGATTCGACGGTATTGCTGAAACACTGATGCGTGTAGATGTACAGTTTGGAGAGCAGTTCCAAATTAGCCCTAAGCCTACACTGACTACTGGTTCTAATAGCTTTGAAGGCTATGGACAAGGCACACTGCTTAAGGTTAGATATGACAGACGGGCATTCGGATTTACTGGTACACTCCAGCAGACTGGTCATGCAGATGAAGTAATTACTGCACCAAATTATATTAATGCAGCTACTAATTACACTGCATACGTCATTGATTACACTGATGATGAGCGTACATTGACTGTAGATCAGGAGGTTCAGAAGAGAGTATGGATTCTTGTACCAGCTACAGATGACAGTGCAACTGCTACTGTAGCATCTGGTATTACAGCATCTACTAATGCTTCTAACACTACTACTGATCTTGAAGCAATCCTGAAACCTTGGTTAAGCTCAAATGTAGGTGTAGAATTGCTCGGTGATGCTACCAGCTCTACTTACTTTGCATAAGAGTTTCATAAGCAACTGTTTTAATAAAAGAGAGGGGAGGTATAAAACCTCTCCTTTCTACTTTAAAGGAAACAATGAGTAAGCAATATTACATAAAGAAGTTTGTTATTCTTGAAGAAAATAATAATGAAGCTATAGCTGGCCCTAACCCACCTGTAAAAAGCCTATACTCTATGGTACAGGATGGAATTGACCAGAGCGACATTATTACTTATCAGGAAACAGATTATGAGTTATTGCTTACAGAAGGCACTACAAAAGTTTATGTTAAGTACTTTGATAAAAAACCTACTATAAACCTGAGTGGAGCCAGTGACGAACAAGTTACTATTACTTGTTTACAAAGGCCTTTGAGTTTTATTGTACATGGTACTGACAGTAATGTAGTAGATGGATATAGAACTATTACTTTTAGAGGAGCAGGTATTCCAGGTAATACATCCAGTTCACATATTGTTACTCCGGTTATAACTAAGATTAGTTCTACACTAGCAGATTTTGGTAATCCAAGTATTAGTAATCCTTATTCAGTAGATCAGGATAATAACCCATCTGTAGACATCGTAGGTATAGGTAATAGTACAAACCCTAGTATATCACTTAGATTTGGTAATTTGAACTTTTCAAACCATATTCTTCAATTTGATTGGAAGTAGATGAAAAGATATTTATACATACTGATTGCATTATTGAGTTTTACATCTATTGAAGCTCAACAGCTAGATACCATACTTAATGGTTATCTAAGCCCTATTACACGTACTGGTGGCTCAAGCCCTAACTTTAACTTTAAGGGTATCTTTAGAAACAACACTATTGGTACAGGCTTTGATACTACAAATACTAACTTGAATATTATAGTAGCTACAGATGGTAAATGCTATCAATTACCTGTTACTAATATTACAGAAATACAGCAACCACTTGCAAGAAATACAGTTATTCAGGGTACAGCAGTAGATTTATCAGGAGAGTTATCTACTATACCAACAGGAGTTGCTGCATTTGTAGATTTAACAGATACTTTAAAGCTTATACCTTATATTAATCAATTACCTGAAGATTTACAAGCGTGCATTGTAACTCACAATATGCTTCAACTAGACAGTTTATCACTTACAGGAGTCGCTTCTAATGTTATTAGAAATGACAGTGTGTTTATTGTTTTAGCAGACGGTATGGAGTTCTTTACAGGTATTAATACTGCATCAGGTATTAGCCCTTCTACTGTACTAAGCAATGATAGTTTGTTTATCAGAATTTCTAATACCAACTATTTTTCAGGTATGAGGAACTTTGAGCAACAAGTAAACGCTGGTAATAAACTTATAAATGCAAATGATAATCAGTTGGCACTTACAGGTTTTGATAGATTTGCGATACAAAGTACTACAGATCAAGGCTTGTTTATTATAGATGATATTCTTGGAATAACTCTGTATGGACCTGTAGGAGTCTCCAGCCCAAGAGAAGGGGTACTTTTTGACCAACTTGGCGGTGGTATTCAGTATATAGATGACTACACATCCAGAACAGGTTTTGGAGATTTAAATATACCCCATAAATTATGGGTTAAAGAAAATACCATAGATACCATAACAACTATTGCTGATTCAAACTCTTTAGTTAAAAACGTTTCAAGACTTATATTGGATAATTCTACAGGAGATTATTGGTTTGTAAATGCAAATAGTTACTTACAGAAACTACAAATTGACTTAACTCCAGACATAGACATTGCATATTTTAATACTTCCACTACAGAGGAAGTACAGAATCCAGGCGAAGTAGCGTGGAATGACCAAGAAGGCACACTTGACTTAGGCTTACTTAATGGCTCTGTATTACAAATTGGCCAAGAGCAGCCAGTGCTTGTTAAGAACAAAACAGGCTCTACTATACCAGATGGAACACCTCTTAGGTTTGTTGGCACTGAAGGTAACTCAGGAAGAATACTTGTAGCTCCGGCAATTGCAGACGGGAGCTATTCTTCGTATTACAACTTTGGCGCAGCTACTCAGGAGATACTAAATGATGAAGTTGGATATGCCACTCCTTTTGGCAAGGTAAGAGGGATTGAGCTTGACGATGATAATACAGACTTAAACTGTAATTCGGAAGTATGGGGAGACTCTATTATCTTATATCTGGACGCTTCAACCCCCGGCTGTTATACTAAGGTTAAACCTACCGGAGCTAATCAAAAGATACCATTTGCAGCTATTATATCTGCTGGAAACAATGGTACTATGTTTGTAAGGCCTACTTTGTTTGCGGCGATTGAAGATGTATCAGGCGTAAACATAGATACAGCTAACCTTGAAGTAGGCCAATTCCTAAGATACCAAAATAGCTTATGGGAGAACGTACTTCTTGAAGCAGGGATTATTCCAGTAGAAGATGCATCTGGCTATTATACAAGTGGGAATATAGAAGGCGCACTTCAGGAAATAGGTTCTGATATGCAATCTCTCGTAGAAGGAGGATCAGATGGAGATGGCATCTACGATGGGAATGGAACAACACCGAGTAATACTGTAGTAACTCTTACTGATAATATTACAATAGGAGGTGTTCAAATCAACAACACTCAGGACATTTCAAATGTCAACACGATAAATGGGACAGACCCTTCTACATATTTGACATCTGAGGTAGATGGCTCTATCAGCAATGAAGGAAGTTTATCTGTGCTCGTGGGAGCATCGAACACATCAGTTATTAGGTCAAACACTTCTGGATCAACTGATGTAACACTTCAGGTTGGTTCTAACATGACAATAAATGAGTCAGGAAACATTATAACTTTAGATATTATTGAAAGTCAAACTGCTGCTGATATAACTTACGATAATACTGCATCAGGGCTAGATGCCACAAATGTAAAAACAGCTCTTGACGAGGTAGTAGTTGATTTACAAGCTATTGCATCAGGTGCTTCTGACGGAGTAGCAGAGTCAGGTACTTTTACTTCAGGAACTGAATTGTTAACAATAAATGTAGCTTCTCCTGGAAGTTCTTTTAATGTTGATTTATCTTCCATAGATTTAATGCCTAGTTTCTCAGGATGGGATACTGATGTAAGCGATGATTTTGATGGAAATTATACAAGCTTAGATTTCACAGGTACAACTGGTCTATCTGATGGTATAGATAATGAGGGGACAGACGATCAAACTGCATCTGAAGTGAGTTATGATAATTCCATATCAGGCTTATCTGCTACTAATGTAGGTAGTGCTATAAATGAGCTTACTGTAAATTTATCAAATGTAGACCAAAGTGAAACTAATGAATTACAAACTATTAGCAAGGTAGGTTCTACTGTAACTCTATCTAATGGAGGTGGTAGTTTTACAGATGCAGTCAATGATGCAGATGCAGATGCTTCAAATGAATTACAGACTTTAAGCCTTGCTGGAACTAATTTATCTATTTCAAGTGGAAATACAATCAGCCTTGCAGGTCTTGGTGATGGTACTGGTACAGACGATCAGACAGCAGCAGAAGTAAGCTACGACAACGCAGATTCTGGTCTTTCAGCAACTAATGTAAAAGATGCACTTGATGAGCTTGACTCCGATGTAACAGCAAATTCAATAACAGCGGGTAATGGTATTACAAACAATTCCAGTAGTTTTGATCTCGGAGGGACACTAACTCAAAGAACAACATTGGATTTAACTGACCACGTTTTTGAAATAGATGGTACGAATGCTCCGGGGGATAGTTTGATATTTCGTTGGATTGATGGCAGTGGCCAAGTGTATGGCTTTGGTTTGGATGATGGGAATAGGAGCGGTTATATGATTGTCCCTGATTTAAGACTTCCAGCTATAGGTAGTTCCTTACTTACTTGGAATGAAACTGATATGATTAAAATTGGCAATACAACTGATTCTTTAGAAATTGAAGGAGATTTGATTTTTATGGATTTTGAAGTAGCCGATAGCTTAACACAAGCTGAGTATGATTATTTAATAGGCTTTGATTCATCTACTGATGAAGTTGCTCCTGTTAAGCTTGATCGTTTTATTAGCTCAAGTAACCCAGATGGTGTAGCTACAGCAGGTACGTTAGATACTGGAAATGAAGAGATTGACATTACAGTAAATGGGGCTGCTGATTTTAGTATTGACATATCTAACATAGCTAATATTGCAGCTTTCAATCAATTCTTAACCAGTACACTTACTCAGCCTTTAATACTTAACGACCAGATTATTAAAAACGGATTGACTACTCCCGGCATAAGTATGACAGACGGAGGTGCATTAGTCCTTCCTGAAGCTACAGGTACTTATAGCCCTTCTTCTAATGGAGAGGTTTTTTATGATAACAACCAATTGCAGTATCAAGCTAATGGTACAACCAGAGTAGTTAATGATTGGGATGATTTATTAAACATCCCATCTGATTTATCAGACGGCACTGTAACAGCAGCAGAAAGCTCTTATAGTACAACAAGCAGTGGCCTTTCAAGTACTACTGTTCAAGACGCTATAGACGATATTGCTGTAACTCCTAACGACACTACATTAAGCCCAACTGCAACTACGCATTCTGTAAATTTAGGCAACAAGCAAAACCACATTGAACTAATAAGCCTAACTTCTACTGATACAAACGATCAAATAGACTTAACTGTAACGAACCCAAAGAACGGAGGTGTGTACACTTTCCACTTTATCGGTGCAGACGGGGAAGAGATTGGATGGCCCAGCAATTTTTATTATGCAAATGAGACACAGATGCCACAAGCTGCCAGTCCAATGTCACTTACAGCTTCTGATTTTTTTACTTGCTACTACTCATCTACGAACTCTAGATTCTATTGCAAATAATGAGGCACTTAATCTACATATTACTTTTCCTTCCGCTGGCTGCTTATAGTCAGCTAGGGATGTTTTTGCGCTCGGCGTTGAATGAAACAGACGCTATCCTAAATGCGCATGAAACAGGTATAACTGCTGCCTATGCATTAGACGAACTCTTTTTTGATTCTTACGCGGATAGCCCACCTACTGACAACGTGCCTTCATCTACTACCAATGATGGGATAACAGCACGTCCTTGGACTGTCACATTAAGAAGAGGCGATGGTGTTTTGAGGTCTTTTACTTATGATGAAGTACTGGAAGAAACAGTTGTAGAGACTTGGGCTAATGCAAGTGCTGCTGCTAAAAATTCTTTTGTATACAGAATATGGGATCAGTCAGGAAATGGCTCTCATTTGGAACAAACTAATTCTTCAAGGCAACCTGCTTTTACTGATGCTGATGGATTAGTTTTAAAAGACAGTGATACGGATTTTAAAATATATGCAAAGTTTGATGGTGTAGATGACTATATGGAAAGCTTAGGCGGCGCATTTGAAATGGGTATCACAGGAGATATGGCATTGTTTACCATCTTTAAGCTTCAGTTTGAAAATGGTCAAACAAATAGCGTGTTTGATGGAAGAACTCCTGACAGAATAACTTTAGTAAAACTATCAACTGGTTCTCAACAATATAGCGTTTTTACAGGAAATACTTTTGCTTCTACTGGTGTTAGTCCGGGCGTACCTGATATTGTTTTTTCACTTCTTAGATATGGTAGTCCAGAAACAGTAGAAGCTTATATTAACACCCTTTTAAGAGTTACGACTTCTGGTAATAATAATTGGGAAAGATTAGTTTTAGGCGCAAGTAATGTAAACTCTAATCATGCTGATATGAAATTTGAATGCTTCTTGGTATACAATGAAGATAAATCATCATCTCGGTCTGGTATTGAGCAAATCTTAATAAACAATTACAACTGATGGCACTAGGACTTGGCATAGGATTAACAAAGCTCCGCACTGTAGGAGGTGCAGGGCCAGTCAATACCGTAGCTCCAGTTGTAACAGGAGTAACGGAAAGAGGTGAAGTACTGTCTTGTACTACTGGTACTTGGACAGGTGTAGGCACAATAACTTATGCATATAAGTGGAGAAGAAACGGAGCCAATATTACAGGAGCTACATCATCTACTTATACACTTGTAGCAGCAGATGATGATGCAGATATCAACTGCGTAGTTACTGCAACAGACAACGAAGGCTCCAGATCAAGAAGCTCAAATGTAGTTGGGCCAGTCCTTGGCGATCCATTAAACCTTACTCTGCCTTCTATTACTGGTACAACCACGGTAAGGGAAACACTTACTGTAAGCAATGGCACATGGCAAGGCGTTGCTACAATTACCTTTACATATCAATGGAGAAAAGATGGCGTAAACATATCTGGCGCAACAAACAGCACATATACATTACTTGATGCTGATTACGACAGCAATATTGATTGTATTGTAACTGCAACAAATAGCTTAGGTTCTACACCAGCTACTGCTCCACAGACAGCCGCTATTGCTGGCCTCGCACCTACAGTAGATACAGCACCAGTTATTTCTGGCAGCACCAGCCTTGGAAGCACGCTTACACGTACCAGCCAAGGTGTTTACGATGCTGTCCCAGCAGCTACAATTACAGGTGGACAGTGGAGAAGAAATGGCACACCAATACCGGGAGCTACTGGTACAACTTACGATATTACTCTGGCTGATTCTGGTGCAGATATAGATTATCTTGAGACTGCTGTTAACGTAGAAGGAAGCACAACTTCTGACTCTAACGATATTACAGCTCAGACATTTACAGCACCTACAAATAGCCAGTTACCTGTTATTAGTGGAACAGTTCAATTAGGTGACACATTAACTGTAGCAGAAGGTACATGGGTAGGTAATCCTACTCCAACTGTTACTGGAGGTCAGTGGTTTAGAAATGGAGTATTTACTGGAGAAACAGGTACTACATATTTAATTACACTGGCAGACGATAACGCTGAAATTACTTATGTTGAGACAGCTTCAAACGCTGTAGGAAGTAATACTGCCACATCTGATGCAGTACAAATTGCTGACTTTACAGCACCAGTCAACACAGTCGCACCTAGCATCACAGGTAATGACCCTGCAACGATTGACGATGTACTGACGCGGGTAGAAGGCACTTGGTCAGGCAATCCTACACCTACCCTTGCAGGCGAGTGGTATCGCAATAACGTTGCAACAGGAGAGATAGGCAGCACGTACACTGTCACAGCAGCAGATGACGATAGCTTTATCTTCTACAGAGAGACAGCTACAAATGCAATAGGCAGCGCAAGTGAGGATTCAGCAGCGGTAACAGTTGAAGACTTCACAGCG